>Ga0187892_10004272_pt1 | contig 24251 bp, 22 predicted proteins | sample MA1701073metaG_FD_139345 | JGI IMG/M metagenome (GOLD analysis project Ga0187892, IMG submission 139345) | Bio-ooze microbial communities from a basaltic lava cave in the Kipuka Kanohina Cave System on the Island of Hawaii, USA - MA170107-3 metaG ... | reverse complement strand
CCGATGCGGTGCGGAGCTTCTAGCGCCACGGACCTCACTGGGAAAGGGAGAGGGCGATGATCATCAGGATGAAGGCGGACGCCAGTCCGGAGGATGTTGAGTACGTCATCGGGCGCGTGCGCAGTTTGGGCCTGAAGGCGCACGTCTCGGACGACCACGGCCAGACGCTGATCGGCCTGCTCGGACAACTGCAGGCGCTGAACCAGACGGCGCTGATCGGGCTGCGCGGCGTGGAGCAGGTCCTGCCGCTGCGGGCGCCGTTTCGTCTGGCCAGCCGGGAGCTGAAGCCCGGGCCGGCGACGATCAGCATCGACGGCGTCACGATCGGGGGGACGCGGCTCGTCGTCATGGCCGGCCCTTGCTCGGTGGAGTCGCCGGATCAGCTCATGCAGACGGCGTGGGCGGTGAAGGAGGCGGGGGCGACGGTGCTGCGCGGCGGTGCCTTCAAGGCGCGCACTTCTCCTTATACCTTCCGCGGCCTGGGGGAGGAGGGGCTGCGCCTCCTCGCCGAGGCCCGCCGGGAGACCGGCCTGCTGATCGTGACCGAGGTGATGTCGCCGGAGCAGGTGCCGCTCGTGGTCCGCTACGCCGACATCCTGCAGATCGGCGCCCGGAACATGCAAAATTTCGAGCTCCTCGACGCCGTCGGCCGGGCGCGCCGCCCCGTCCTGTTGAAGCGCGGGATGATGTCGACGATCGAAGAGCTGCTTTTCAGCGCCGAGTACGTCCTCTCCCACGGGAACTCCGACGTCATCCTCTGCGAGCGGGGGATCCGCACCTTCGAGACCTACATGCGGAATACGCTGGACATCGGCGCCATCCCCCTGCTGCGGGAGCTGACCTATCTCCCGGTGATCGCCGACCCCAGCCACGCCACGGGGAAGGCCAGCCTGGTGCGGGCGGTCAGCCGGGCGGCGATCGCCGCGGGCGCCGACGGCCTGATCATCGAGGTGCATCCCGACCCCGCCAGCGCGCTCTCCGACGGGGCGCAGTCGCTGACGCCGCAACAGTTCGCGGCCGTGATGGAGGACACGCGCCAGATCGCCCAGGCGGTGGGACGTGCCGTCTGACTCCCCCGCGCGCGTGCGCGCGGACCCGGAACGGCAGCCCGCGGAGGAGGAGTTCGACCCCCTCAGCGACGTCTTCGTCGCGCAGTTCGCCAAGCCGGCGGACATCGGTATGGTGAACCTGCGCGCGCTCACGCCCTTCCAGCGGGCCCTCCTCGTGATCGACGGGACGGTGACGAAGTTCATCGAGGCCTACACGATGGAGCCGGTCGCGGTGCGCATCATCAGCCACGAGTCGCGCCGGCTCTCCGCGGAGAACACGTGGCTGCAGACGGACGCGGGAACGATGGTCATCGCGCGGGAGGTGGTGCTGGAAGGCGGGTATTCCGGCGCCCTCTGGGCCCACGCGCTGTCGCTGATCGTCCCCGACCGGTTGCCGCCGGCCGCGCTGGAACAGATGAAGGCGAACCCCGGGGGGCTGGGGCGCATTCTGCTGGACACCGGACTGGAGACCCGGCGGGAGGTCCTCTGGTACGGTCGCGAGCCGGCGGAGACCCTGCCGCCGGCGGTCCGTCCGCGGATGTCCGTGGGGTGCCTGTGCCGGACCTACCGCATCCTGGCGGGGGGACGATCCGTCATGCTGATCCACGAGCGGTTCCCGCTCGACGCCAGCGCGCTGCCGTCTCAGGTGTAAGGCGCTTCCCGGTCGACGAGTTCACCCTGCGAGGAGGAGAGATCATGGATCCGGTCTATCTCGACCCGTTCATCGAGACGCTGGGGCGCGACGCGCTCGCGCAGATCCAGTTCAAGCGTCTGCAGCTGCAGCTCGGTCAGATCCTCAGCGGCAATGCGTTTTACAAGCGGAAGCTGGGCGAGGCGGGGATCCGGGCTGCCCAGGAGGTGCGAACGCTCGAGGACTACGGCCGGCTGCCGTTCACGACGAAGCAGGAGCTCTCCTCCGACCAGGTGCACCACCCGCCATACGGCACGGACCTGACCTTCCCGCGCCACCAGTACATCCGTGTCCATCAGACCTCCGGCACGACCGGGGAGCCGATGCGCTGGCTGGACACCGTGGAGAGCTGGCGCTGGTGGGCCCGCTGCTGGGCCACCGTCTATCAGGCCGCCGGCGTGACCGCGATGGACCGGATCTTCTTCGCCTTCTCCTTCGGTCCATTCATCGGGTTCTGGAGCGCGCACGAGGCGGCGCAGCTGGTCGGGGCGCTCTCCATCCCCGGGGGCGGCATGACCTCCTCCCAGCGGGCGCGGGCCGTCGTGGTCAACGACGTCTCCGTCCTCGTCTGCACCCCGACCTACGCGCTGCACCTGGCGGAGGTCGCGGAGATGGAAGGCATCGACATTCGCAACTCCAACGTCCGCATCACCATTCACGCGGGGGAGCCGGGCGCGTCCATCCCCGGCACGAAGCGGCGGATCGAGCAAGCCTGGGGGGCGCGCTGCTACGACCACGCCGGCGCCACTGAGGTGGGGGCGTGGGGGTTCGAATGCCAGGCGCAGGCGGGCCCCCACCTGAACGAGGGCGAGTTCATCTGCGAGGTGCTCGATCCGGAGACGAGCCGGCCGGCGGGCGAGGGGGAGCTGGTGATCACCAACCTCGGCCGGGTGGGCAGCCCGGTCCTCCGCTACCGAACAGGCGACCGGGTGAAGCTGATTGAGGAGCCCTGCGGCTGCGGGCGCACCTTCCGCCGGCTGGAGGGCGGCGTGATCGGCCGCATCGATGACGTGATCATCGTGCGGGGCGTGAACGTCTTCCCCAGCGCCATCGAGAACATCGTCCGCCGTTTCCGCGAGGTCGGCGAATTCGCCGTTACCGTCTACCGGGAGCACGAGCTGGACGAGATGGAGATCCGCGTCGAGGTGGCGGAGGGGGAGGCGGAGACGGTTGCCGCCGCGGTGGCCAAGGAGGTGCGGAACGGTCTGGGTCTGCGCGTGCACATGAAGCCCGTGCCCCGCGGCACGCTGCCGCGCTTCGACCTGAAGGCGCGCCGCTTCACCGACATGCGCAACGTGCCGGCCGGGGCGCGCTGAGCCTGCGGCGAGGGGAAGATGACCGAGACGGTCTTCATCATCACCATCGACACCGAGGGCGACAATCTCTGGGCCCGCCCGGCGCGGGTGACGACGGAGAACGCCCGCTTTCTGCCGCGGTTCCAGGCGCTCTGCGAGCGCCACGGCTTCCCGCCGACCTACCTGGTCAACTACGAGATGGCGCTGGACCCGGCGTTTCAGGCCTTCGGGCACAAGGTCGTGCGGGAGGGCGGCGGGGAGGTCGGCCTGCACGTCCATCCCTGGTACTCTCCGCCGGGCGCCGAGCGGTTCGACCCGGCCGCGCCGCACCAGTACCTGTACGAGTTGCCGGACGACCTCATCGCCGCCAAGGTGGGGGCGCTGACCGATTTGCTGGCGCGCACCTTCGAGGTCCGGCCGGTCTCCCACCGCGCCGGCAAGTGGGGCTTCGACGAGCGGGTCGCCCGGGTCTTGGTCGACCACGGTTACCTGGTCGATTGCTCCGTCACCCCCGGCCTCTCCTGGCGGCGTATCCCCGGCGGGCCGAACGGCCGTGGTGGTCCAGACTTCACGGGGTTTCCTTTGGTGCCGTACATGCTGGACCTGGATGACGTGCGTCGGCCCGGCGTCTCCTCGCTGCTCGAGGTGCCGGTGACCGTGCGTCCCACATACGCACCTCTCCTGGAGCGGATGCACGCGCGGGTACGCGAGGGGTTGGCGGGCGCCGCGCTACGGAAGGTCCTGGGGCCGCCCTACGTGTGGCTCCGACCCAACGGCCGCAATCTGGACACCCTCCTCGCGCTGGTGGAGTGGGGCGTCGCTCAGCGCCTGCCGGCGCTGGAGTTCATGCTGCACTCCTCCGAGCTGATGCCGGGAGGAAGTCCGACGTTCCATACGGCCGGGGCCATCGACGTCCTCTACACGCACCTGGGCCGGCTGTTCGGCCGTCTCGCCTCCCTGGGCGTGAAGGGAGCGACGCTGGCGAGATTCCGCCGGGGATGGGCAGGGACGGAGGCGGCACAACCGTCCCGCGAGCGGGGGGAACGAGGTTCTTCGGGGAGAGAGGTCCATGCCTGACAGCCCTGCACAACGGCGGAGGGGTCGCAGCGTGTATCGGCGCCTCGTCGTCACGTTCGGCCTGTTGCTGACCACAGCGATCCTCGTCACTCTGGCTTCGCGGACGGGGACGGGGGCGTCGCGAAGGATGTTCACCGACGTGGCCACCCCTGAGATGGCGGAGGCCAGGGTCTACTCCGAGGGTGGCTGCTGGGGTGACACCGATGGCGATGGCGATCAGGATCTCCTGGTCCTCAACGTCCGGGATCCGATCCACCTTTGGGAGAACACCGGGGCCGGAACGTTCCGGGACATCGCCGCCTCTGCGTTGCCTGCCCGGTTCGTGGGGCCCGCCATGTGCGCGTTTGTCGACCTGGACAACGACGGAGACCTCGACCTCTACATCACGGAACGTCGCGCTCCAACGGGTCAGGAGTCGCTCGGGTGAGTCTTGCGCAACGACGCCGGAGTCTTCAGCGATATCACCGAGGTGACGGGCGCCCGCATGCAGGGTGCGGCCAACGCGGTCGACCGGGCCGACATGGACGGCGACGGCGATCTCGATGCATTCATCGGGGGACGGTACGAGCGGGACCGGGGCCGCGCCCGCCGCAACTATCTGTTCGAGCAGGTCGCCCCGCTGCGGTTCCGCGACATCGCGCCGGCGAAAGCCCTCTCTGCCGCTCCTCCCGGCGGACAGAACGTCTTTCTGGGAAGCTGGATGGATTACGATGCCGACGGCGACCCAGATCTGCTTGTGGCGATCGACTATTGGGGAGCCGAGCTGTACCGCAATGATCGGGGCAGCTTTGCCCAGGTGACCACCCGGGTCCTGCCTCCCGCAACGGACGAGACGCCGGGGGCTCCGCCAAACAACGCCATGGGCGCGGCCTGGGGAGACTACGACAACGACGGATGCTTCGACGTCTTCATCACCGGAGTGAACATCCCTGGCCAGGGCGGGTTCGAGGCCCGGCACCTCACCGATCTCGCCAGCCGCCTGTACCGAAACACGTGCGATGGGACATTCGAAAACGCCACCCTGCCGTCGGGTTTTCGTCCCACGGGGATGGTGGAGTGGGCCGCCAACTTCATCGACTACGACAACGACGGGGATCTCGACCTCAGCGTGGTCACGGGCTACCCTGGAATCACCGCCGGTGATGGGGTGAGCACGCGGGCGGACCAGTTCATCGGGCTCATCGTCAAATATCCCAGGCAGCTCATCCCCGCGCGCCTCGCCACGTGGCTCTACCGGTACGAGGCAATGATTCCCGCCGCAGGGCAGTCGGGACCCGAGGCGGCGATGCCCAAGCTCCTCTACCGGAATCAGCTGGTCGAAACCGGAAAGGCCACATTCGTGGACGTGTCATATAGCTTGGGGATCGCGAACGTGTCGGCATCGCGAGCGAGCCTCTGGGCAGATATGGACAACGATGGGGACCTGGATTGGTTCGTGCCGGGCCGACGGACGGCAAACCGGCTGTTTCGCAATGACGGCCCGGTCGGTCGCCACCTGCGCGTGCACCTGGTCGGCGCGCGCCACCGTCAGGCCATCGGCGCCGGGGTGAGGATCCGGGTCGGCGGCCGCCAGCAGCTGCGGCACGTGCACATCATGGACGGGTACCTCTCCCAGTCCCAGCTGGATCCTCACTTCGGTCTGGGACAGGCGACGACGGTGGAGGAGATCGCGGTCCGCTGGCCTGGGACAACGACGTGGGTTACGGCCTGCCGCAATGTTCCCGCGGGCCGGACGGTAACGGTGCGGGAAGGCGGGGGCTGCTCGTGGTGAGGATGGGCAGGCCGAGGATCGGAGGGGGCGCTCGATGGGCGCGGTGAAGATGTTGCGGAGGACTCCGGCGGCGCGGCGCCAACGCCCGGCGGCGAGTTTCGAGGAGCGCGTGAGGACCCGGACGGCCGTGCTGGCCGTCATCGGCCTCGGCTACGTCGGCCTCCCCCTCGCCGTGGCGCACGCGCGGCGGGGGTTCCGGGTCATCGGCATCGACGTCGACGGGGAGAAGGTGGCCGACATCAACGCCGGTCGCTCCTTCATGCGCGACGTCCCCGCGGCGGAGGTGAGCGAGGCCATCCAGGTGGGCCGTCTCTCCGCCTTCACCTCCTACGGCGCCCTGCGCGCCGCGGACGCCATCTTCATCTGCGTCCCCACGCCCTGCACGAAGAACAAGGAGCCGGACACCTCGCGCATCGAGGCCGCGGCCCGCGGGATCGCCCGCTACCTGCAGCGCGGCCAGCTGATCGTCCTCCGCAGCACGAGTTATCCGGGAACGACGGAGGAGCTGGTGCGCCCGATCCTGGAGCGCGGGGGTATGAAGGTCGGCAAGCAGGTGTACCTCGCGTTCGCGCCGGAGCGGGTGGATCCAGGCCGGAAGGACTTCTCGATCCACAACACGCCGGTGATCGTGGGGGGCTGCGACCCCGAGTCCGCCCGCCGCGCCGCCCTGCTCCTCGGCCAGGTGACGGAGAAGGTCGTGCTGGTCTCCTCCCCCGCCGCCGCCGAGATGGCGAAGCTGCTGGAGAACGTCTACCGGAACGTGAACATCGCGCTGGTGAACCAGGTGGCGATGCTCTGCGATCGGATGGGGTTGAACGTCTGGGAGATCCTGGACGCCGCCGCCACCAAGCCCTATGGTTTCCATGCCTTCCAGCCGGGTCCCGGCGTCGGCGGCCACTGCATCCCGGTCGACCCCTACTACCTGGCGTGGAAGGCGCGGGAGTACGACTTCCACATGGACTTCATCGAGCTGGCCGCGCGCGTGAACGAGGAGATGCCCTACCACGTCGTGCAGAAGGTGCTGATGGTCCTCAACGGGGGCCACACCCGCAACCACGGGGGGCCGCGAGTCCTGGTTCTGGGCATCACATTCAAACGAGACGTCGAGGATTATCGCGACTCGCCTGCGCTCAAGATCATCCAGCTGCTCGAGGCACGCGGGGTGCGGGTCGCCTACCACGACCCGTTCGTGCCCGCACTGACGGCAAACGGGCACCGCTATCGATCGCTGGCGCTGACGGAGCAGACCCTACGGGGCAGCGATGCCGTGCTCATCGTGACCGACCACTCGTCGTTCGACTACGACTTCACCGTCCGCCACGCCCGCATGGTGCTGGACACGCGGAACGCGACGCGGCGCGTCAGAAGTGGGCAAGAGAAGGTCATACGGATCTGAGGCACCTTAAACAGACACCCCTGGAGGCTGGGCATGATTGAGCTGCCATCGGTCGCGACGCGCGTCGACGCGGAGGGGAAGTTCCGCGAGGAGATCACCTTCTTTGAGGTCAACGGCACGCGCATCTTCAGCGTGCTCTACCGACCGGTGGCCCCGGCGACCATCGGGCTGGTGGTCTGTCCGCCAATCCTCATGGAGCACATCAAGAACTACCGCTATGAGGTCCTGCTCGCGCGCGCCCTGGCCGCCCGTGGGATCGCCGTGCACAGGTTCCACTATCGTGGGACGGGACACAGCGACGGCGAGGAGAGCGCGGGGTCTGACGAGACGATGGTTGAGGACACGCTCGCAGCCGTGCGTCGCCTGCGCGAGCAGATGGGTGTGTCGCAGATCGCCCTGCACGGCACACGCTGGGGCGCCCGCGTCGCGGCACTCGCCGCCGCGGAGAGCGCTCTCGAGCTGCCGATGTCGTTCTGGGAGCCGATCGTCGACGGCGCTCGCTACTTCCGGGAGCTGGTCCGCGCGCGTCTCATCCGACAAGTGAAGGACCCTCGCTTCGCCGATGCGGCGACGGACGGCTGGATGGAAGAAATGGCACGGGACGGCCGGCTCGACATCCTCGGCTATCCTCTGTATCGCAAAGTCTACGAAAGCGGGCGCGGGTCACGTCTGGACCAGCTCCTCGGAGCCCGCCCATGCGACGTGCTCCTGGTCCAGCTCACGCCGAGTTCGACGGTCCGACCGGATGTCGCCCGCCTGAAGCAGGCCGTGGAGAGTGCCGGCGGCAGCTGTGAGGTGCGCATCATCAAGGAGGAGCCTGGATGGATGTTCGTCGGCCACCGTCTAAAGTCAGCCGACAAGCTTATCAGCGTCACCGCCGAGTGGATCGTGAATCGTGCCGGGAGGGACGCACGTGCCTGAGCAAGTGCTGATCAGTGCGGCCACCGAGGTCCCCGTCTTCTTCAAAGGCGGCAGGGAGGACCTCTTCGGTGTCCTCACCGTGCCCACCGGTGGAACGCGGGGGATTGGCGTCATGGCCGTCGCGGGAGGTGGCTACATTGCAGCCCCGAACCGCAACCGTCTCTCCGTCCGGTTGGCGGCCATGTTGGCACCCCTGGGGTATCATGTCTTCCGTTTCGACTACCACGGCGTCGGAGAGAGCACGGGCTACATCCGGCGGTACGCTCTCGACAAGCCTTTCGTGCAAGACCTGGAGGCCGCAGCCTCCGTGATGAGGGGATCCGGTCTCCGCCGCCTGGTCTGTGTAGGGGGCTGCTTTGGCACACGCACCATCCTCGCTGGCGCGGAGAGGATCCCGGAGCTGGAGGCGGTTGTGCTGATGGCTGCACCCGTGAGGAACCCTCGCCTAGGCGACAACTTGTCTCTCCGGGTCGCCAGGAAAACGTCGTTCTGGCGATTGGCCCGCCTGGCCCTGCGGCGGGAGACGCTGCAGGCGCTGCTCTCTCCTGCTGATGCCGAGAGCAAGGTCCGGGCGCGGCACCTGTATAAGGGGACGATCGCCTTCAAAACACGGCTGATGCTCGACCGCGTGGTCAGGCGCGGCCGGGCGGTCGACCGGACCCCCAAGGCAGTCGCCGACCCCGGCTTTGCGCATTCCCTCGCCCACGTAGTCGATCGGAAGGTTTCGGTCTTGATGCTCTACGGTCACAACGAGGAGTTCCAAGAGGACTTCCTGCGCGTGCGAAACGGAGAGCTGCGTCCGGTCTTCGAGCGGGCGAGGGCGCCGTTAGACGTGGAGATCCTCGACCGTCCCTTGCATGGCTTTACGACGATCGCCGTACAGGATGCGGCGATTAAGCATACCGTGGCGTGGCTCGAGAGGATCTTTCGCGCGTGACCGGCAAGGTGGCGAATTGCTACAAGGAGCGACCGTGGCTAGGCAGGTGCTGACGGGGGTCGCCACCGAGATCCCCGTCTTCTTCAAAGGCGGTGGTGAGGACCTCTTCGGTGTCCTCACCGTGCCCACCGGTGGGACGCGGGGGATTGGCGTGATAGCGCTGACGGGAGGCAGCTTCGTTCCCGCCAGTAACCGCAACCGTCTCTCCGTTCGATTGGCGGCCACGTTGGCACCCCTGGGCTATCACGTTTTCCGCTTCGACTACCACGGCGTCGGAGAGAGCACGGGCAGCGTCAGGCAGTTTGTTCTCGACCAGCCCTTCGTGCAAGACTTGGAGGCCGCAGTCTCCGTGATGAGAGGAGCCGGTCTCCGCCGCTTGGTCTGTGTGGGGGGATGCTTTGGCACACGGACCATTCTCTCTGGCGCGGAGAGGATTCCGGAGTTGGAGGCGGTTGTGCTGATGGCCGCACCCGTCCGGGACTCCGTGGAAGAAGATCACCAGCCGTTGAAGGTCGCGCGGGACACGTCGTTTTGGCGATTGGCACGGCTGGCCCTGCGGCGACAGACGCTGCAGGCGCTGCTCTCTCCTGTTTCCGCCGAGAGCAAGATCCGGACGCGGCACATGTACAAGCGCACAATTTTCCACAAGGCGCGGCTGACGCTCAACCGCGTGGTCAGGCCACGCCGGGCGCTCGACTGGGATCCCAATTTCCTCAGTCCCTACTTTGCCCATTCCTTCGCCCACGTGGTCGATCGGGGGGTCTCCGTCTTGATGCTTTATGGTGCGAACGAAGGGTATTATGAGGATTTCATGCGGGTGCGAAACCAGCTGCACCCGGTCTTCGAGCGGCCGCGGGCGCCGTTAGACGTGGAGATCCTCGACCGTCCTGTGCACGGCTTTACGACGCTCGCCGTCCAGGATGTGGTGATTGAGCACACGGTGGCGTGGCTGGAGAGGATCTTCCGCGCGTGACCTCGCCGTCTCCCACCGTGTACCGGGAGCACCCCGTGTTCTTCGCAGGGGGAGACGGGAAGATCTCCGGTGTTCTCACGATCCCCACGCGCAGGCCAGTGGTCTGTGACGCCGCGGCCATTCTCCTCGCTGGCGGGGGAGAGGTCCAGGGCGGAGAGCGAAACCGGATGTGGGTGCACCTGGCCCGACGCTTGGCAGAGAGCGGTATTCCCGCATTACGATTCGACTATCGGGGCGTGGGTGAGAGCGAGGGCGTCGTCTCTGAATGGTGGCTTGATAATCCATTTACAGAGGACCTGATTGGGGCGGTCCGATGGCTGCAGAACCAGGGGATGCGCCGGCTGGCCATGGCGGGGACCTGCTTTGGAGCCCGGACCATCCTGGCTGCGGCAGAGCAGATCGACGACCTCGCCGGGGTGGCCCTCTTCACCACCCCACTGAGCAGCGCCAGGTTAGGCGAGAAGGCGGCGACGCGGTTCGCGGACCACTGGACGCTTGCCGACTATCTCCGCCGCGCCCTTACCCTCCGCGTGCTACGTCGCGCGCTCGACCCCCGCTGGCGCGAGGCGTACCGGCGCGTGTTTGCCGTCAAGACCCGCCGCCTTCGCCAGAGCGTTCGGGTGACGGCGGAGAGGAACCCGGTCAAGGAGTTGCGCTGGGTAAGTCCCGTCTACTTGGGGCCGGTGGTCCGGCTGGCCCGCCGGCGCCTGCCCACGCTGATGTTCTACGGCGCCGGTGAGGAAGAGTACCAGGACTTAAGCGCCGCCCGGGAGGCGGGACTAGGGCGCGTCATCGAGGAGTCCAAGGGTGCCATTGAGGTGCGGACGGCTCCGGGAGTGATCCACGGCTACACCACGCTGGACGCCCAGCGCATCACGGTGGAGACCGCGCTGGCTTGGATTACCTCCTGCCTCGCGCCCGAGTTCCTCCCTGCCGCCGAGTGGGCGGCGTCGGCAACGGAATCGGCGACGGAGCAGGCGGGGAGGCCGAGGGAGAGCCGTGCCGGCGGGTAATCACCTTAATGTGGTGCTGATCGTCATCGACGCGGGGCGGCGCAGCCGCTTCGGCTGCTATGGCTACACGCGCGGCACCACCCCGGTCATCGACGGGCTGGCCCGCAGCGGGACCATCTTCGAACGGATGATCACGACGTCAGCGTGGACGCTGCCGGCTCACGCGAGCCTCTTCACGGGGCTCTACCCCCGCGAGCACGACGCGGAGCGGCCGGGCTACAGGATGCGCGAGGGTATCCTCACGCTCGCTCAGCACCTTGACAAGCACGGCTATGTCACCGCAGTTTTCTCCAACAACCGCCTCGTCTCCAAGAGCACGGGCCTTGTGGACGGAGTGAGCGCGACACTACGGCGCCACGCCAACGATCCCGCCGTGCCCCGGCCGCTCGTCGAGCGGCTGGGGGTCCTCGTGGGCCAGGCAGACCGCGGAGCAGCGAGGACGAACCGTCGGGTGCAGTCGTTCCTGCAGGGGACGGGCGGGCGGCCATTCTTCATCTTCATCAACTACATGGAGTGCCACGGGCCTTACCGCCCGCTCCGTCAATACGAGCGGCGCTTCGTGCGCCGGCCGTTCACCCTCATCGACTCCGGCCGTCATCGACTCAGGATGCGGCGCCGCCTGGCCTGGGACGGGTTAGGCTGGACCCCCGGGGAGCTCGCACTGCTGGGAGACCTGTACGACGCGTCGCTCGCGGGGCTGGACGCCCGGATTGGAGACCTCCTGAGCATCCTCGACCGCGCGGGTCGGGGCGGCGAGACACTGGTCGTGATCACGGCGGATCACGGAGAGGAATTGGGCGAGAAGGGTCGGTGGGGCCACGAGCTCTACCTGGAGCAGAGCCTTATTCACATCCCCTTCATCGCGTCGATCCCTGGACGGCCCGCCGCGCGGGCGGGCGGACTCGTCCAGGTGACCGACGTGTTCGCCGGGCTGTGCGGCGTGCTCGAGCTCCCGGTGCCGTCCCATCTCCAGGGGCGGCTGTTTTCCGCGGACCCGTTCAGTCTGGGGCCCCTCGATCCAGGACGGCCCTTCGCTTTCTCCCAGTGGCAGGAATGGCAGGGGGGGGCGCTGCAGCGCCGGCTGCAACGCGCTCCACGCTTTCACCCCACGCCGAGCGCTGAGGCCGTGCAAGATCGACGCTACAAGCTGACCGTCGAGCCTGGGACCGGAGCGGAACGGCTTGTTGATCTCAGCGAGGACCCGGCGGAGGTCCGAAACCGCGCCGCCGACCTCCCCGCTGAGCGGCAGCGCCTGATGGACGGGCTGGAGCGGTGGCGCGCTCTCTTCCAGCCCGTGGGCACAGCAACACCGTACAGCGCGGAGGAGGAACGGGCCATGACGGCCCGCCTGGAAGAGATGGGCTACCTATAGGCCTGCGCTTCGGCCTCGCCCACCATCCGGGACACAGGAGAACCAGGAATGGATGCCGTCCACGCGCTGCGGAGCTTCATTGTCCAGGAGCTGAACTACAAGGGGACACCGGACCGGCTGACTCATGACTATCCCCTGCTGGAGAACAATGTCGTCGACTCCCTCGGCCTGTTCATGCTGGTCTCGTTCATCGAGGAGCAGTTTGGGGTCGAGGTCGGGCACGAGGAGCTGGTCCCCGAGAATTTCGGCACGCTCGGCGCCATGTCCAAGCTGATTGAACGCAAGCGGGTCGGATGAACATCCTCATCCTGGTCCTCGATGCAGCCCGTCGTGACCGCTTTGGTTGCTTCGGATACCCGCGCGGGACCACGCCGGCGATCGACGACTTGGCAACGGAGGGTCTGCTCTTCGAACGGATGATCAGCCCCGCACCCTGGACTCTGCCCAGCCACGCCAGCCTCTTCACGGGGCTGTACCCCCGTGAAAATGGCACGCATCGGATGAAATTTGCGCTGAAACCCGCCCAGGTCACGCTGGCGCAGCACCTGCAGCACCACGGGTATGCGACGGCTTTCGTGTCAAACAATCCGCTCATCTCCCAGCGCACCGGTTTCGTGGACGAGGGGAGCCTGGCGGTTGACCGCCGTCAACTCTATGGAGACAGCCGGGGAAGCCTGACCCGCACGTGGGCGCGGAGGCTCAAGGTGGCGCTGGGGCAGATGGATAAGGGGGCGGCGTCGGCCAACCGGGCGGTGGTGCGACTCTTCCGCCGCCTCCGCGAACCGTTTTTTATCTTCGTCAACTACATGGAGTGCCATTGGGCCTATACTCCCACCCGTCTCTATGAGCGTCGCTTCGTCCGCCGACGGTACTCCTTCGTTGAGGCCGCCCTGCGGCGCGCCCACATGCGCCGTCACCACGCTTGGGAGCCCCAGGCCGTGCGGAACGACGAGGAGCTCTTCCTGGTGAGGGACCTCTACGACGGCGCGGTAGCGTACTTGGACAGTCGGGTCGGAGAACTTCTGGAGGCGCTCGACCAGAGCGGTCAGGCCGGCCGGACCATCGTGATCGTCATGAGCGATCACGGGGAGAGCGTGGGAGACTACGGCTGGATCGGTCATGGGAAGGAGCTCTACGACGTGCTGGTCCGCATCCCGTTTGTCGCTCGGATCCCGGGTCAGGCCGCGGGGCGGGTCGATGGACTCGTGCAGACGACCGACCTCTTTGCCGGTCTATGTCGTACGCTCGGGCTGAAGGTCCCCGATCAGGTCAGGGATCGGCCCTATGCAGTAGATCCCTTCGGCCTCCGTCCTGGGGAACGCGGCCGCGAATTCGCGTTCGGAGAGTACCACCCGATGGTCGACAAGCAGGTGAAGCGGCGCCAGAAGCTCGTGCCCGACTTCCGTTCTTCCCCCGCGCTGGAGATGGTCCAGGATGCCCGCTTCAAGCTGGTGGTGCAGCCGGAGTCGGGTATGCAGCGCCTCTTCGACCTGGAGGCCGACCCCCAGGAGCGGCGGGTCCTGACGAACGAGCAGCCGGCGTCCAGAGCCCGCCTGCTTGGCGCTCTGGAGCAGTGGCGGACCCTCTTCCCGGCCGTCGACGCACCGAGCACGTACTCAGCTGAAGAGGAGCGGGCAATGAATGCTCGGTTGGAGGAGCTCGGGTACTTGTGATGTCCAGACCCACTACGATTTCATCGTTTGTCACACACAGTCTGACTCGAAGGAGGCTGACATGAAGTCAGATGTCGCCATCGTCGGGGGAGGACCTGCCGGGTCGGCCCTCGCGATGTTTCTTCTCCGTGAAGGCATCCGGCCGCTGATCATCGAGCAGGAGAGTTTCCCCCGGTACCACATTGGGGAGTCACTGACGGGGGCGGGCGGAAAGGTCCTGCGGGACCTTGGGCTCGAGGAGGAAATGAACCGGCGCGGCCATCCGCGGAAACAGGGAGCGAAGGTGTTCGGCACGAACGGCGAGACGACGTGGTTTGTGCCGGTCACGGGACGCGACCAGGATTGGAAGCTTTTTGACTGGCACACCTGGCAGGTCCGCCGCAGTGATTTCGATGCCATGATGCTGGGCGAGGCCATCCGCCGGGGAGCGGAGCTGCTCCCGGGGAAGGCCCTCCACCCGCTGCTCAACGGGGATGGCGCGGTGCGAGGCGTGCAGGTCCGACCGGCGGACGGCGGCCTCCTCGACATCGAGACCGAGCTGCTCCTGGATTGCTCCGGTCAGGCCACCTGGCTAGCCAACCTGAAGGGCATCACCGGGCCGAAGTATCTGGGCTCCTACGACAAGCAAATAGCCTTCTTCTCGCAGGTGACCGGGGCGGTGCGCGACAACGGCACCACGAAGGAGACCGATCCCGACAACACGCTGCTCTTCTATCAGCAGAAGTTTCACTGGTCCTGGTTCATCCCCCTCGACAAAGAGGTCGTCAGCGTGGGCGTGGTGGCGCCGGCGGTCTACTACCAGGGGCAGCGGGAGAGCCCGCACGACTTCCTCGCCCGCGAACTGCGCACGCTGAACCCGGAAATGGCCAAGCGGTATCCCGAGATGAAGCTGGTGCACGACGTGCACGTCATCCCGAACTACTCTTACCAGGTGAACCGGTTTACCGGCCGGGGCTTCATGTGCATTGCCGACGCCCACCGCTTCGTCGATCCCATCTACTCGTTTGGCGTCACCATGGCGCTGCGGGAGGCGCAGTTCGCCGCCCCGGTGATCAAGGCGTACCTGGAGGGTCACGGCCGAGATGACCCCCATCCCTTCGCGCACTGGGAGCGGACCACGGAGCGGGCGATCGACGTGCTGGAGGACATGCTCGACTTCTTCTGGGAGCGGCCCCTGGCCTTCGCCGTCTTCGTCTTCCGCCGGTACACCGACGAGATGACCGACCTCTTCGCCGGGCGCGTCTTCGAGCGGCAGCCCTCCGGCCCGGTGAAGGCGTTCCGCCGGGGGCTGGAGCGCGAGAAGGAGAGGAGTGAGGACCTGGATCAGCAGGTCTACTCCATCCCCATCGGATCCCGATACCATCCCGAGCGAGCGCCGCTGTGGGAGGAGAACGCGGTAATCGAGTCCACCGAGGCCTGGATGGGCCCGCGTTAGCGCCCACCCTACCACTCTAGGAGATCACACCGCGATGACAGAATCGGTGCAAACCCTAATCTACCGGCGCCTCGATGAGGAGCCAGAGGGGCGCGCCCTCGCTTGGTACACCCCGGCCGGTACCTTCTCCTGGACTTCCTTTCAAGACCTGATCGGCCGCGCCGAGGCGGCCGCGCAACGCCTTGCCGCCGAGGGGCTGCGCGCCGGCGACGTCTGCATCCTAGTGCTCCCCAGTGATGAGGCGGCGGCGACGCAGGTGCTCGCGGTCCTCTTGCTGGGGGCAGTACCGCTCCTGGTCGCCCCTCCGCTGCTGCAGGGAGTCCATTCCATTCTGTTGGATACCCTCCGGCACACCGTCCGCAGAACACGAGCCAGGGTCGTCGTCATGGAGGATTCTATGGCGGCTATCGCCGCCCAGCTGCCGCTGAAGCGAGGGACACGGTATGTGTTCGGGGACCTCGCGGCACCGTCGAACGGAGCGGCGTTGTCGCGTGTCGCTCCCGCTGCGATCGACGTTGTCGCCATGCAGCTAACCTCGGGGACGACGGGGAGACCGCGCATCTGCGTGTGGAATCAGCGCGGGGTCCTGGCGGGCTTGGAGGGGATGCGTGCCATCATGCAGCTGACCCCTGACGACATTTGCTTCAACTGGACGCCGCTCTACCACGACATGGGGCTGGTGAATAACCTCCTGCTCTGCCTGACGCACCGCGTGCCGCTGGTCATGGCCAGTCCATTTGAGTTCGTGAAGCGTCCAGCGCTGTGGCTGCGCGGGCTGGCGGCCACCGGCTCGACGCTCACCTGGTCCCCGAACTTCGGCTTCGCGCTGGCCGCTCAACGGGTCCGTGACGAGGAGATGACATCCGTTCGCCTCGACCGCGTCCGCGCCTTCTGGAACGCCGCCGAACGCATCCACCTCGAGACGATGGAGGCGTTCTACAGGCGGTTCGCCCCCCTCGGCCTCCGCTATGACGCGCTGAAGACCAACTTTGGCTGCGCTGAAAACGTGGGGGGCGCGACGTTCAGTCCGGCCGACGGCGTCTTTCGTGTGGACGTCGTCAACCGCCACCTCCTCAGACGCCGGCGCATCGCCCGCGTCGGCGGACCGGTCGACGGCGGGGACCAGAACGTCGCCATCGTCGGTGTCGGGCGGCCCTACCCGGGCATGCGCATCGAGATTCACTCGCGGGGCGCCAAACGGCTGCCGGACGGGCACGTCGGCGAGATTGCCCTCCAGACCCCCTCGCAGATGGTCGGCTACCTGGGCGATCGGGCAGAGACGCGCCGAGCCCTTCGAGGAGGGTTCCTGCGCACGGGCGACCTCGGCTACCTGCGCGGCGAGGAGCTGTTCTGGGTCGGCCGGGTAAAGGAACGGATCACGGTGCGCGGGAGGAAGTACGATCCCAGCGATTTCGAGCGCGTCCTCCTGCGCATCCCCGGACTGCGGCAGGGGTCCTTCGCCGCCTTCGGCGTCGACGATGCCGCGCGGGGGACGCGGCAGGTCGTCATCGTGGCCGAGGTGCGCGATCCTCCCGGCCGGCCCACGAAGGAGATCGTCGGGGAGATCAGCCGCGAGATCTTTCTCCACCTGGGCCTGACGGCGGACGAAGTCCTGCTCGTCCGGCCGGGAACACTGACCAAGACCTCCAGTGGGAAGCGACGCCACCGCTACTTCCGGCAGCTCTACTTGGACGGGCAGTTGGAGGCGTTTGTCTTCGATCAGCGCGGCGGCGACGGAAACGTGGAGGAATCTACCAGCCCGGATCAAGGAGGAACTTGAGTGGACACGATCGACACGCTGCGGACCTTCATCAAGAACGACCTGCACTACGAGGGAAGAGCCGAGACGCTGACCCCAGACTACCATCTGGCCGAGAACCACGTCGTGGACTCGATGGGCTTGTTCAAGCTGGTCTCGTTCATCGAGGAGCAGTTCGGGGTCGAGGTCGGAGACGAGGAATTGATCCCCGAGAACTTCGGCACGATCGGCCAAATGGTTCGGTTGATCGAACGAAAGCGAATCGGCTGAACTGCAGGTCGCGTCGATGCCCGTGAGAGTGCTCTGGCTGATCAAGGGGCTTGGCCTGGGCGGCGCCGAGAAACTCCTGGCGCTGGCGGCCTCGCACGTCGACCGCAGCCGCTTCGAGTACCAGCTGGCGTTTCTGCTGCCTTGGAAGACGGCCCTAGTGGCGGATCTGGAGGCGCAGGGAATCCCCGTTACTTGCCTGAACCATCGCGTCCCCTGGGACCCTCGGGTACTGTCCCGCCTCGCCCGAACGCTGCGCCGTGAGCGGATCGACGTGCTGCACGCGCACACGCCGTATGCGGGAGTCGTGGGTCGCATTGCCGCGCGTCTCGTGAGGACGCCACACGTGGTCTACACGGAGCATAACCTCCAGGAGCGTTACCATCCGGTTACTCGCGTCTTGAACCAGGCCACCATGCGCCTTTGCGACCTGACGATCGTGGTCTCTGACGAAGTGGGCCATTCGCTGCAAGCGAGTCCGTTCGTCAAGGCGGTGCCGGTGCGGACGATTCTCAACGGCGTCGACGCAGACGACCTACTGCGTCTGGCCCGGGAAGGCGGGGACGTGCGGGAGGAGTTGAACATCGCCGAGGACCGACTGGTCGTAGGCGTGGTCAATGTGTTCCGTCCCCAGAAACGACTGGACCTGTGGGTTCGGGCAGCCCGCAGCATCGCCGCGTTGGAACCGCGGGCGGTCTTCGTGGTCGTTGGCGAGGGGCCGAGTCGTTCCGACGTCGAGGCGCTGGCCCGCCGGGAGGGGATGGAGGGGCGCATCCACTTCCCCGGCCTGCGCCGGGATGCGCCTCGGTTCATGGCGTCCTTCGATGTCTTCATGCTCGCCTCAGACTACGAAGGGCTGCCGGTCGCCGTCTTGGAGGCGATGGCGCTGCGGACGCCAGTCGTGGCCACCCGCGTCGGCGGACTCCCCGAAGTCGTCGACGACGGCCAGTCCGGGTACCTGGTCGACCCGGGAGCACCGGATGCTCTGGCCGCGCGTGTGCTGACGCTGCTGCAGACTCCCGCGCAGCGCAAGGCCTTCGGCGAGGCCGCCGCCGCGCGAGTGCGCGAGCGGTTCAGCATTGCCAGGATGGTGCGTGAGACAGAGGGTGTCTACACCCGTCTGATCGAGGGAGGCGCGCCGATGGTCAGCGTCGTCCCCGAGCCGGCGATCTCGGGGTGGAGGCCTGGGCAGGAGGCTCCCGAGTCGGACCGGAGGAGCGGGTAGGTGCCCTGGGGTCCGGCCTGGCGCCGGCGGGTGATCAGAACGATCACCCGCCTCTTCCCGGGCGGCGCTCCGTTTGTCGTCCCACTGCTGCTCCGCTGGGCGAAGGCCCGCGGTGACGCGCTGCTTAGGGGCCGGGGCCTGGTCCGGGGCACCTCGGTAGCCTGGCCCTATGCCGGCCGGGCCTGGACGGTGAGCGAGGACGTTGTGCGGCCCGGGCGGGGGGAGGTGCTCGTGCGGATTGACTCCACGGCCGTCAGCGCAGGGACGGAGCGCGCCTACTTCGCGCGCATGCCTGGGTCGCCCGCTAAGTTCCCGTTTTTCCCCGGCTACTCGGCCGCGGGGGAGATCGTGGCGGTGGGCCGCGGCGTGGCGGGGCTCCGGCGCGGGGATCTGGTGGCGCTGCAGGCGGAACATGGGAGCCTTGCCCTGGCCAAGGCAGCGCGGGTGGCGGCGGTGCCAGCGGGTGTTTCCATGGAAGAAGCCGCGTTCATTCAGCTTGGCGTGATCGCGCTCCAAGCCGTGGATCGCGCAGCGCTGCGGCCGGGGGAGATGGCGGTCGTGATCGGCGCAGGGATCATTGGCCAGTTGATCGCGCAGTGCGTCGCCGCCAACGGCCATCCAGTCGTCTCGGTGGCGCGCAGCGACCGGCGGGTGACCGCAGCGCTTCTGCAGGCGACACGGCGCGTCGTGCTCCTCGACCGCGACGGCCTGGCGGCGGTCGAAGCGCTGGACGCTCCCGTCACCTTCGAGGTGAGCGGCGCTCCACAGGCGATCCCCCTAGCGATACGCTGCACCGGCCGAGGCGGCCGGATCGTGCTGGCGGGGAGCACGCGCGGGATGACGAGGGAGGTCGATTTTGGCGTGCTGGCAGACAAGGCGATCACGATCTCCGGCGCCCACATAACCCGGCTGGAAGCGTCGGCCTGGCCGGCGTTGGCCACGAGCTTCCTGGAGCTGCTCGCCGCGCGCCGGGTCCAGGTTGCGCCGTTGATCTCGGCGCGTATCCACCCGCTGGAAGCAGAACGATTCTATCGCCGCCTGGCTCGTCAGGACGACGCCACAATCGGCGCAGTCTTTGCCTGGGAAGAGCTTTCTCCCCTCGAGCGGATGCGCCCAATCACGATCGCAGCGCCGCCGGACTTCACCCCACTACGGCGCGGGAGGATGACCGTACTGCCGATTTCCAGGCGGGGAAGCGGACAGCCCTCCCAGACGCCCCGCCTGAGGGCCACGCGCGGGCAGGGAGAGGTGGCGTAGTGGCCCAGGCTGCTCTCTCGCCAACCCCCCCCGCCGCCGCAAAGGGCGCAGTGCTGCGGGTGGGCGTCGTCGGATGCGGCGAGCGGGGCATCGCCCTCTGCAGGGAGCTGGGTCGGACAACGAAGGCGCGGTTGACCCTGGCGATGGATGTGAACTCTGCGCTGGCGCAGGACGCGGCAAAGCGCTTCCGGGTGCCCTGGACCACAAGCCTGGACGAGATGCTCAGCAGCGATCAAGTCGACGCGGTCATCATTGCCACGCCTCATCATCTGCACGCGCCTCAGGCGGTCGCGGCCGCCCAGGCGGGCAAGCACGTCATGGTGGAGAAGCCCCTGGGCGCCAAACTCCAGGACGCGGCTGAGGTCGTGCGCGAAGCGCGCCGCGCCGGTGTTATGCTTTCGATGATCCTGCCCTATCGATACCAGCCCCGCATCATCCGGGCAAAGCGATTCATCCAGGCCGGCGGCCTCGGCGACCTGTTCGGCGTCTCGCTGATGTTCCACGACGACAGATTTGCCGATTACTGGGCCGGCGGGTTTTCCGGACGCGCGATCTCGGACTGGCGGCTGCGGTGGGAGACGAGCGGTGGGGGCATCTTGATCACCTCGGTCATTCACCACGTGGACTGGCTCCGTTTTCTGCCGGGTCTCGAGATCGTCGAAGTTTCGGCACGATACGCTACCCTGGACAGCCCCGGCGAGGTCGAGGACACACTCACGATGTGGGTCCGCTACGAGAACGGCGCCCTCGGCACGGTGTCCGCTTCATCCTGCGTGCGCGGCACCGACCTCATGGACTTCCGTCTGTGGGGGCGTGACGGCCACATCTCTATGGCGCCCCCGGCCCAGTCCTACTCGCTTCGATTGATCGACGGGAAACGTCCGGGGCAATGGCACGAAGTCGCAGGCGTGCGGGGACTGAAACATCGGGATGTCGAGTACCTGCAGCGCTTTGCCGACAGCGTCCTGCGCGGGGAACCGTTGGAGATCACGGGCGAGGACGGACTGGCGGCGCAGGCGGTCGTGGAGGCGGCCTACGAGTCGGCGAAGACCGGACGGACCATGACAGTCCCCCGCCATCCTTGGGGCCTCGAGCAGCCGTGAGCATGGCGGATGGGGTGGTCGTACGGGTGAGCACGGCCATCGTCGACCCGGAACCGTTCATCGCCCGGACGGCAGCGTCCCCCCCTGTTGGAGCCTTCGTGGGGACCATAGAGGGGGGCCCGATGCAGGAGGCGCTCGAGACGGGGGCTGCGGTCGTGGGGATAGGACCGATCGGGGAGAGGCTCACCCTGTCCGCGACAGACGTCTGGCCCGTCCGAGGCGCCGATGTTCCCCGCGGAGCGTTGGCGCTGCTTCCGTTCTTGGGTCCGATCGTAGCTGGGCTCGCCGCACTAGGCGTGGGATTGGGTGATCGCGCGCTCGTGTCGGGCCGCGGTCTGACCGCCCGCCTGGCCGCGGTGGCGATGGAGCAAATGACAGAACGTACGCCGGCCCGCCTCGCCCCGCCCCGAGAGGGAGCAGCGGGCGGGTCGGGTGGGGCGGCGGAGGTCGACGTGCTGGTCGATACGACCGGCGACACGGCGTGGTGGGGGCATGTGTTGCTGCAGGTGGGGAAGGAAGGCCGCGCCCTCCTGCTTATCCCTCCCGGTCCGCAAATCCACTCTTTCGACTTCCTTCCCCGCATCCACCGGGGTTCGCTTAGCCTGGCGGTAAGGCGTGTTCCTTCGCGCGGCGATCCATCCGCGGCTGCCGCGCTGCTCAGCCGGATGCTCGCTGACGGTGCCCTCGCGCCGGCAGATGTTCTCGGCGGGATCACAGTAGGGCATGCACCAGCCGAGGGATCCCCGCCTCTGCACCGAGTTCCTGAGGGGATGGGTCTGGCGGTGCAGTTCGACACGACCGGCGACCATGCGTGAGGTGGCCGCGTGCGTCTGGTGATCGCCACCACCGTCGAAGACCCGCTGGCGGCCCCGTTTTGGCAGGCTTACGCGGAGGCGGGCGGGCGACCGCCAGCCTCGGTCTTCTTCATCGCTCCGCGCCGCGCGTCGGGCCTCGCTCGTCAGGCCGCCGAGGCACTGCTGCTCTTCGGTCCCCTAGACAGCCTGCGCTCCTGGAGGACAGGGCGGAAGATGCGGAGGGCGCTTCTCACAGACCCGCAGCGCGTCTTTCCGGGAGGCGGCGCCTTTCACTACGTCAGCACCCTGAACCGTGGTGAGGGGTTCGCCGCCCTGCAGCAGGCGCCGCCAGATCTCCTCGTCTCCGTGGGGGCGCCGGAGATCTTCAAACCTCCGCTGCTCAGGCTGCCGGCCGTCGGCGCGGTGAACGTGCACAACGGCCGCCTCCCCGCGTACCGCGGGCTCTTCGGCAGCTTCTGGGAGTCGTTCCGTGGCGAGGAGTGGGGGTACACGTCGCTACACGTGATGGCGCCACAGGTGGATGCCGGTCCGGTGCTCGCCGAGGCGGCGGTGCGGCTGCGGGGACGGCCACTGCGACAGGTCCTTCTGGAGAAGAAGCGTGAGGGAGGGCGCCTGCTGGCCTCGATCGTCCGTTTCGTGGAACGGGAAGGGCGCCTCCCCGACGCGCGCCCTCTGGCTGAGGAAACGACGGGGTATTACGGCTGGCCGACGTGGCGAGATCTCCTGGTCCACCGTGTAATGCGCGGACGCCATCGCCCGGGCCCCTCCCCGGGTCCGGCCACCTCTGCCTCTAGGGGTACTGAGTGATGAAGCCTCGCGAGCGGATCGACGGGCGGCCTGCTCAGAGGGGCAGAGGACGGGGCGGGTTCAAGGAGCAGGCGGTCGGCGCTGCGCTGTGGATGGCAGGGTTCCGCGTCGCCCAGCAGGTCCTCGATAACCTCTTCACCCTGGTCCTGGTCCGGCTGCTCGTCCCCGCGGACTTCGGTCTGATTGCGATGGCGGGCGTCTTTACTGCCGTGCTCAACGTCGTCTCGGACATGGGCCTGGCGAGAGCGGTGGTCCAACGACGGGACGTGGACCAAGAGTACAGCTCTACCGCGTTCTGGGCCAATCTGGCGATGGGAATCCTTCTGGGCGTAATAGCGCTGGCGGTCTCGACTCCAGTCGCACGGCTCTACGGCGAGCCCGGCGTGCGGGGGGTATTCGCGGTCCTGTCCCTGCGGTTTGTCTTCGCCGGGGCGAGCGCGACGGCAGTGGCGATGCTGTGGCGCGGTCTGGGGGCCCGGACGCTGGTGCTGAGGAACACGATCAGCATCATCGCTGCCGGCGTCGTGGCGATCGTCCTCGCCCTCCGCGGCGCCGGCGTCTGGGCGCTGGTTGCGCAGTCGCTCACCTTGTTTACGTTGCGGTCGGCGCTGTTGTGGGTGAGCACGCCGTGGCGGCCGAGCCTCCGCTTCTCCTGGGTCAAGTTCAAGGACATGTGGGGCTTCGGCAGTCGCATCCTGGGTGCGCGGATTTTCCGCTTCGCGGTCGTGCAGTCGGATAACCTGCTGATCGGGAGGACGCTCGGCGCCACCCTCCTCGGTTACTATGCGTTCGCCTATGGGATGTTCCTCGCACCGTCGATCGACATCTCGCACATCGTCGCCCAGGTGAGCTTCTCGACGTTCTCGAGGTTGCAGGAGGACCGGCCCAAGCTGCGGCACGCTTTCCTGATGGTGAGCCAGTATGTCTCCCTGTTCGCGCTTCCGGCCCTCCTGGGCTTCCTCCTCATTGCCCACGATCTGGTTACCGTCGCCTTCGGCGCCAAGTGGCTGCCGGCCGTCCCGGTTCTTCGGATCCTGCTGGCCGCCGCGCTGTTGCAGATCCACACGGCGCTCTGGACCTCGATCTACTCCGCGCTCGACCGAACCGACTGGGTCTTTAAGTGGGCGTTCATCGCGGCCGCTCTCTACGTCCCGGCGTTCGTGATCGGTCTTCGCTGGGGGATCCAGGGCGTCGCCGCCGGCTACACGCTCTCGACGCTGATCCTGGTGCCGTCGCAGTTAGGTCTGGTAGCCCGGCTGGTGGACCTCCGGCTGCGCGACTACCTCCGCAGCCTGCAGCCGCTCGTGCTGGCGTGCGCCCTGATGGCCGGGGCGGTCCTCCTGGTGCAAATGCTGGCCGCCCGTTCGGGGGCCGCACCGCTGGTTCGGCTCGCGATCGCGATTCCCGTTGGCGTT
>Ga0187892_10004271_pt1 | contig 24254 bp, 28 predicted proteins | sample MA1701073metaG_FD_139345 | JGI IMG/M metagenome (GOLD analysis project Ga0187892, IMG submission 139345) | Bio-ooze microbial communities from a basaltic lava cave in the Kipuka Kanohina Cave System on the Island of Hawaii, USA - MA170107-3 metaG ... | reverse complement strand
TGAGGAGCTCGAGCGCTTCCGTCGGAGAAACGCTCTTCGGCGAAAGCAGTGTGATCTTCCCCTTGACTTGCTCCGGGTCGAAGAGAAACGTGATCCCCGTGAGCGCGGCAACCTCCTTCATGACGGTCCGGATGTCGGCATTCTCGAAGGTGAAGGGCTCAGAGGGGGTGGCCCGGGCTGGGCCAGCTGCAGACACGGCGAGCAGGCAAAGGAAGACACCTGTCAGGAATGTCGCGCCCACAAGAGGAAAGTGTCGCTGCGATGTCATGGTCCTCACCTCCTGCACCCTCCGAAGTGAAGATACAGATCGGATGTGATCGTCCCTATTGTTCCAGATCCTCGGCGGCGCGGGCTACTCCAAGGACCAGCCGATCGAGCGCATCTGGCGCGAGGTGCGCGTCGTGCGCATCCTCGAGGGCACCTCGGAGACGATGCGACGGATCGTCGCCTGCCACGTCTTCCACGGAGGAGAGACGCGATGATCGACAAGTTCTCGACGGTGTACGCCGGCCACGTGGACCTCGGCGACATGGGGCAGCACGCTACGCCCGCCAACGAGCGCCGCTATCCGAACGAGCACCTGACCTCCGTGTTCGCCAAGACCGAGGCGATCGCCCGGTGCATGGACGAGCACGGGTATCACACGCTCTGGCTCGCCGAGCACCACTTCCAGCACGAGGGCTACGAGTGCATCCCGAACATCCTGATGGTCGCCGTCCACCTCGCCCACCTCACCTCCCGGCTCCGCGTCGGATGCGGCTTCAACATCACCCCGATGTGGCATCCGCTGCGACTGGCCGAGGACTTCGCGACTGCCGACATCCTCAGCGGCGGCCGCGTCACCTTCGGCGTGGGGCGCGGGTACCACACGCGCGAGGTGGAGACCTTCGGGGCGCCGCTGCTCGATGCCGAGGCCAATCGCGAGCTGTTCGAGGAGCAGGTCGACGTGATCATGAAGGCCTTCCACTCGGAGTCCTTCTCGCACCGGGGTAAGCACTACACGCTGCCGCCGCGGGTTCCGTACCGCGGGTACGAGCTCGACGAGATCACGCTGGTCCCGCGTCCGATCCGCCAGCCGGTCGAATGCTGGCAGCCGATCGTGAGCGCGGGGGCCCGCGGTCTGGAGTTCATGATGAAGCACCGGATCAAGGGCCTGATCGGCGGCGGCGCCGCCACCATGGCCGAGCGGTCGATCCACGCGTACCGCGAGGCCGCCGAGCGCGCCGGACTCGACTACAAGCTGGGGGAGGGTCTGAGTCTCGGCATCTTCTATCACCTGGCCGACTCGCGCGAGCGCGCCGTCCGCGAGATCACGCCCTGGTACGAAGAGCACGTCAAGATATTCGGACCTCTGGGGTTCGTGCCCGGGATCACGGCGCCCCAGCTCGAGGCCTCCACGAAGCGCGGCGGCTGGGACGCGGCGGGCGTGCCGACGGTGGAGCACTACACCGAGATCGGCGCCTGGTTCGCCGGTCCGCCCGAGGAGCTGATCGCGTATCTCAGGTCGCTCGGGGAGCGGTTTCCCGGCCTGGAGTACGTGCACCTGAGCAACAGCATCGGGACGCCCAGGGACGTGATGCTCGAGCAGCTCGCCTGGCTCGGCACGGAGGTCATGCCGGCCTTCACGCGGCGATCTGACTCGTAGGGTGACGGGCTCGACCCCCGCGCAACTTGCCCCTCACCCTGCCCTCTCCCCGAGGGGAGAGGGTATTCGTCGCCGAGAGCGTTCAGGGCGGCGGGGCGGCGGCTCAGACCCAGAGCACGCGACGGCGCAGGTCACGGTCCGCGCGGAGCGGCGCCGCGGGCCCCTCGTGGCTGATCCGGCCGCGGTCGAGGACATAGACCCGGTCGGCGAGGGCCAGCACGAGGTCAAGGTCGTGCTCGACGATGAGAATGGGGACCTCGCGGCGCAGTCGGTCGAGCGAGGCGAAGATCGCTTCCGTCACCGTGGGAGCGAGCCCTTCGAAGGGCTCGTCGAGCAGGAGCAACTTGACGTTCCCGGCGAGCGCGCGGGCGATCGCGACCATCTGCTGCTCGCCGCCGGAGAGGGTCTCCGCCTTGCTACCGAGGCGGTCGTGGATGCGCGGGAAGAACTCGAAGATGCGGTCCTGCTCCCAGTGGATGCCGTCGCCGCCGCGGCGCCGGAGACGCCCCAGCGTCAGGTTCTCGGCGACCGTCAGGTTGGGGAAGAGCCGGTGGCCCTGGGGCACGAAGCCCATGCCCAGCCGCGCGATCTCCTCCGGCGAGTGCCCGGTGATGTCCCGGCCCGCGAACTCGACGCGGCCCCGCTCGGGCGGCACGAGTCCCATCATGCTCTTGAGGGTCGAGGACTTGCCGGCGCCGTTGCGTCCGAGGAGCCCCACCACCTCTCCCGCGCGGAGCTCGAGCGAGACATCCCGCAGGATATGGCTCTTGCCGTAGAAGGTGTCGATTCCGGCCACGCTCACGATCGGGGGCCGCGCGGCGCCGGTGGGCGCGTGCGCGGCGCTCGCCACCAGCATGTCGCGGCCGTGGCCCAGATAGACCTCCTGCACCTGGGGATCGTTCCGCACCGCCTCGACCGGCCCCTCGGCGATCACGCGTCCCTCGTTCATGACCGTCACGCCGTCGGCGAAGGCGAAGACGCGGTCGATGTCGTGCTCGACGAGCAGGACGGCCATGTGCTCGGTCAGGCGACGCACGAGGGTGGTGATCCGCTCGCGCTCGGCGGCGGCCAGGCCCGCGAGGGGCTCGTCGAGCAGCAGCACGCGCGGCCGGGCCGCCAGCGCCACGCCCATCTCGACGAGCCGCTGGCCGCCGTAGGAGAGGCTCGACACCGGCACCTCCTCCAGGCCCTCGAGACCGAGGAAGCTCACGAGCTGTCTCGTCTCCTCGTTGACGGTGGCGAGGCCCGTGGAGGGTCGCCAGGCGTTGAAGCGCTGCCGGTCGCGCGCCTGCGCGCCGAGGCGCAGGTTCTCGAAGACCGTCAGTGCCGGGAAGAGATTGGTGACCTGAAAGGAGCGCGTGAGACCCCGGCTGACGATGCGCTCGGCCGGTAGCCCGTCGACACGCTCCCCGGCCAAGAGCAGCTGGCCCCCGTCGGGCGCGTACATCCCCGAGCAGACGTTGAAGAGCGTGGTCTTCCCCGCGCCGTTCGGCCCGATCAGGGCATGCAGCCGGCGATCGGCGAGGCAGAGGTCGACGCCGGCCACGGCCGTGAACTCCCCGAAACGCTTGCTGACAGCCCGGCACTCGAGCAGAACACCCGCGGATGCCTCCGGTCGGCGCAAGAAGAGCGCCACCTCCTGTCCCGGCTCGGGGATCACTCGCGCCGCCATTGCCGCCGCTTCCTCCCGCCCGCGGTAGAACAGCGCCAGCAGCCGCCCGCCGAGGCCGATGAGGCCGGCCGGCGAGAACAGGATGAAGCCCATGAACAGGAGCCCGAACCAGAACTGCCAGCCCGCCGTGAACCCGGAGAGGATCTCGCGGAAGAGGATGAAGAAGGCGCCGCCCAGGGGCGGTCCGAGGAAGTGCCCCATGCCGCCGATGATCGACATCGCCAGGATCTCGCCGGAGAAGGCGACGTGGACCAGGTCGGCGGAGACGAATACCTTGAGGAAGGCGAACAGGCAGCCGCCGAGGCCGGTGACGGCGGCGGACAGCGTGAAGGCGATCAGCTTGTAGCGCTGCACCGGGTAGCCGAGGAAGCGCGCCCGCTGCTCGTTCTCGCGGATCGCCACGAGCACGCGGCCCAGGGGCGAGTGCGCGACGCGCCAGATGAGCCAGGCCACCGTCAGCACGATGGCGGCGGTCAGGTAGTAGAACGACCGCTGGCTCTCGATGCCGAAGCCGAGCAGGGACACGCGCGTGATGCCGCGCAGCCCGTTCTCCCCGCCCGTGAACGACGTCCAGCGGTAGACGATGGAGAAGGTCATGGCCGTGAAGGCCAGGGTGAGGAGCGAGAAGTAGACGCCGCGCCGCCGCAGCGCGAGGAACCCGATCACGAGGCCGAGAGCGGCCGCGAACACGGTGCCGAGCGCCATCGGCAGGAGGACCTGCCCGCGCAGCCAGTGGATCTGGACGAGCGCGGCGGCATACGCGGCCAGGCCGAAGAAGGTGGCATGGCCAAAGGAGACGAGGCCGGTGTAGCCCAGCAGGATGTTGAAGCCGAGCCCCACGAGCGCGAAGATCGCGATCTCGGTGGCGATCCCGTCGGTCATGCCGATGGCGCGCACCGCGAACGGCAGCGCCAGCAGCCCGGCGGCCAGGATCGCCAGTGGATGGCGCAGCCGGCCGGCCGCTCTCATTCGAACTTCTCGAACCGCTCGCCCATGAGCCCGCGTGGCCGCACGAGCAGGACGAGCACCATCAAGGCATACATCGAGACCTCGGCGGCCGGCGGGTAGAAGAGCACCGTGAGCCCCCGGACCACGCCCACGAGCAGGCCCGCGTAGACCACGCCCCAGAAGCTCCCGAGCCCGCCGATCACCACGATCACGAAGGCGGCGGTGAGGATCTCCGTGCCCATGGCAGGCTGCACGCCCGCCAGGGGCGCCGACATCACCCCCGCGAGCCCGGCCAGCGCGACGCCGAGGGCGAAGACGGCGGTCAGGATCGGCCGCAAGCCGATGCCGAGCGCTCGCACCATCTCGGGATCGCGGGTGCCGGCGCGCACCACCAACCCGAAGGAGGTCTTGTTGAGGAGCAGCCAGCACCCGACCACGGCGAAGGCGGAGACGCCGAGCACGGCCAAGCGGTAGCGCGAGTAGATGAAGTCCCCGAGGAAGATCTGCCCGCGCAGCGCGTCCGGGATGGCGAAGGGCAGGCCGGTAGCGCCCCAGATCATCCGCAGGCTCTGCTCGGCGACCATGGCGAGGCCGAAGGTGAAGAGGAGCCCGAGCCCCGGGTCCTCGCGGTAGAGCCGGCGCAGGAACACGGTCTCGATGAGCACGCCGACGAGCGCGACACCCGCCGGCGACAGGACCATGGCGCTGAAGAAGCCGAGCCGGCGCTGGACCTCGTAGGCGAGATAGGCGCCGAGGGCGTAGAAGGCGCCGTGCGCCAGGTTCACGACGCCGCCGAGGCTGAAGATCAGCGACAGGCCGAGGGCGAGGACGATGAAGTAGGAGCCGACGAGCAGGCCGTTGGCGATGTGCTCGAGGATGACGAACAGGGGCATGGGTCAGTGGGGAGGCGGTGCGAGCGTCGACGCGGGCGGCGGGACGCGCGTCCCTCTCGCCCGATCCTCTCCGATGTCGGGGGAGAGGAGCCGGGCGAGAGGCATCTCAGGAGACAAGCCCGCAGGTCAGGCCATGTTGCAAGCGTTCTCTTGCTTCGTGGGCTGGATCAGCTCCAGGGACTCGCTCGGCTTCGGCACGGGCTCGACGATCTCGAAGATGTCCCACTTGTCCTTGGCGTCCTTCTTGTCCTTGACCTTGACGACGTACATCTCCTGCAGGAGCTGGTGGTCCCAGTCGCGGAAGCTGCCTTTCCGGCCCTTGAGGATGTCGAAGTTGGCGCCCTTCTCGAAGTACGCGACCCACTTGGGGCCCTCGGTGCTCTTCGTCTCCGCCATCGCCTGGAGCAGGATCTTCACCCCGACGTAATCGCCCCAGGCCTGGTTGTCGGGCGGCATGCCGTACTTGTCGGTGAACCGCTTGGTGAAAGCCTGCGCGGCCGGCACCGCGAGGCCGTGATACCAGAGGCTCTGCCAGTGCCCGGACAGGCTGTCGATCCCGGCCCCCCAGAACGGCACCGTGTCCATCACGCCGCCGGCCAGGGGGAAGGCGAGGCCGTACTCACGGTACTGCTTGAGAAAGGTCGTCTGGTCGCTGCCGGCCAGGTTGATGTAGACGAAGTCCGGCTTCGCCTGGCGGATCTTCAGGATATAGGCGCTGTAGTCCGGGGTGTTGGTCGGCACCATGTCGTTGGCCATCACGGTGCCGCCGTGCTCCGAGAGGAAGCGGGAGGACACGCGGAACAGGTCGTGCCCGAAGGCGTAGTCCGCCGTCAGCATGTACCACTTGGCGCCCTTGATCAGGTTCTTGCTGAGCTGCCAGCGGCCGATGGTCTTGGTGTACATGGTGTTGCACCCTTCGACGTGGAACATGTACCGGTTGCAGTTCTTGCCGCGAAGCTCGTCGGAGTTGGCGCCGGTATTGATGTAGGGCACCTTGTATCGGTTGGCTTGCTCCGCGATGGCGAGAGCCGAGGCGGAGCTGATCTCGCCCAGGAGACACAGCACCTTGTCGCGCTCCACGAGCTTCTGGACCTTGGTCACGGCAACCCCGGGGTTGACGCTGTCCTCGGCGATCAGCTCGATGCGCCGCCCGAGCACGCCACCGCTCGCATTGGCCTCCTCGACCGCCATCGTCGAGGCCTTGAAGCCGTAATCGCCGAGCTGGCCGAGAAAGCCGGTGCGCGGGGTCAGGTGACCGACGCGCAGGGTCTCGGCCTGCGCCTTGACGATGGCCGGGAATCCGAGCGAGCCGAGCGCCGCCGCGGCGCCGCCTGCCGCCACCCCGCCGAGCAGCGCGCGCCGGCTGAGGCGCGAACCCTCCTCACGTCTGAACGTGGTCATGGTGTTCCTCCTTTGCGCATAGAACGGACAAACGCTGCTGTCCAGGGCTCCCCCGCCACAGCTCTCTCCTTGACGGCCGGTGTTCCCGACCCGAGCCGCGTTGCTCGGCAAGCCATCCTGCGCCGCCACGGGCTCACCGGTCAAGACGCGGGCGAAGGAGCGCGGGGCTGCGGGGCCGGGGGGCGCCGGGCCCGGGCGCCCGGGCCCGCCAGCGTGGACAGCGGGGGCGAGGCGGGGGTCTCCGCGCTCGCGGCGGGGAAGGCGCGCGGCATGCGCAGCCTCGCGCCTGCTGCCGTTCATGAATAGTCCGGTCTAAGATTGAGCCATGCGCCTGCCCTTCGCTCCGCCGCTCGCGCCCATGTTGTCCAGCGCCGCGGATGCCCTGCCCAGCGGTGAGGGATGGCAGTTCGAGCCCAAGTGGGACGGCTTTCGAACGCTGGTGTTTCGCGACGGCGAGGAGATCCTGCTGCAGAGCCGCGACGAGAGGCCAATGAACCGGTACTTCCCGGAGCTCGTCGCCCCGCTGGCCGCCCGGCTGCCCGAGCGCTGCGTCGTCGACGGCGAGATCGTCATCGTCGGACCCGACGGGCTCGACTTCGAGGCTCTGCTCTTGCGCATCCATCCCGCCGCGTCGCGGGTGACGCTGCTGTCCGCGCAGGCGCCGGCCTCGTTCGTGGCCTGGGACCTGCTCGCACTGGGCGATGAGGACCTGCGCCAGGCGCCGCTCGCGGTGCGGCGCGAACGGCTCGAGCAGGTGCTGGCGGGCGCGGTTCCGCCGATCCACCTCTCGCCGGCCACGTGCGATCGGGCGCTGGCGGAGGACTGGTTCCGTCGCTTCGAGGGGGCCGGGCTCGATGGCGTCATGGCCAAGCGTCTCGACGCGCCCTATCGCGCCGGGGAGCGCACGATGATCAAAGTGAAGCACGCGCGCACGGCCGACTGCGTGGTGGCCGGCTTCCGCTGGCACAAGAAGGGCTCCGGCACCATGGTCGGCTCGCTCCTGCTCGGCCTGTACGACGACGATCAGACGCTGCATCACGTCGGCGTCGCCGCGGCGTTCACCAACGCGGTGCGCACGCAGCTCGTCGCCGAACTGGCGCCCTTGCGCGAGAACGCGCTCGAAGGCCATCCATGGCGCGATTGGGCCGTGGCGCAGGAGGAAGCGAACGGGAAGGGGCAGCGGCTGCCCGGCGCGACGAGCCGGTGGAATCGCGGCAAAGATCTGAGCTGGGAGCCGCTCCGGCCCGAGCGCGTCTGTGAGGTCGCGTACGACCACATGCAGGGGTCTCGCTTCCGGCATGCGGCGCAGTTCCTGCGCTGGCGCCCCGACAAGCGCCCGCAAGACTGCCGCTACGATCAACTGGAGGTCACGCCCGCCTACGAGCTGGAGCGTGTCTTCGGCGCACGCGACCCCGGTCGCCTGCGGCCCGAGGCGCCCCGGGGATCGTAGTCGGGTGCTGGCGGTTCCTCGGCAGGACGCTCGCTCTCTGGAACGTGGCGCAGATTGATCCGGATGCGAGTCCACGTGGTCGAGCGGCCGCGCATCGAGTCGACGATGATGTCGTCCACGTGCAGCCGGGTCGCGGCTGCTGGATGCCTGAGCTTCCAGCGCTCGAGGCCCGCGAGCGCGTCCTCCTTGCCGGCCGCCTTCGCGACGGTGATGAGCGGCTGAGTCGACCGGCGGCGGCCGCGGCCTTTCTCGTTGGCGCCCGCGGCCGTCCGTCGCGACGGCGCGACGCGCGGCGGCTCGTCGCGTTGCTTCTTGTAGTGCGGCGGCCAGGGCGCGTCGCGCAGGCCCGCGGCCTCCTGCGACGCGGACAGCTCGAGCAGCTCCTCGAGCGATCCCCCCGCGATGTCGATGCCGGCCGACGCGTCGCCACGTTGGGCGAACCGCGCCGGTGCGGTGGCCAGCGTGAAGGCCGCCGGATCGCAGCCGGCGACCTCGTCCCAGTCGAGCGGCATCGAGACGCGCGCGTCGGGCGTGGGCCGCACCGACCAGGCGGACGCCACGGTTCGGTCCTTGGCGTTCTGGTTGTAGTCGAGGAAGACGCCGCGGCGTTCCTCCTTCCACCACTTGCTGCTCGCGTGGTCGGGCGCGCGCCGTTCCACCTCACGCGCGAGCGCCAGCGCCGCGCGCCGCACCTGGTCAAAGCTCCAGCGCCGCTGGAGGCGCACGTTGACGTGCATGCCGCGTGATCCCGACGTCTTGGGCCAGCCGCGCAGGCCGTGCTCGTCGAGCACGTCGCGCACGAGCAGCGTCACGCGCCGCACATCATCCCAGCTCACGCCCGGGCCGGGGTCGAGATCGACGCGTAGCTCATCGGGATGCTCGAGGTCGTCGGCGCGCACCGGGTGCGGATTCAGGTCGATGCACCCGAGGTTCACGATCCACAGGAGCTGCGCCGCGTCGCGCACGACGATCTCGCGCGCCGTCCGGCCGGACGGAAAGCGGAGCTCCACGGTCTCGACCCACTGGGGACGCTGCTCGGGGGCCCGCTTCTGGAAGAACGGCTCGCCCTCGGCGCCATCCACGTAGCGCTTCAGCACGATCGGACGCCCCGCGATGCCGCGCAGCGCCCCCTCGGCGACCGCCGCGTAGTACCTCACCAGGTCAAGCTTCGTGTAGGCGGCCCGCGGAAAGAACACCTTGTCGGGGTTGGTGATCACCACCTCGTGCCCGGCGACCTCCAAGACGGTCTCCCGCATCTTCCCCATAGGGACAGTGTTGCCAGTCTGACTGTCCCACGCAAGTCTCGACGAGCGCGGGAACAGCCAGCGCGGCATCCAGGCGTGCGAGGCCCTCTCGGAACGCTTCAAGCTCCACATGTTCAAGCCCGCGTCCAGCATGCAGGTGGTCTTTCGTCGCCGCTATCGCGGCGCGTCGGCCCGGTCGAAACGGCGCCGGAGCCGGCAGGAGCAGGCGATCCTCGACGCGCGGGCCGACGGCATCTGCGTGTACGAGCTGCAGGGCGCGCTCGGCTTCGGCACGATGGAGCGCGTGCTCCGTCAGCTCACCGACGATCTCGACTCCGTCTCGCATCTCGTGCTGGACATGACCCGTGTCCTGCAGATCGATGACTGCGTGCCGGGGCTTATCGAGCGCCTCGACGCGCTGGCCGCGAGCCATCCCGAGATCCGAACGCGTCTGGTCGCCAACCTCGTCCACGAGATGGCCGCGCGGCTGCGCAGCGCCGACGCCGAGATCCGCACGCTCGAGGAATAGCGGCGGTCCGCGGCGGCGACGCCCGGGGCCCGCGCGGTCCTCGTACGCCGGCGGCGCGGAGGCACGTAGGCAGCATCAACGCTGTTTCCGCCACACCGATGGGCCGTGGCGCGCACGCGTAGGCAGCCGAGCGACGAGCTTACGCTCGCCCGACCCCGCCGGGATGGCTACTCGAAGCGGTAGCCCTCTGCGTACCACTCCTTGTCACCCCCGTGCATCACCATGATCCGGCGGAACCCCATGTGGTACGCCGCGACTGCGGCGTCGAGGCTCTGGGCTCAGGTGATGCCGCCGCAGTAGAAGACGAGCGGGCGGTCGCGATCGGCCGGCAGTCGCTCCGGATGCAGCAGCCGTTTGGGCCGGCGGACGTCTAGTTCCTGCAATGGCTTGTCCTCGGCGGGAATGGAGATGGCGTCCCGGATGTGACCGCGGTCGTAGTGCACCTTGTCCCGGGCATCCACCAGGACGAACTCGTCGCCGCGGTCCATCATCGCTTTGAGCTCCGTGGCCGAGATGAACCGGATCCCCACGCGCTCGAGCTCGGCGCGCCACGAGGGAATCTTGGCGCAGGGCGGAGCCAGCGCCAGGATCGCCCCGGCGAGCGCGAGGCCGGTCAGGAGGTGCAGCCGATCAGTCCGCATGGCCATCAGGGGCTGGCGGCCAGGCCAGGTTGATCGACAGAAGCAGGGCGGCGCCGAGGAGTCGGGCGAGTCGTGTCCTCATCTCACGCCTCAGTGCCCCACGACTATTCGATGACCTGATCGGCCCGCAGAGCCTCCTGTGCTCAAGAGGAGGCCCGCGACGCCGGCGCGTTGCCCAGGATCGGCGGGATGTCGCCGAGGGCGCTGACGACCGCGCCCGGGGGCGCGCCCGGGAACGCCCAGCCCTTCTCGACGCGAGAGACCCACACCGTTCGCAACCCGACCGCCGCCGCGCCCTGCACGTCCCAGGCGTGAGCGGCCACCATGCACGCGCCGGCGGCCTCGACCTCGAGCTGCTCGAGCGCCCTTCGGTAAGGGAGCGGATGGGGCTTGGCGTGCCGGACGTCGTCCGACGACAGCGTGGCCGCGAAGGAGCCCGCGATCTCCCCGCCCTCGAGCAGCGAACGCTGCATCGCCAGGCTCGCGTTGCTCAGCGCGACCAGCGTGTGCCCGGCCGCGCGCAGGTCGGCCAGGCATGACGCCGTGTCGGGCCACGGCTCGAGTGTCCGGAGCGCGGCCAACGTGTCGGACACGGCGTCGTCGGGCAGATCGCGCAGCGCCAGCACCTGCCGCAGGGCGGACTCGGCGCACGCGAGGAAGGGTGCGTACCTCCCGCTCAGGGTCGAGGCCATGCTGACGTGGAGCAGCCGCGCGAACCACAACGGCAGCACCTCCTCGGGCACCGCGTGACGCCGGAACGCCGCGCCCGCGCGGTCCAGCCTGAACAGGGTTCCGACGAGGTCGAAGAAGATCACCATGGGGGCGCGGCCTCCTGGCCCGCGGTCAACGGGGAAACCCCGGGCTCGCCCGGCTGAGCTATTCGCCGGCGCTCCGTTGCTCATCCTACCGCAGGCGGCGGCGCAGGTGGCGAGCACTCCTCGGTCGCGCGGCGACGCGCGCCCGAGCGGATCGGCTCCCAGGTGGTCGCGCACCCTCGGCTCGAGCCCCGCAACGCCGGGCCCAGCTCGTCCCCGAAGCCGCGCGCGCTGCGGACCGCCGCGCGCCGGGCGGGCTGGTCCTGCCGCCGCTGCGGGTCTCCGGCAGGATGCTTGCCGGGCGGGCGCGGTCCGGGTATAAGGTCGCAGCATGCCGGACGGCGCCCAGGGAGCGCGGGGGACCATCGTCGGCGCCATCCTCGTCGTGCTCGGCGTGGTCTCGGTGGTGGAGGGGATCCGGCTGCATGCCCTGCGCACCCAGATGGTGGCCGGGGCCGTCGTGGGCGACGACACGTTTCCGCTGATCATCGGCGTCGCGCTGATCGGGCTCGGCGGCGCCGCCGTCGCCGTGAAGGTCCCGGCCATCAAGGTGGCGCTGCCGGCCGGTGTGGCCCGCCGCCAGATGCTCGCGGCTGCAAGCATCCTGCTCGGCTACTGGCTGATCCTGCCCTACGTCGGCTACACGGCGAGCACCGCCCTCGTCTCGACCGGGCTGTTCCGCGCGATGGGCCGGTACCGGTGGGGGATCGCCCTGCTGCTGGGCGGGGTCACGACGGCGCTCCTGTACCTGCTGTTCCGCGTATGGCTGCTCCAGCCGCTCCCGACCGGCTGGCTCGGCGGGTGAGGGCGAGCCGGTGGAGGTCCTGAGCCAGCTCGCGGGCGGATTCGCCGCGGCGCTGTCGCCGATGAATCTCGGCATGGCGGCGCTGGGCGCGCTCCTCGGCACGCTGGTCGGCGTGCTGCCGGGGCTCGGCCCCACCGCCGCGATCGCGATCCTCTTCCCGCTCACGACGGTGCTGGCGCCCGTGCCGGCCATCATCATGCTCGCCGGCATCTACTACGGCGCGATGTACGGCGGCTCGACCACGGCCATCCTCCTCAACATCCCCGGCGAGGTCGCGTCCGTGCCGACGTGTCTCGACGGCTACCCGTTGGCCCAGCAGGGCCGGGGCGGGGTCGCGCTCGGCATCGCCGCGATCGGCTCGTTCTTCGCGGGCACGGTGGGCGTGGTCGCGCTCACGTTCTTCGCGCCGTTCCTCGCCGACCAGGCGCTCCGGTTCGGCCCGCCCGAGTACTTCGGCCTGATGGCGCTCGCCTTCACGGTGGTGGCCTCGCTCTCGGGCGGCTCGCTGATCCGAGGCTTCTCGATGGCCGTGCTCGGCTACTTCGTCTCGCTGATCGGCCTCGGGCCCTCCACGGCGGAGCCGCGCTTCATCTTCGGATGGGCGCCGCTCATGAGCGGGGTCGATCTGATCGCGCTCGTGGTCGGCCTGTTCGCGGTGTCGGAGGTGTTCCTCGGCATCGAGGAGGCCCGGGTCGCCGTGGCCCCGAAGATTCGCAACGTCTTTCCGGCGTGGGCGGACCTCAAGGCCTCGATTCCTGCCATCCTGCGCGGGACGGGGATCGGTTTCCTCCTGGGGCTCCTGCCCGGCTGCGCACCGGGCGTCACGGTGTTCCTGGCCTACGACGTCGAGAAGAAGGTCTCCAAGCACCCGGAGCGCTTCGGCAAAGGCGCCATCGAGGGCGTCGCGGCGCCGGAGTCGGCCAACAACGCCACCTCGTCCGCGGGCTTCATTCCCCTGATGGCCCTCGGCATCCCCGCCTCACCGCCGCTCGCCGTGCTCCTGGGCGGGCTGCTCGTCTACGGCCTGCAACCCGGTGCGCTCCTGTTCCAGAAGAGCCCGGACTTCGTGTGGACGGTCATCGCGAGCCTCTACATCGGCAACGTGATCCTGCTGGTCCTCAACCTGCCGCTCATCGGGATCTGGGTGTGGCTTACCCGCATCCCCTACGGTATCCTTGGCCCGACGATCCTCCTCCTCGCGTTCCTCGGGGCCTACACGGTGCGCAACAGCATGCTCGACGTGGCGGTGAGCCTGGTCTTCGGCGTGATCGGCTACTTCCTCCGGAAGTATCAGTGGCCGCTCGCGCCGCTGCTCCTCGCCTTCATCCTGGGGCCGCTGCTCGAGAAGTACCTGATCCAGTCGCTCTCGATGAGCGGCGGCAGCCCGATGATCTTCTTCCAGCGCGGCCTCGCCCTGTCGCTGCTCGTCGCGGCGGGCCTGCTGCTGGCGGTGTCGCTCGTGCTCGTGCGGTACACGAGCCGGCGCGTGAGGCAGGTAACGGCGGAGGAGATGGCGCTCTGAGGCGCCTCGCTCGCATTCCACACACTGGGAGGCCCTGATGACGCAGCTTCGTAGGGGAACGGCGGTCTGTGCAGTGCTGGCGGCGGTGCTCTTCCTGACCCCGATCGGCGGGGCCGCCCAGGACTACCCGACCAAGCCGATCGAGATCGTCGTCCCGTTCGTCGCGGGCGGCGGTACCGACCTGGTCTCGCGGCTCGTCGCCGACTACCTCGGCAAGAAATGGGGGCAGCCGATCCTCGTCGTCAACAAGGCCGGCGGCGGGGGCGTGCCCGGGGCACGGGCGGCCCTCAAGGATTCACGGCCCGACGGCTACACGGTCCTGATGGACATCCACACGACGTCCTCGATGCTCATGGGCGCGTGGAAGACGCCGCCGCTCACGCTGGCCGACCGGAAGTACGCGGGGCGCATCGTGCGGGATCCCATGGTGTTCGCCGTGAAGGCCGACGCGCCCTGGAAGACGTTCAAGGAATTCTCCGACTGGGTGAAGGCCCACCCCGACCAGCTCGTCTGGTCCACGGTCGGGCCCGCCGGTCCCTCGCGCTACACCGCCTACGACTGGTTCACGCAGATCGGCGTGGACCCGACCAAGACCAAGATGGTCATCACGGAAGGCGCGGCGGACTCGATGACGAAGCTGGCCGGCGGCCACGTCCAGCTGGCCATCCACTCGGTGGCCGAGGCGCAGGCGATGTCCAAGGCCGGGAAGATCCGGCTGCTCGCGGTGCTCTCCCCCTCGCGCATCAAGTACCTGCCCGACGTCGCGACCGCGGAGGAGCAGGGCGTCATGAAGGGCGCCCGCGTGCAGTGGTGGGCCGGCGTGGCGCTCCCCGCGGGCACGCCCGACTCGATCGTGAAGAAGTGGGAGGGCGCGCTCGCCGAGATGGTCAAGGATCCCCAGTTCCTGGCGGGCGCCGAGCGGATCAGCATGAACATCGACTTTCTCCCGGGCGCCGAGCTGCGCGCCTTCGTCGAGAAGGAGGTCGCCGGCTACACCGAGATGGCGACCCAGATCGGCATCCGCCGATAGGAGAGGGCCGCGGGGCCACGAGGCTGGCCATGCTGGATCAGGCGGAGCTCGGCCCCCCGCTGGATCCAGAAATCTCTCTTGAAGCTCATTGCAGTCGACTGTTGGTCAGGGCGCCGCACGTCGCGACGACGAATGGCACGAGGTAGGTCAGCGGGATCTTCCAGGCCAGCGCAGGGTTCCACTGCCCGCGCAGCAAGAGGTCGCCCTGGTTGATGAGGACGAGGAGGCTCCCGACGATCAGGGCGATCAGCACCGATCGCTTCAGCATCGGTCCGTGCCGCACGGCGCACGAGAAGCACTTGTCGATCGAGCCTCCCGTCGCCTGGAAGTGAAAGCCGGCCACGCGCCCGATACTCCGCGCGCATCCGCCACAGCGCCGCTCGCCGGTCGTGCCGGTGTCCACTCACTTGACCTGCTTCTTGTAGAACTGCACGAGGCCGAGCACGTCCTGCCAGACCACTCGGCCGATGGGACCCGAGCTGTACGGTGACACGGCGATCGTCCGGTCCGGTTTCACCACGAAGCCGGTCGCCTGCAAGATGCCGCGTCGCTCCTCGTAGAATGCGCCCAGCCGGGCCGCCGTTTCGGTCAGCGGCAGGCCGTACCCGACGGGGAAGGTGAGGGCCTGCTCGGCCACGGTCTCCTCCGCCTTCTCGAGCGGATCGGTCGAGGCGGCCACGACCGAGATGCCCTCTTCCTGGAGTTTCGGCAAGGCCCGCGCGAAAGCAGCCAACTGCTGCTTGCAGTACGGTCACCAGTGGGCGCGGTAGACGAGGAGGACGCCCCAGCCGGGGCCGAAGCCATCGGGCACCGTCACGCGCCCCCGTGCGCCACCGTCTCCATCGAGAGGGAGGGCAAGGGCTCACCGCTATCCAGGAGGCTCCCGCTCGCTCTGGCCATGATGTGCTCCTTGCGTGAGTTCAGCGCTGCCACTCCGCTTCCAGCCGGCCATCCCGGCTAGTGGGTCTGTCCGACTCGGCGGCCCTGGTCACTCGGCCGCCACGGGTTCGACGTTCCGCTTCGAGCGCCGGCTTCGCCGGCGCAACCTGTTTCTGGGAGGAGGTTCGGAAGGGGGGCAAAGCCCCCCTCCGAGTTCCCTAGGCCGACGCGCGAGGGTCGAAGTCGGGCTCGAGCTGCAGAGCGTCCGCGATCTTCGTCACCGTGTTGAAGAGCTGCACCACCTCCACGGTCTCGGTGAGCCCTTGCTCGGAGAGCCCGAGCCGCCGCGCCTCCCGGAGGTGGAAATCGACGCCGTACTCGGACTTGGCCGTCAGCGAGGCGGCCAGCGCCAGGCTCTCCTTCATCGGTCGGTCGAGCTTGCGGTCGACGAACGCCTCTCGAGTGGCCCCCCAGTATCCCTGGAAAAAGCCGGGATCCCGCGCCATCCACCGGAACACGGCCGGCGGATGATCCATGGCGTAGAACGCCGCCACCTCGTCGAGCAGGCCGGCGGCCTCGGGCCGCACGCTCTCGGGCAGGCCGATGAGCGGCGTCCGGCTGGACGGCGAGAACTCCGGCGGCAGGCCCAGTCCATCCGCGACGGCATTGAGCGCGTGAGTCACGCCCGCGACATAGGCGAGCTCGTACCAGATCTGGTCGTCGGAGAACCCCTGCAGCTTCCCGGCTGCAGCGTGGGCCACCGTTCAGTACTCGCAGACGTTGATGGCGCTCACCATCGTCGCGATCAGCTCCTTCTGGCCGCGCGAGAGCGCGCCGTCGGACATCGCCCGGCGCGAGGCGCGGCCGTACGGCCGCCCGAAGGCCGGCAGCGTCAGCAGCACCCGGCTCATCTTCGGGACGAAGTCGACGTGAAACCAGCTCTTGGTGGCCTCGCAGAACTTCTGGTCTTCCGGCTCGAGCTCGTGTGGCTCGCGCAGCCTGACGATCTCCATGGGGGCCTCCTGGGTGAGTGTGCCGACTATTCTAGCCCGATCTCGGCACGAGTTTGTTCCCGGCGTCGCCCCGATGCGAATGGGAATAGCGGCCGCCCCGGCCGCGTTTTGGAGATAGAACGTCGGATGGCGTTCGAAAGGAGGCCGGGATGAACAAGGCGGCTCTTGCGCTGCTCGTGCTGATCGCGGTCGGGACGGTCACGATGCCCCAGAACAGGCTGGACGAGATCCAGGCGCCGCGAGGCATCGAGGCGGTCGAGGACGTGGACGTGCCTCAGGCGCCCTGACCCATGGTGCCGCGGGCGAGGCCTCGGGGCCTCGCCCGCGCGCCGCCTGAGGCGCCGGCGAAGCCGGCGCTCAAAGCGGAACCTCGATCACCGTAGTGGCCGAGTGACCAGCGCTGCGGATTCAGTCGGACAGGCTCCTGATCTCGGTGAACACGATACGCCGCTCGATGGCGGAGTACGGGGTCCCGTCCACTTCGACGTAGGGCCCGACGAAGAACAGGAGGCGGTCGCCGCCCTGGGCGGGCTCGAGCTGGATGTCGCGACCGGTCGACCAGGCGATGTGGTTCATCTCCAGGTCGCCGAAGAGATGGTCCTTCCCGTACTTGCACGCGCAGGACGCGTCCACCGGCACCCAGCCGAGACCCGAGGCGAAGAACTCAGCCCAGCAATGATAGCCGCAGACCTCGCAGTTCTCCTGGCCGGGCGGTGGCGGCTCGAAGGCCTGTCCCATCACGAGCCGCGCCGGAATCCCGACCGAGCGGCAGAGCGAGATGAACAGCGCATGAATGTCGTTGCAGTTGCCCACCGAGCACGCGAGCGCATGCTGGGTGCTACCCTTCCACGATTGCTGCTGGGCGTCGTACGCCATTGCTCCGGCGACATGCTCGTAGATCCGCCGCGCTTGCTCGAGCACGTTGGTCGAGGGGCCGATCACTTCTCGGGCCAGCGCACGCGTCCCCTCATCGACATCGACGAACCGCTCCGCTCGAAGCCAGCGTTGAAACAGCGCCGGCGTGTCGAGGGCGCGCGCGCAGCGCGGGTCGAGCATGTGGCCCACGGGCCTGCGCTCGACGGAGTACCGGAGACGGAACGAGGGGTCACGGGAAAGGGCGCCGCTCAGCCGCGCATGAAGAACCGAGTTGCCGTGCTCTCGTTCATGGCTGACTGTCCACACTGTCGGCGCGTGGACGGCCACGCTCAGGACTCGCTGATACGGCGTGTCCGGAATCAGCGGGCACCAGACGTCGACCACACCGACTCCAGTAGCGCGAGTCAGGCTGAAGCGGTCGTCGATCTCATAACGGGTGATCACTCGGGTGGCGTTGGAAGCCTCGGGGGCGCACGTGAACGTCGCAGGCATGAAGGCTCTCCCGCAGCGGACGATTGCAAGCGCTTGTGCGCCTATCCTATACCCCGCCCGGCACCGCACGTCAAATGTGTGCCGCTCCGTGGGGGCAGACGAGGATGTCTCCGCGCGGTCGGTCAGGGTGGCCAGGAGGAGGCACAGCAGCGCCAACCAGGATGCCCCATACTGATCGAAGCGGGTTGCGGACACCGGCGAGCCCTCGAGTTGTAAACCCGTCTGCCTTGACGCGTATTCTGCCGGCCCCTTGGAACCCTCGACCTGAGCTCATCCTGCGCCCAGGCCGACATTCCCCCCCCCGCCGCTCTCGGGGGAATACGAAGGCCCGGCCGCCGGGTTTGATACTTGAAGGAACGGACCGATGCTAGGGTGGGGGACGGCAGAGGCCAAGTGCCACGAGTTCGAGAACGTGGCGCTCGCGCATGTGGACACTCTCTATCGGTATGGGCTGCGACTTACCCGGAACCGGGCGGAGACGGAAGACCTCGTCCAGGAGACGTACCTGCGGGCGTTCCGGAGCTTTCACCGGTTCAATCCCGGGACGAACTGCCGCGCCTGGCTGTTGACGATCCTTCGAAACGTCTTCCTGAACCGCCGGCGACAAGTGGCGCACGAGCTCCTCGAGCCGGACCCGTCCCACTGGGAGTCAGCTGCTGCGGGTCTCACGGATGGAGCGCGGCCGGCTCACCCCGAGGAGGAGTTCTTTCAGACAGTGTTGCACGGGGACGTCGACCGGGCCTTGAAGGCGTTGCCGCTCGGCTTCCGGGAGGCCGTCATTCTCGCTGACCTCGAGGGACTGAGTTACAAGGAGATCGCCGAGGTGCTGGGCTGTCCGATCGGGACGGTCATGTCGCGCCTGGCGCGGGGCCGGGCGCTCCTGCGCCGCGCCCTCGAAGGGTTCGCGTACGAGCGCGGATACCTGAAGGAGGCAGAATGAACTGCGTGGAGTTCGAGACCTGCTTGCACCCGTTCGTGGACGGTGAACTCGAGGTGGCCGACACGCTGGTTGCCACCGTTCACGCCCGCGAATGCGCGGCGTGTGGCGGCCGGGTAGAGAAGGAGCGGCGCTTCCGTGAGCTGCTTCGGCGGCAGCCCCGCGAGTCGGCTCCATCCGAGTTGCGGGCGACGATCAGACGTCGCATTCGCCGGTCGGGGCGCGTGGCCGCGGTGCGACCGTGGCTCCTGGCTCCGCCCGTGGCCGCCGCGCTCCTGCTCTGGCTGCTGCTTCCCGGTTCTCCTCCCTCGCTCGTGAGCGAGCTCGTGGACAAGCACATGGCGTACGCCCAGATCGAGCAGCCCGCCGAATTCGTCTCCGCCGAGCGCGCTGCCGTCGAGGCGTGGTTCAGCCAGCGGGCGGGCCTGCGCGTGACGGTGTCCGACTACTCGCCTTCCGGCATGCGACTGATCGGAGCGCGGATTGCCGAGGCCGAGGAGCGGAAGGCGGCGTACGTGCTGTACGAAAAGGGGCGCACGCTGCTGTCGGTCTTCATGGTGCCGAGTTCGGAACGGGCGCTGGAGGCGAGGGGACAACACGTGGCCTATCGCGGGCAGGACTACGTCACGTTCGAGCGGAAGGGATACCGGACAGTGTCGTGGACCGACGGGCGCGCGGTCTTCGGGCTCGTCTCGATGTTGGACTACGAAGCGCTCCTCGAGTGCGCGCACAAGCTGCGCGCCGACCGGGCGCGCCAGGCCGGAGGCTGAATGATGTCGACGGACGGCTCTGGCCGCGCGCTCGCGGCCACGGCGCTCGCGCTCGTGCTCGCCGGGAGCTGCGCCGAGGCGCGCGAGCTCAGGACGGACACGAGCAAGACGCTGGTGCCGCTCAGCGACATCATCTCCGGCGGACCCCCGCCCGACGGCATCCCCGCGATCGATCGCCCGGCCTTCGTCGCTCCCAAGGCGGCGAGCGCCTGGCTCACGCCGAAGGAGCCGGTGCTCGCGCTCGAGATCGATGGCGACGCCCGCGCGTATCCGCTGCGCATCCTGATGTGGCACGAGATCGTCAACGACACGGTCGCCGCCCGTCCGGTCGCCGTGACCTATTGCCCGCTCTGCAACTCGGCGCTCGTGTACGACCGCGTGGTCGATCGCCGAACGCTCGACTTCGGCACCTCCGGCAAGCTCTACAAGAGCGATCTCGTCATGTACGATCGCCAGACCCACTCGCTGTGGGCGCAGATGGAGGGTCGCGCCATCGTCGGTGAGCGGGTCGGCACCCGACTGGGCCGGGTGCCCGCGAACACCATCGCCTTCGAGGACTTCAAAACCACCTACCCGAACGGCAGAGTCCTGTCGCGGGAGACCGGACACGCGCGCGCCTACGGGCGCAACCCGTACGAGGGCTACGATCGGCCCGATAGCCGTCCCTTTCTATTCCAGGGAGCGATCGACACGCGGCGGCCGCCGAAGGAGCGAGTCATTGGGATCATCGTCGACGGAGCGGCTCGTGCGTATCCGTGGCCGGTCGTGGGTCAGCAGGGTGTGGTGCACGACACGATCGGGGGAGAGCGCTTGGTGATCTTTTACCGTCCAGGGGCGCTGTCGGCCCTCGACGAGACGAACATCGAGGCCTCGCAGGCGATCGGCGCCACCGCCGTGTTCACCCCCGTGGTCGACGGCCGGCCACTCACGTTCGCGCCCATCGCCGAGGGGTTTCGCGACCGTGAGACCGGAAGCACGTGGAACCTGTTCGGCCACGCGCGCCAGGGTCCACTGGCCGGCAAGCGGCTCCGCCCCGTCCCGCACGTGGACGCCTTCTGGTTCGCGTGGGCCGCCTTCTATCCGGCGACCTCGCTCTACACCGCGCCCTGATCGCGATCGCGGGGCGCCCGTAGGCCCTCAAACCAGCGGCGGTCGAAATACGCGCTCAGCGCATCCACCCGCGTGACCAGGACGTCGATCGCCAGGATCAGCGTCCGATCGTCCAAACGCACGATCCCTCTTGCCGATGGCACACTCGGGCCTTTTACCATTGGTTGTAACCTGTCCGGGACCTGGGCACGTCGACTGTGCCCTGGCAGCGGCCGGCGATGACCGAGGCCCAGGTAGCGGGGGATCGCGCCCGAGATCGCGCAGGCACGGGGCTTCCACCACGAGCTCGCGATCTCGATCGAGACGGTCGGACGAAGTAAAACCCCGATCCGTGACGCCCTGATCTTCGCTTGACTCGGTCGCCGCCGCCGTGTACAACCCGCTCACGGGCGGCCACGCGCTGACCCGAAGGCAAGCGCCGCCAGGACAGTCGGCCCGTGATCAGGAACTGAGGTGATGCCACCTGCGGGCCCCTCCCGGCGGGACTCGGGCCAGGGCCGGCCGCGCGCCGCGTATACGTCAGCGCCGGCCGGTGCTGAAGCGCTCCGGCAGCCGAATCCATTCAGCGGGCTGAGCGAGAGCGAGCGACGACTCGTCCTCGGCGCCGCCCGGCGTCGGCGCTTCCAGCCGGGTGCTCTCCTGTTCCGGCAGGGCGACGCTCACCTGGGCATCTTCATCGTTGAAACCGGGGTGGTCCGCACCTTCTACGACTCCTTCGCCGGCCGGCAGATCACGCTGGCCTACTGGGGGGCCGGTAATCTCGTCGGAGCGCCCCAGGTGTTCGGCGGCGGCGCGTACGCCTGGTCCTGCGAGGCGGTGACGGCCAGCGAGGTGCTCGCGATTCGGGGCCACGACATGCGGTCACTCGTGGAGAAAGTCCCCACACTCGCGGTCGGGATCGTGGAAGCTCTGGTGTTCAAAGTCCAATGGCTCTCCGAGCTCGTGCAGATGCTCGGCACCCAATCCGTGACCGAGCGGCTCGCGCATCTGCTGGACACCTTGAGTCGTCTATACGGAGTTCCGGGCGCCGAGGGCATCGTCATCGGTGCCCCGTTCACCCACGAGGACCTCGCCAACATGGTCGGCGCCTCGCGGCAATGGGTGACCATGACCCTGGACGGCTTTCAGGCTCGAGGCATCATTCGGATCCAGAAGCGACGGATCGTCATCCTCCAACCCGAGCGGCTGAAGAGCCCGGCCACGTAACGCATCGCGTGCATCCCCCCCCGACCCGGCCGCCACTGTCAAGTTCTTGACAGACGCCGTGGCCGGCGCCGCGTTACTAGAGCCTTGTTCCAATCTCACCGCACGTCCGCGCGGCTCGCGCGCCGGCGCGGCACCAAGGGAGGTCGCCATGGCCACGTTGCTCTTCGACAGCTGGGGAACCCTGGTCGACAACTACTCGATCTCGGAGGTGCTCGAGCCTCATGTCCACAGCTCCCGGATTGGGAACTACATCGCGGAGGAGTGGCGGACCCACCAGAAGTGGATGATGTTTTATCTGACGCTCGCCGGGTATTTCCGACCCCATCCCGGCACCACGGAATCCGCGCTCCGCTACACGCTCGACAAGTTCCACATCAGTCTCTCGGAGTCGGCGATCAAGGACATCATGGCGAAGTATCATCACCTCCGCGCCTATCCCGATGTCCCCGAGGGCTTGCGCCGGCTGAAGGAGCAGGGCCACGTGCTCAAGATCGTGGCCAATCCGACCAAGGCCATGCTCGAAGGCCACACGGAGTACGCCGGGATCCGCAAGTACCTCGACGAGATCATCTCGAGCGGGGATGAAGCCAAGGCCTTCAAGCCGTCGCCGCTCGTCTATCAGCTCGGGCTCGAGCGCGCCGGTGTCCCCAAGGATCAGGTTCTCTGGGTCACGGGGCACTTCTGGGAGATCGTCGGGGCGCATGTGAACGGCATCAAGTCGGCCTGGATCAACCGGATGATGCTGCCCCACGACCACGTCGGCGTCACGCCGACGTACCAGACGACGACGATGATCGAGCTGGCGGACATCCTCGAGAAGCAGAAGGGCAAGGTGTAGCCCTCGGCGCCGCGGCGCTGCAGGTCGATGCCCAGACTCGAGGATCTCGACGCCGAGTCCAGGCAGTTCATCCTGAACTACCAGTGCTCGGTGGGCGATCACGTCCCCTGTGTGCCGCTGGGGAAACCGCTGGCGCGTGCCCGGGTGGCATTGATCACGTCGGCGGGCATTCACCGCCGAAGCGACCGCCCCTTCGATCTCTCCCTCCCCGGCGGCGATCCGACGTACCGAGTGATCCCGCGCGATGTCGCTCCCGCCGAGCTGACCCTGTCCATCATCAGCGCGAACTGGGACCGCACGGGCTTCGCCCTGGACGTGAACGTCGTCTTTCCGTTCGAGCGGCTCCGTGAACTCGCGGCGGAGGGGATCGTGGGAGAGGTGGCCGAAGAGCACTACGCCTTCATGGGGTCCATCTTCGACATCGAGCCCGTCGTGCGCCAGAGCGCGCCCGCGGTCGCGAGGCAGCTTCGCGCCGCCGGGGTCGATGCGGTCGTGCTCGTGCCCGTCTGACCTCTGTGCACTCATACCGTCGGTATGATCCAGCGCGAGATCGAGCAGGCGGGCGTGGCCACCGTGTCCTTGAGTCTTCTTCGCGAGTTCTCGGAGAAGGTGCGGCCGCCGCGCGCCTTGTGGGTGCCGTTCCCGTTCGGCCGTCCGCTGGGGGCGCCGGGCGAACCGGCCATCCAGCGACGGACCCTGGCGGCGGCGCTCCAGCTCCTCGAGCGAAGCGATGGGCCCGTGCTCGAGGAGCTCACGCTCTCGCCGGACGAGGAGCACCTCGACGCGCGCTGGCAGATGCCAGGACAGACCTGCGGGCCCCGGGGCTGCAGCCTGGACGCCATCGCCGCCTCGAGCGAGCCGGCGACGTACAGCGGTGAGTTCGAGCGCGTCGACGACGAGGTCGTGGCGCTGGCCCCGGGTCACCGGCGCTATCGCGAGGCGAAGGGCGGACGCACCCAGGTGGGCAGCTCCGGGGTGACGCCCGATCGGATCGGTGACGCGGCCCGCGTGATTCACGCCTTCGTCACGGGCGGTCCGAGCCATCGTCCACCCGGGGCGCCCGACGTCGCGCCCCGCCTGCTCGTGCGGCTCTCGATCGACGACGTCAAGGCCTACTACCTCGAGGCGAAGATCGGGGCCTCGCCGGAGGCGAGCGCGGAGAACGCGGCCGCGGCCAACGACTGGTTCTGGCTCGAGACGGAAGCGGGCCGGCTCATCGTGGCGGCTCGCGACCGCCTGGTCGAGACGACCGATCGGCGGGACGATCCGAACTGGATCATGGCCCGGGGTATCGTGCCGCGCGGCTACGGGTCGACCGGCTACGGTCTCGACCACGTGACCGGCGCCGGGCCGCGGTCCCCGCTGGAGGACTCATCATGAGAACGATGCTGGCCCTGCTCGCGCTCCTGCTCGCTCTGGTTTCCTCGGTCGCAGCGCAGGTCGTCACCGCCGAGAAGGCCACGCTGGTGGTCGGCCATCAACCGTTCACGCCGACGTGGAGCTCCGACGTCATGCGCGTGATGCAGTTCCACAAGAAG
>Ga0187892_10004270_pt1 | contig 24257 bp, 26 predicted proteins | sample MA1701073metaG_FD_139345 | JGI IMG/M metagenome (GOLD analysis project Ga0187892, IMG submission 139345) | Bio-ooze microbial communities from a basaltic lava cave in the Kipuka Kanohina Cave System on the Island of Hawaii, USA - MA170107-3 metaG ... | reverse complement strand
GCGGATCGCCGCGGCCTGCGCCGACACTCCCCCTCCGCAGACGTTTACCTGGACATCATATTGGCCCGCGGTATTGGTCAATCGAAACGGTTGCTCGACGACCATGCGTGAGGTGGGACGGCCGAAGTAGTTTTCAAGTGATCGGCGATTGACCTTGATGCTGCCAGCGCCCGCGGTCAGTTGCACACGAGCCACGGCGCTCTTGCGCTTGCCCGTTGCAGCATAGGTTTCTTTTCGTTCCATGATGCGTGCTCCTGCCTCAGCTTAGCGGTACGGGTTGTTGAGCTGCGTGCGGGTGTTCTTGACCTCGGTAGATCTTCAACTTCGTCACCAGGCGCCGTCCCAAGCGATTCTTGGGCAGCATGCCGCGGACGGCCTCGCGTAGCATACGTTCCGGCCGTTCGCTGAGTTCACGGCGCGCCGTCCGGGTGCGGACGCCACCGGGATATCCGCTGTGGCGATGATAGAGCTTCGTATCGATCTTACTGCCGGTGAGCCGGAGACCTTCGACGTTGATGACGACGACGAAGTCTCCCGTGTCCTCATGGGGTGTAAACTTCGGGTTGTTCTTGCCGCGCAGGACATTGGCAATCTGGGTCGCCAACCTTCCAAGCACCTTGTCGTGTGCGTCGACAAGGAACCAGCGACGGTCAGCAAGCCCTGCCTCGCGCGTTGCCATGTACGTTCTCATTTGCACTTCCTTCGCCGGTGCCGCGTGTCATCCCGCCAAACAAGAAACCCCTCCGGAGAGGGGTTTCCGTGCTCGGTGTTCTAATGTGGCGGGGTGGACGGGACTTGAACCCGCGACCTCCGACGTGACAGGCCGGCGTTCTAAACCGAACTGAACTACCACCCCCGGTGCTACAGCACTATGACCCCTGGTTATTCCGAAAGCTCACCCCACGGCGTGCGTCGGATACCTTCCTCTCTATCGAATGCTCACTTCGATGCCGGTTCTCCGCAGAAATGGGCGGTATCCGATTTGAACGGATGACCCCCGGCTTGTAAGGCCGATGCTCTCCCGCTGAGCTAACCGCCCGTTGGGCAAGAGTCGAGTCGGCGCCCTCAGTTCAGGGAATCCTTGAGTGTCTTACCGGCTTTGAACTTGGCCGCCCGCGACGCCGAGATCTCGATGCTCTCCCCCGTTTTGGGATTACGTCCCGTGCGCGCCTTCCGGGTCGAGACCGCAAAGGTCCCGAAGCCGGAAATGTTCACTTTGTCACCTTGCTTCAAGGCAGCCACGATATCGTCGAACAGTGTATTGACGGCACGCTCCGCCACCACACGCGGCAGGTCCACCTTGCTCGCAACTGATTCGATCAGCTCCGCTTTCGTCATCCGACCCTCAGGCTCCCGCTAAAGGCGACTGCGTATAACAGCGGCTTGGCGCCAAGTCAACTCAGCGTCAATGGGTTACCACATCGCTCGCGGGACCAGGGACCTCAAAGGTAGGGGCGTGGGTTTCTTCGACCGGATCTGGCTTTTTCAGGAACTCCTCAGGATGCTCCAAGACCAGTGCTTGACGCAGCACTTGGTCCATATGATCGACCAGTCGGATCGTAACGCTCTTGAGGATTGTGGTCGGAATCTCCTTGATGTCCTTTTCGTTCTCTGCGGGAATGAGCACAGTCTTGATGCCGCCCCGATGCGCCGCCAGGACCTTCTCCTTCAGTCCCCCGATGGGCAGGATGCGGCCCCGCAGCGTCACTTCTCCTGTCATCGCCAGGTCATGGCGTACCGCCGTTCTAATGAGTGCCGACACCAGGGAGGTCGCCATCGTAATTCCGGCGGAGGGACCGTCCTTTGGGGTCGCCCCTTCGGGTACGTGGATGTGAATGTCGACGCGTTGATAGAAGTCGCGCTCGAGACCGAGCTCTTCCGCGCGCGAACGAACGTAGCTGAGCGCAGCTTGAGCCGACTCCTGCATGACGTCGCCCAGCCTCCCGGTAATGATCAGCTTCCCTTTTCCGGGCATGACGGTCACTTCGGTTGCCAGCAGCTCGCCGCCGAGCTCCGTCCATGCGAGCCCGGTCGCCACTCCCACCTTCTGCTCACCCTCCGCCCGTCCGAAGCGGTAGCGGGGTGGTCCCAAAAGCTTCGGGAGTGTCTTGCCAGTTACTTGCACCCGCGTGTTGCGGTCTTTCTTGAGGACCTCGACCGCCACCTTGCGGCAGATCGACGCGATCTCGCGCTCGAGGTTCCGCACGCCAGCTTCCTTCGTGTAGTGCCGAATGATGTGGAGGAGTGCGTTGTCGGAGAGGTCGAGGTTTTCAGTCCCCAGTCCATTCGATTCGCGTTGTTTCGACACCAAGTAACGCTTTGCGATATTCAGCTTCTCGAGATCGGTGTACCCCGCAATGCGGATGATCTCCATGCGGTCTTGCAATGGTCTCGGAATACGCTCGAGCGTGTTCGCCGTCGTGATGAACATCACCTTCGACAAGTCGTAGTCGACGTCGAGGTAGTGATCGTTGAAGCTTGAGTTCTGCTCCGGATCGAGCACCTCGAGCAAGGCGGACGACGGATCGCCGCGAAAATCGGTCGACATCTTGTCGACTTCGTCGAGCAGGAACACGGGGTTGCTCGATCCAGCCTTCTTCATGCACTGGATCACCTTTCCCGGCAACGCCCCGATATAGGTTCGCCGGTGGCCGCGGATTTCCGCTTCGTCGCGCACACCCCCGAGTGAGACGCGCACGAACTTGCGTCCGGTCGCACGGGCAATGGATTTGCCCAGCGAGGTCTTGCCCACGCCCGGAGGACCTACGAGACACAAGATCGGACCCTTGGTCTGTGCGGTCAGCGATTGCACGGCGAGATATTCGAGGATGCGTTGCTTCACCTTTTCGAGCCCGAAGTGATCCTCCTCGAGAACCTTCTCGGCTTCCTTGATATCGAGCTTGTCTTCGGTGAACTCATTCCACGGCAACGAGATGATCCAATCGATGTAGTTGCGTACCACAGTCGCCTCAGCCGACATCGGCGACATCATCTTGAGCTTCTTCAGCTCTTTCTCAGCCTTCTCCTTAGCCTCTGCTGAAAGCTTCTTCTGCTTGATTTTGTCCTCGAGCTCTTGGATCTCGTTCTTGAACTCATCCTTTTCGCCGAGCTCTTTTTGAATCGCGCGCATTTGCTCGTTGAGGTAGTACTCCTTCTGCGTCTTCTCCATTTGCTTCTTGACGCGAGTACGGATGCGCTTCTCCACTTCCAGAATCTCGATCTCAGAGCGCATGTGCCCGAGGACCTTTTCCAGACGCTCGGCCGGATTGGTGATCTCCAGCAGCGCTTGTTTGTCTTCGAGCTTCACTCCGAGGTGCGCGACGATGGTGTCTGCAAGTCGCGCCGGGTCGTCGATCGAGGCGACCGACATGATCATTTCGGGTGGGATCTTCTTGTTCAGTTTGACGTAGTTCTCGAAGGTCGAGTTCACCGAGCGGATGAGTGCTTCGACCTCGGTGCTCTTCTCACACTGCTCATCGATTTCCTCGGCGACGACCAGGAAATACTCCGTTTCCTCGAGGTACCGCTGAATGCGGGCGCGCTTCTTGCCTTCGACGAGGACCTTGACCGTCCCGTCGGGCAAGCGCAACAGCTGCACGACCGTCCCCAGCGTCCCCACGCGGTAGATGTCTTCTTCCGCAGGCTCGTTCGTCTTCGCTTCCCGTTGTGCGGCGAGCAAGATGAACTTCTGCTTGTTCATCGCTTCTTCGAGGGCCCGAATCGACTTCTGACGGCCCACAAAGAGCGGTACCACCATGTGAGGGAACACGATGATGTCACGTAACGGCAAGAGCGGCACGCGGATTCCCCCGACGCCCCCACCAGGGTTCTCTCGCTTGTCGTTTCGAAAAAGCATACTGACGTCCTCTCCGCGATCTCCGCTTACGCCGTTTCGGCGGCCTTTTGGTACACCACGATCGGCTGCTCACGCTTGGTGATAACTTCCTCTGAGATCAGGACTTCCTTGATGGCCGGCTGGGAAGGAATCTCGTACATGACATCGAGCATCGTGTTCTCGAGAATGGCGCGCAGACCGCGCGCACCGGACTTCCGCTTCAGGGCCTCGCGGGCAATAGCGGTCAGCGCACCTTCGGTGAACTTGAGGTGGACAGACTCCATCTCAAAGAGCTTCTGATACTGACGGGTGAGCGCGTTCTTCGGCTCGCGCAAGATGCGCACGAGATCCTGTTCGGCCAACTCGTCCAGCGTCGCGATAACCGGGAGGCGACCCACGAACTCTGGGATGAGTCCGAACTTCAGCAGGTCTTCGGTTTGCACCTCGTGCAACAGCTCGCTGACGCTGCGCTCCTCCTTGCGCCGAATGTCGGCGCCAAAGCCCATTCCCTTCATGCCGATGCGGCGGCGGATGATCTCTTCCAAACCGACGAACGCACCGCCGCAGATGAACAGGATGTTAGAAGTATCCACCTGCAGGAACTCTTGTTGGGGGTGTTTGCGCCCGCCCTTCGGCGGCACGCTGGCGGTCGTGCCCTCGATGATCTTGAGCAGGGCCTGTTGCACCCCCTCGCCGGAGACGTCTCTCGTGATCGACGGATTGTCACCCTTGCGCGAAATTTTGTCGATCTCGTCGATGTACACGATACCACGCTGCGCCTTTTCGACGTCATAGTCGGCATTCTGCAAGAGGCTCAGGATGATGTTCTCGACGTCCTCACCGACGTAGCCGGCCTCTGTGAGACTGGTGGCATCCGCAATTGTGAAGGGCACCTGCAGAAATCGGGCGAGGGTCTGGGCCAGCAATGTTTTCCCGGACCCGGTCGGCCCGATCAGCAGGATGTTCGACTTTTGGAGCTCCACATCGCCGGTCACCAACTGGCTATCGATGCGCTTGTAGTGGTTGTGAACCGCGACCGCGAGAACCTTCTTGGCGCGCTCTTGGCCGATCACATACTGATCGAGGACCTTCTTGATGTCCGCAGGCTTCGGCACCGACGACGTCGACGCGAGTCCCTCTTCCTGATCACATTCTTCCGCAATGATGTCGTTGCAGAGGTCGATGCACTCATCGCAAATATAGACCGTCGGTCCGGCGATCAGCTTGCGCACTTCGTCTTGGCTCTTTCCACAAAAAGAGCAGACAAGATTGCCGCCGCGCTCGTCCCCGTGTTTGGCCATACAAAACCCTCACACTTTCTTCGTTGGCCTGGAAGCAATCACCTCATCCACCAATCCGTACTCCACCGCCTGCTTCCCCGTCATGAAGAGATCCCGGTCGGTGTCCTTCTCGATTTTCTTCAGACTCTGCCCTGTATGTTTGACGAGGATGTTGTTGAGCTGCTCACGAACACGCAAGATCTCTCGAGCCTGGATGTCGATGTCGGCAGCCTGGCCCTGGACCCCGCCGAGCGGTTGATGGATCATGATACGTGAATGTGGCAGCGCATGGCGTTTGCCGCGGGCTCCCGCCGCCAGGAGCCACGCCGCCATGCTGGCGGCCTGCCCCAAGCACAGCGTCGAGACATCAGGTTTGATGTACTGCATGGTATCGTAGATCGCCAAACCGGCGGTCACCGATCCACCTGGTGAGTTGATGTAGAAGTGAATGTCGCGCTCGGGATCTTCGGACTCGAGGAACAGAAACTGGGCTGTGATCAGGTTGGCGATTTCGTCACCGACCGGAGCGCCAAGGAAAACAATGCGGTCCTTCAGCAGGCGCGAGTAAATGTCGTAGGCTCGCTCGCCGCGTCCTGTCTGCTCGACCACAATCGGCACGAGGCTCATAACGCCACTGCACCCTTATCTAACACACGGTCGATTCTAGCCATTTTCCCCTGCCTCAGCAACGATGGGACGCTGTTCGATTGTAGTGATGCGCGCGCGACCGACGACGAGATCGATTGCTCCCGACTGCAGCATGCGCGTGCGCAACTGATCGCGCGCCGTCGCGTCTTGATAGATCGCACGGACGCGCTCGGACGCGCTTCCCGCTTGCGTCGCCAAGGATGCGATGCGCGCGTCCAAGTCCGCGTCGCTGACGGTGATCCCTTCTTGGCGCGCAATGGCGTTCAACAACAGTCCGATCTTTACCTGTTGTTGCGCCTGTGGCGCCAGCTCGTCGCGCAGTCGCGACCGAGCGACGCTTTCACTCTGCGGCCGAATACGGCGTTGCTGCCAGTCGTGTAGCACTTCATCCACGAGTGCTTCGGTTCGTCGCTCGACGAGCGCCCGAGGAATTGGAATGTCGGCATCACGCGCCAACCGTTCGACAACAGCGCGCCGCACTGCATCGTCCGCGTGCCGCGCCGCCTCGGCTTCGAGTTGCTGCCGTCCGCGCTGCCGCAATTCGGACAGTGTCGAGCAGTCGCCGTGGTCCTTGGCGAACTCGTCGTCGAGCGCCGGCAACTCTTTGCGAAACAGCCCGCGTACCGTGACGTGGAACTGCACGGTCTTGCCTGCCAGCTCCGCTGCCGCATGATCAGCGGCATACGTCACCGCGAAGTCCAAAACCGCACCGCGGGTGACGCCGGTCAGCTGTTCGTCAAACTCCCGCGGAAAGCCATGTGCACCCAGCTCGATCTCGCGGCCCTGTCCCCGTCCAACCTCGCGCCCCTCCAGCTGCGCCGTGTAGTCGATCACGACCACGTGCCCTCTTTCCGCAGCCGCATCGTCCGCGAGGGGATGGAGTTGGGCAGCAGCCTGTCGCAACCGCTCGATGAATCCGTCGACGTCTTCCTCCGACACCGGCAGGAGTGGCCGCTCGACTTCGAGCGCGCCATAGTCTCGCACCACGACATCGGGCATCACCTCGACCGTCACACTGTACCGGAGGGCCTCTCCCGGTTTGGCCTGCTCCGTGATGATCTCGGGCGGGCCGACCGCCTCAATCTGTTGCTCCTGAAGGATCTCGGCATAGGAGTGCTGAATGATTCGGGTGAACACGTCAGCGCGAACGCGATCGCCGAACATCCGATCGAGAACGTGGCGCGGTACACGGCCCGGTCGAAAGCCGCGCACCTTCGCCGCCCGAGCCAGATCCGCGTATGCTCTCTCCAATTCCGCGGAAACCTCCTCGGCCGGCACCTCCACCGCCAGACGGCGGCGGACGGCATCCACCGTCTCCACGTCAACTTTGCGGCTCATGCCGTCGTTTCCAGCTAGTTAGCAGGTTAACCATACCCCCCCAAGTCATACAAGAAAATTGACGGATGATGACTGGCCGACTCGCGCGCAGTGCGAGAGGGGGGACTCGAACCCCCACGGTTGCCCACTAGATCCTAAGTCTAGCGCGTCTGCCAGTTCCGCCACTCTCGCGTGCTCGTTGCCGCTTCTAGCACGCTCCAGCTGCGCCGCAATCAAACGTCGCGTCATCTCGCAAAGTAGCGTTCGAGCGCCGGCATGTATGGTCCGCACGCACGCCGTGCCTTGACCCAAGCGCACGCCTCCGCCAGCGATATACCGCAGTGTGCCCGGAGATAGGCGATGGCGACAGTTGGTGCGCGGTTCAGTCCGGCATTGCAATGCACATAGATCACATGCCCAGCGGCATCGAGTTCGGTCAGCGTGCCCAATACTCGATCGAGTCGGCTCACCAAGTCGTCTGGACTGCAATCCGGAACAGGCAGGTGATGGTACGCGACACCGCACGCTGCAGCGTGACGGCGCAGTGCCGCCACGTCGAGGCCCAATGTCTGCAGATCCTGACTGTCCTGCAAGTTGACGATCGCCGTGACGCTATGGGTTGCGGTGAGCCAGCTGATTTCGTCAGACAACAGGTACTCGCCGAGAAGCAAATGCGGAAGGATCGCCGTCACGTCCGGCCGCTTCGTCGGCCGGGCTGGCGCGGCCGCCGGGCGCCTCCACACCTCGTCCATGCTTCTGCGTACCGTAGAGCCCAGCGCACATCCGCGCAAGTGATCCCAGCATACGGTCGAGAGTGCCGCCGCACATCTCACTCATCCGGGAGGACTTCAACCTGCAACCGTCCGATGATCTCCATCATCGCCATCTGCTCCTCCGGCTCGCCGGCGGCAAATTTGACGTGCGTTGCGTCGACCGGGAACTGTCGCATTGCTGGGTCTATCGCGACCCACCGACCCAGCCATACTTCCGCCCACGCGTGATACAGGAATGCACCATCCAGGTAGACCGCACCGGCCACTAGGCGTGCCGGCATGCCGACCGCACGTGCCAACGTCGCCAGCAGGACCGCGTGCTCGTTGCAATCACCTTGCATCATGTCCAGGACTTGCAGGGCGTTGGGCAAACTCATCGTCGGAACCTTACGCAAGTTGTCGTACACCCAATCGTTGAGACGGCCGGCCGCGGCTTTGGCATCCGTCGTTCCGCCAACGATCTCCCGCGCGATTGCCTGCACACGCGGGTGGTCGCTCTGCAAGAGCGCTGACGGCTTCAGGTACTCGGCCAGATCGCTGCCGCTGTAGGGCAGCGGGTAGCTCGCCGCTGTGCGCAGACTGACGCGCGCGATCTTCAGCACCTCACCATCCCATACCTGCTGGTCGTCGCTCGGAACGGCCGTCGGCAAGATTCCCGACAGTCGCAGTCTCGTGGACGCCCGATTGCGCGGATCCTCCAGGGGCCGCGCGACCGGCACCGCCGCCTCGGCAACCACATCGAACAACGTGTCGCCATCCCACCCACCGTGCACTGCTTCCGCGGGCGGTTGGCGCACCAGCGTCAACCCCATCGGTCCCTCCTCGCGCAGCACCGCACCGTGCGCATCGATCCAGGCAGTCGTCTGCATGCCGCGAAACTCCTCCCGAATGCGCCAGCCACGCACCTCGGGCGATGCGCCCGGAACCACCTCCTCGGCCTCGACGGTCAACCCAACCCTCTCCTGACTCAGGACAGTTGGATCGAACACGGACGCGTCGAGCCGCCGTCCCACCGCGAGGTCGGCACGGATTGCCGTCCGCAGCAGCGACGCAAGGTACAGCGGTTCGCGGAGCGGGATCGTTCGTTCGCTGCGCTCCGTACCCGCGACAACCGTGAGCTGCAATGTCGATCCGTCGACCGCCCCTTGCGCTCGCAGGATTCCGGCATCACTGCGCATCTCGAAGTCGATGCTGCGGAGGGTGAAGTCCGGACCGACCCGCCCACGGACTGTCGTGCGGACAACTTGCGGCGCGTCCAGTACCTTCAACCGAAGCAGCGAGGTCTGCACGAAGGTGAAGCCGTCCGCCTCTGCGACCAAGCGCTGATGCGTGTACCCGATCTTGTGCGCGCGTTGATACACCGAAAGCCATTCCTCGCTATCGCTGCCAGCGTTTGCCTCCCCGAGGCGCAGGGCATCCTCCTCGGGCGGCGCGGCTGTTCCACGCCACACCCCTTGCCGCCGTGCTACCACACCGAGCAAGGTGACCCACGTACAGAGGATGGCAATGATGATCAGGCGTCGCATCGCTTGCGCATCTCAAACCACGGCGGCTATGGTCATGTGACAGCATACATGGATCCGCAGCGCTTTGCCGTCGACAAGATGCTGGGCCGACTCGCCGTCTGGCTGCGGCTCGTCGGTCAGGACGCCACCTACGGTGCACACCTTTCCGGGCGAACGCTTCTCAGGCGCGCGCGCACCCAAGGTCGCATCATTCTGACGCGCGATCGGCGCCTGGTGCGTGCCACCAGCGGCATACCGCTGCTCTTCGTCACCAGTGACCATGTTCGCCTCCAGTTGCAGCAGGTTCTGACCGCCTTTCAGCTCGATCCATTCGCGCACCTGTTCTCGCGCTGTTCGCGTTGCAACGCACCCTTGGTACCGATCGACAAGAGCGCCGTCGCGCAGCGTGTCCCACCGTACGTGCTCGCCACCCAAGACCGTTTCGTAACGTGTCCAATCTGCAAGCGACTCTACTGGCCAGCGACTCACCTTACGCACATGCGCGATGAGCTGCGCCGAATGGGACTGGGACACGATGCGACGGTCAGCTGAGCTGCGACTACCCGCACCACCAATTGGGCCCACCCATAGAGGATCGACCGTTTCCAAGGCCGCAGCGACGCGTTGACGCCCTCTCTCATTCTGCTTCAGGTGATAACACAACCCGCAAGCGCGCTGGATTTTGTTGCCGTGGTCGACTACCCTCCTGTCTAGATGGCAACGGCGTCCTTCGAAGAAGACTCGGATTTCCTCGTCGGCAAATGCAAGTGGTGCGAGAAGACCGTGCTGACCCACATCGACTTCGCCGACGATGGCACCGAGGTTCGACGTTGCATTCATTGTGACACGGTCCTCACCGCAAACGATCTAAACTGGATCGAGGGTTCAGCGCTCGAACAAGCCGGTTATGCATTGATCGAAGCGCGGCTTTGCGGAAACGGCGGTGGCTGCTCCGCCGGCGGGTGTCGGACGCGGTCCGCTCGATAGTTTCTCCCGCCCCCGAACACCGCTTCGAGGAATACCCAGCGCGTGGGCTCCCACATTAGATAAGGCACATGACGTGCGCTATGCCGGTCTCTCGTCTGTCGCCTCGCAAGAACGCGCGGTGGATGTTCTCGCGCCGGCGCAAGGTCTCGCATGCTTGCGAGGGTGGCTGGAGCCGGGTTTTCCCGAAAGGTCCTCTGGCATTAGCTTTTGATGTACGGGCATGCAGCTTGCTCCCGGGGCTGAGCATGTCAGACGAACTTTCAGGCCCATCGGGTGACTTCGGCGGCGGTATTGAAATGCCCAGACACCACAAGCGTTCGCTTACCCGCGGAGGCGGATTCGACGAAGACGACGACCTCGACCTCTTGCGGCTGACGCCGGTGACAGGAGGAGAGCCACGCAGTGGCCAGCTGACTGGCACCAAGGCGCTCATGCTCGCGGTGTTGGAGGACGGCATCCGCAGCTACCTGGGCAACTCGCGGATCATCTCCCAGGACGCCGAGTATTGGATTCACTCTCCAAAGAGACAGTCCCCATTCTCGTTCGTTGTCGTATGCGAAATGCTCGGCCTTGACGCAGAGGCTGTCCGCAAGACACTCAGGCGGATGAAGGAGCAGAACGTATCGCCCCGCAAGGCCATCCCGCGGGCACGGCACAACGTGCGTATTCCAGGTCGCGTCTACGCTCGCAAGTCGAGCTAGAACCGACCGACCGTGGCGCTGGACCGTGCGGGCGGTCGGCGCGACGTTCTCGGATGCGAATCCGAAGGCCGTCGCGGATATCCTAGCGCCAGTCATCGATTGACCGTCGAGATTGCGGGGGCTGCTTGAAAGCCGGCGGGTGCGGTTGACATCCTTCCTCCCGCACCCGTCCGGCTGCGGCTGCAGCGTTACCATCGAGTGCGGCTCACACCGCGTAGGAACGGAGAGGGAGGGATTCGAACCCCCGGACCCGCAAGGGGTCACACGATTTCGAGTCGTGCCGTTTCAACCGGGCTCACGCACCTCTCCGTGCACGGAAGAACTGCTGCAGTAATAACCGGGCGGCTTCAGCCTCCACCCCGCCGCAGACTTGCAATCGATGGTTGGCTCTGCGGTCCGTTCCCAACTGATAGACAGACCCCAGCGCGCCACCTTTCGGCTCCCAACATCCAAATACCACCCGTGTGACGCGTGCGTGAATTAGCGCGCCCACACACATCAGACAAGGCTCGACGGTCACGTAAAGTGTCATGCCCGGAAGGCGATAGTTCTGTGCCCATCGTGCCGCATCGCGCAGCGCCAACACTTCCGCATGCGCACTGGGGTCCTGGAGTGCGATGGGTGCATTGTGGGCCCGCCCCACGACTTGTCCGTCGCGGACAACAACCGCTCCGATAGGGATCTCCCCGGTCACTAGCGCATCAGCTGCCAGCGTGAGGGCCAAACGCATGTAGAACGCGTCGCCTGGCTGCGCATGCGGCTCGTCTCGCACCTCGGTCAACTGCATGGCGCAAAACGCTACCATAGGGTCTACGGGGTCACAACGAACTGTGCGCCGCTGCGCCGCGGCTTTGCCCCGGCCGCGACACCCGGCTAGTATGCCCCTTCGCTCGTCGAAGAGCAGGAGCTTGAATGCCGCAGATCGGAGACGACGTTGTACTCATGAGTAGCCCCGGCCGCTTCCGAGTAATCGCGGTCGATGGCGACACCCTCACGATCGAGAACGATCAGGGATTGCGCAAGCTGGTTTTCGCAACCAGCGTACGCTCGATACCCAAGGCCACGCAAAAGTAACACGGAGGATTCGGCGCCGGCGGTGTCAGCGTCGACGACGGGCGTCGTCCAGCTTCGAGAGATACATCCCCAACGCCTCGACCCCATCGGGACAGAAGCGGTTCTCAGAGAGTCGTTCCACGAGCACATCGAGATCCAGCCATTCGCCCTGGGCGATTTCGGTCGTCTGAAGGCGCATGGGGAGATCCCAGGTGCAGCTATACACCATCCCGATCACGCGACTGGCATCGTCTTCGTACTGGATCGGAAACAGGCGCCGCAACGGCGTCGACTCGATTCCAAGCTCCTCGTGGACCTCCCGGCGCGCGCCGGTGTCGTAATCCTCGCCTGACTCCAAGACACCTCCGACGGTAACGTCCCAAAACTCGGGGAAGACATCCTTGGATGCAGTGCGCTGATGGACGAATAGTTGTCCGGCCGAGTTGAACACCAAGATGTAGACGCTCCGGTGGCGCAAGTTGCGGCGCCGCACCTCACCGCGGGTCGCTTGTCCGACGACACGATCCTGCTCGTCGACGACGTCGACTAGCTCATCGGCGCTCATCCGTTGCCGCGTTGGATTTCCGCAGCCAGGTCCTGCACCCAGCTATTGAGCGCCTCGAGAAACTGCTTGCGCAGCATCCGCTGTCGCGGTGTCAACTTGGACAGCAGTTCCTCTTTGAGACGCTCAGGGTCACGCTCCGCAACCGACACCTCTTCCGGTACAACGCTGAGCAGCATTGGACTCTGGCCGTCCCATTCCTCGGTGACCTGAAAACCAAAGTCGCGCAGGCCACGCTCCCACGTTGCGTCAACGTCGACCCACTCTTCGTCGATCTCCACTTGCAAATAGTCATGCAGGTCGACGATCTGATTCTTTTGTAACAATTGCTGCATGGGTGCCGGGAACACCAGCACGGACTCGTTGAAGCGGTGCGTACAGATCATATGCCGCACCGGCAGGCTGAGCATCCGAAATAACTCTCCCAGCAAGTAGTGCTTCCCCGAACACGAGCCGCGGCTCTGCTGTAATACCTCGATGGGGTCCCGACTAGCCGGATAGCAATACGGAATATCGCGAACTCGCTCAAAGAGCGCGATCCGCGCCTTGACTGGATCGCAGCCGCTCGTCCACTCCTTGAAGGCCAGGCGGATGATGTCGTTGTCCATCGGGACGGCGCACGAGCCAAACGAACGTCTGACCTATTGGATACCTAGCGGTAGGAGCTCACACCCTGTTCGCGCTCACGACGGCGATGCTGGCCCCTATCTACTGCGCCTCCGAATTGCCGTCAATGACCTGGGATCGTGAGACACCGAGCTGCACTGCAAAGCGCGCAGCTTCCTCCGGTGTGTTGATATTGCGGAACGATTCCTCCGCCCCCAGCACTCCGCGCATCACCGGCTCCGGGACATACTCCGCGTCCACCTCTCGCAGAAAATCACGGATTGCGGTCGTCCCCCGTTGCAACGCGACACCAATGCGTTCTTGCAATCGGCTCGCATAGAGGGCGTGCAGCGGCTCGATATCGCCATCCCAGCTCGCGATGATCGCTTCCTGTCCATGCGCCCGTTCGACCAGAAACCGAATCGGCTCGATGCGAAGGAAGGGCATGTCGCACGCCACGACGAATGCGTAGGGGAGATGGATGTGTCGCATGGCCGCATGAATACCGGCGAGCGGGCCCTTTCCCGGAAACTCGTCACGCACGACCTGGACGCCGAATCTCACATACTTGTCGGGTTGATTGCTGACCACAACTACCTGTGGAAAGCACTGGCCCAAGAGCGCCAACGTTCTCTCAACTACGGGCCGCCCATCGACAGTGAGAAATGCCTTGTCAGCACCGCCCATGCGCCGGCTCTGCCCACCCGCCAGGATGACCCCGGCCGCTTCACTGCTGACGCAGGGCTGTGCTTGGGACGACGCCATGGCGTTCAATGAGGCAACTCCGTTGCTCGGGTCGACGTGGCTGTGCAGCCGGCCGCAGCATAAGAACCGCTCAGCGCTCAGTCAAGCTTGCCCATGCGCCTCTCATCCGTCCCGGCATAGGCGTGGTGAACGTGACTCCATCGCGCCACCGATCGGCGTGGCGGGTCTTTGACGTTTGGGGCCTCCCTACCGACACTTTTTTATCCAGACTGTTCCCCAAGACGCTAAGGTCTTCGACACTTATCGCCGGCATGCAGCTTGCGGGCATGGCTGGTGCCGACGGGGCCCCGGATCCCACCATCCGTTGCCTCTTTCGGAAGACCGGACGATGAACCGTTTGCACACCAATCGGGGGTACAGCCTGGTCGAGATCCTCGTGGCCATCGGGATCTTCGGCATCCTCGCCGCGGCCGCCCTGCCTCATATCGACACCCGGCGACAGAACATCAACACCGCAGTGAAAACCCTCGCGGCCAATATTCGACTCGCACGCGCCAAGGCCATGAGCACCGGGGGTCACTACTGCATGCATCGGCTAAGCTCGACGCAGTACTACATACGACGCTGGAGCGACAGCAAGAACATCGTCGAAGCCAAGCTGCCCTCGAAGGTGAGTTGGACCATTGACGACTATCCAGACTTACCGCACCTCATGTTCAACACCCGCGGCATGACGATCGACAACAGCGCTCAGCACCGTGTGCTCACCAATCCGGTTAGCATCTACGTCGATGACACCTTCGGCATCTCGCACAAGATCGTCGTGTGGCCATCGGGACAAGTGTATGAAGAATACTAGCGCTCCCGCTCGCGCCGTCCGAGGTCAACGCGGTGTCAGCCTCGTCGAGACGATGGTCGCGCTGAGTCTTTTCGCGATCGGCGCCGCAACGATCGGCAAGTTCATCACCCGCCAGACGCAGATAGCTTCCACCAACAATCTTACTTCGGTCGCACAGACACTGGCCGAAGAGGAACTCGAGTCCCTCCGTGCGCTCGACTACGACGACATCGCCCCGGGCGGGCATTCCTTATCTAAGGGCAGCGTCGTGTTCACGGTGGACACGGATGTCGACAACAATACTCCAGCCCCGAACATGAAGCAGATTACCGTGGACGTCAGTTGGGAAGATTCACTGGGAACCCAGCATGTCACTGTCTATACGATCTATACCGCCATCAAGCGCTGACCAGGCCGGTTTCTCGCTGGCCGAACTTCTCGTGGCCATGGCGGTGACCACCACCGCGATGGCCGCGGCCACCGGCTTCTTCCACGCCAGCGTGCGCTTCATGCGCAATCAGGAGCGCCAGATCGAGACGACCCAGGCGGTGCGCGCCAGTGTTGACGTCTTGGTACGCGACCTGCGCCTGGGCGGGGCATGTCTGCCGGTCAACGGCGACTTCATCACCCTCGACGGCGTTGATACCTCCACTCTTGACGAAATTACCACACGGACAGGACTGACCCGTCCCGACCTGTCGTGCGTCCGCTCCGCGACTGAGGGCGACACACCAGCGAGCGGTTCAACGATCGTACTCGAGCGGGCGGACGGCTTTCAGCAAAACGGGCGCGCATACATCCGCGGACCAGACGGCACGGGTGAGTTCTTCAACGTCACCACCGTGAATACTGCGACCAACACGATCGGGCGCGACCGTGCCTTCACCCGTGACTATCCCGACGGCAGCGGCGTCAATGCAATCGACGAGCGGCGCTTCTATATCACCGACGCCACAACTCCCTGGGGCACAATCCCACAACTGATGCTGCAGATCGGTGACGCCACGCCGTCACGCTTCGCGTTGGGTATCGAAGAACTTCGCATCCGCTACCGCCTGCGCCGCAACTGTCCGCCGTGTGACGAGGTCGACTTTCCAGCAGATGAGATCGACTGGCGGCTGGTCGATGAGGTCCTGTTGACCGTCACGGCACGCTCCGTGAAACCCAGCACGGACGGCAGTCTCTACCGACGCACAATGAACGTGGGTGTCAAACCCAGGAATCTGCTGCCGGATTGAACGCTATGAGCACACTGCGCAAATCGCATGGCATCGCCCTGATACCCGTGATCGTGATGATGGGGTTCATGATGGCGCTGGGCGCCACCCTCGCGGTGACAGTCAACATGGATACGCAAACACGGGGCGCGGTGAACGCCACCATGACCGGGTTCTATGCGGCGGAAGCGGGCCTGAACAAGGGAATGGGTGACTACAAGAATATCTTCCTCGCCTTCCGCATCCCAACCGGCTCCGACTTTAGCACTCACACCTTCACACTCGGCACCCGCAGCATCAGCTACTACCTGGAAGACAAGACCCCCAGCCCGGTACCACAAATCACGATTCCGTCGGGCCAGGTTTTCGCGGGCCTCAACGCGCTGCAATATGACTATACGTCGAATTCGACTGCCAAGAATCTCCGCGGGGAACCCGAGGCCACCGTGGGGGCCGAGTTTCTCGTCGGATACATTCCACTCTTCCAATTCCTCGCCTTCTACATGGGCGATCTCGAGATTCTGCCGGGCGCCGACATGACGCTCAACGGTCGCGTGCACACCAATGGCAATCTCTACCTCAACACCGAGACCGGAAGGACCCTGTCGATCGAGGACAACCCCCCGAACGGGATTCAGACCGTACAGGTATCGGCGAAGGGCGACCTCTATCGAGGCCGCAAGAACACAACGGCGTGCTTGGGGACCGTCAATATCGACAAGCTAGAGAATTTGGTCGACCCACCCCTCGGTCTGGACTCGAGGACGCTCGACTGCGTCGGCGGAGCGACGTCGATCATGTCGGCATCGACGATCGCCGCATACAAGGGCAGCATCGTCACACAGCTGGAAAGTATCGCCGTGCCCCAGCCCGACATCATCGCGCGCGGCGCCGGTGAGTTCTGGCAGAAAGCTGATCTCCGCATCGCGCTCGTACTCAACCAAGTCGATCAGCTTCCGGGCGCTCCAGCAGTCGTCCTACCGGATTCGATCGAGGCACAAACCGTCGGCGGGGCGCGTGACGTCGCGAAGACGACGAGCCTGCAGCTCTTCATGACCGACGTGGCGTGGCACAACGCCAACAGCACGTTGCGGGGCACGATGCCGATCTTCTATACCGACGTCCCTGACGCGCCCGGTTCAACGTGCACGGATGCGGCCCCCGCCGGCTGCAACAACGCGACCGCCGCCGCGTACTCAGATCCGGCCACCAACCGCCCAACCTTCTCGAGCAATGACCGGGCGTACGCCAGCAACATGGGGCCGCTTCTAGGCGCCGGTCCGCAAATCACCAACTTCGACCGCGACTACCGGCGCGGCGGCTTCTACAACTGGCGTGAACACAAGTGGATGCGATTGCTCAACGTAAATATGAGCGATCTCCTCCGCTGGAACGCTGCCAACGGCAATCCGTTCTTCAACCCCGGCGACACGACCGACGGCGGGTTGGTGATCTTCGTCACTATCGTCGGTCCCAACTCCCTCGTCATCAACAACTATGGTGTCCGCATTTTCGGCTCACCGAGCCTCCAGTTCCCTCCAGCAGCCGATCCGACCGGGCTCACGGTCGTCAGCGACCAGGCTATTTACTCGCTGGGAGACTACAACAGCGTGGCCTGGCAGCCAGCAGCACTCATTGGCGACAGCATCAACATCCTCTCCAACAACTATTGGAACGCCCCGCCGTGCACCACGAACTGCCGCAACGACCGACAGAGCACCCTGGGTCTCGCCGACGTGCTCCGCGACGCGACCACCACGACGATGAACGCTGCGTTCCTGGGCGGAGTCGACGTCACGGTTGGCGCGACCTACAATGGCGGGCTTGAGAACTACCCTCGATTCCAGGAGGACTGGAGTGGGGGTGGACGCACGCTCTTCTACCAGGGATCGTTCGTCAGCCTCGGCCAACCGTTTCACGTGAACGGGACTTGGTGCGGGACGGGCGCCGGATGCAACATCTACAACCCCCCTATCCGAACTTGGAACTACGATCCGCGCTTCAACAACGTCGCCAATCTTCCCCCACTCACGCCCCGCTTCGTCTACGTCCAGCAAGTTCTCTTCACCGAGGACTTCAAGTAGGCGCCGCCTCTTTTTCGAATTGGTCCGACCCGACATCGTGTGCTAAAAGCACGGCTACGAGAGATCGTACTGCCGTGCCGATCGACAAGCGCATCTATCTGCGGTTGGGCGACACCGTTATCCACCGCAACCACGAGGAGTGGGGCGAAGGGGCCGTCGTTGAGGAGATGACCTCATCGGTTCCTGGCGGCACGTGCCTGGTGCGCATCATGTTCGATGACGGCCAGCAACGCACCTTCAATAACGATCTCGACAACGAGCTCTGCTGCTACTACTTCGGTGTGCGGCGGTGCATGCACTTTGATTTTGAGGCCGGCACCACGCCCAAGCGGGTTCGCCGCCTCACCCGGCGCTAGCACGACGCCGGCGGTATCGCGGACGCACGCGCTCAGGCGCGCGCGCTGTTCGCCTCCCAGGTGGCAATGCCCTCGGGGGACAGGTAGTTGCGCACGAAGCGTTGCAGCGCCTTAAGGGCTCGCTCGGCATCGTCGAACACCGCTTCTTGCACCCATTCGTGGCGCACCCAGCAGTCGAATGATGGTGACTCACCGAGGGTCATTTCGAGAAGCCGTTCGCCCGGCGGACTGCCGGTAACCAGGAGGCGTACGGATCGTCCGCAGTCGACAATCACCCCACGCGCGTACGTCGGTAGCGCGACGAGCTTCTTGATGCGGTCGAGCTCGCGCTGCGGGTATTGCGTCTCCGCCAACTGCACGTATCCCCAGTCGCCTTCCGGAGGGTTCGCAGCTGTAATGATCTTGAGATTGTCGTCCGTCAACCGCTCGCGCGCTGGCTCCTGTTCGAAGCCCTGACCGACGACGAAGAAGCGGCTGCCAACCGGACCGGTTGGGCGCTTCTGCTTGACCTTCTCGGTGCCTCCGAGATCCACCCACCAACGATCTGTGACAGTGGGCTCGCCCTTCTTCTCGTCCCGAGGCTTGGCCACCCTACACCCGCGCGACGCGCCGCCCATTGGAACGGTGACCGTTGACTCCACGCTGACCGTTCACCGCGCGGTGACCGTTCACTCCGCGGTGACCATTCACTCCGCGCGCCATGCGGAAAGCAAACGCATCGGCTTTGGATTCGGCGTCCGCCCAAAACACGTAATGTCCCATCTCGTGATAGACCATGTTGATCCACTGGCGCTCGGAATTGTACTTGCGGCCTTTCTTCCAGTTTTCCGGATGCACCAGGTGGATCTTGCCATCTTCGTACGTCTTTCCCCCGGTGCGACCCCAATCGATATACTCGAACCAATCGACGCGTGGGCGGCGCAAGTGAAAGAATCGGCACATCAGCCCGACGGCACGATTGAAGTCGGCCTGCTTATGATCGCGGAAGAACGTCGTTAGATACTGATCGATGTAGCGCCGCGCCTTGAGCGGCGGTAGCATCATACGCATGACTTGCTCCGAACGTGAGAGAGGACCCGCTGTCTCCGTATAGAGGCCACCCTCCGGAAAGTCAACGCATCTCTGAACCACTTTCTCCGTAAGTCTTATCATTTGTAAAATCGATTGCTTGTACGCATATCATCACCAGATTTCTGAGGTCTGACATCGCCCGACGGTGGAAAGCGATTCCATCGCCACACGGCACCTTCGCACGCTCCGTTTACTAGATTGTGAGGACTTGCTCGGCTATCATCCCGCCGCATGTATCCGGTGATACTGAACCTCGGGCCCCTGACCATCTACAGCTACGGGTTGATGATGGCCATCGCGTTTCTGACGGCGGGTTACCTCACCACCCAGGAAATGAACCGCAAGGGTCTCAAGAGCGAGCTGGCCTCCAGTATGGTTTTGTGGGCAGCCGTGGGTGGGCTCGTCGGAGCCCGACTGTTCGAGATCTTCAACGATTGGAACGGCTTCCTCGCCGACCCGATTCACTTCCTCATCAGCGGATCCGGTTTTGTTTTCTACGGGGGACTCATCGGCGGATTCGTCGCGGTCAGTATCATGATCATCCGGAACGGATTGCCGTGGTTGGTGACCGTCGATTGCATCGCACCGGGGCTGGCCATTGCGCAGGCTATCGGACGCATCGGGTGCCTCTTGGCAGGGGACGGCGACTGGGGCTACGAAACGACGCTTCCTTGGGGCATGGCCTACCCCAACGCCATCGCCGGTTGGGACTACCCTCCGGGTGTGAAGGTGCATCCGGCACCGCTCTACGAGACACTCGCTTATACAGCGGTATTTGCGCTGCTGTGGGCAATGCGCAAGCGGCCACACCCCGATGGCGCTCTCCTGTGGTGGTACCTGATACTGTCGCCCGCGGCACGTTTCGTGATCGAATTTGTGCGCCTCAACCCGAAGATCGTCTTCGACCTGACCGAGGCGCAGCTCATCAGCATCGCACTGATTGCCATCGGCGCTTGGAGGCTGATCGCAGCGCGGGGTGTCTCGCTACAACCCACGACACTGCGCACCTCCAAATCATGAAGCGCTGGATCGCGCCCTTCAGCTTTCTGGGCCTCGCACTGGTTGGGGCCTTCTACTTCCAGCAGTATCAGGTCACCCAGCGGGTCGGCTTTCCCGCTCCAGACTTCGTGCTGCGCGATCTGGCGGGACGCACCTACCGACTGTCTGATTTGCGCGGCCAGGTGGTCTTTCTCAACGTCTGGGCGACCTGGTGTCCCCCGTGTCGAGAGGAAATGCCTTCGATGGAACGCCTCTACCGGCGTTTGCGCGGAACGGACTTCCACATGCTTGCGGTCAATGTCGACGAAGGTGGTACCGACCTCGTGCGCCAATTCGTGGAGCAGGTCGGCATCACCTTTCCTGTGCTCCTCGATCCGCGCGGCGGTGTCCCGCAACGCTACGGCGTCACTGGATTTCCGGAGACCTTCATCATCGACCGCCGCGGTCAAGTCGTCCACCACACCATTGGGCCGGAAGACTGGGACAGCCAAGCAGTATCCCAGTACCTCGCCCGCCTCCTCGACAACCATCCGGTTGCCGCAGATGCGAGCGGGCCGTCTGCAGACGGCTGACGCATCTTCGCTGTGGCTGCCGACCCTCATAGATCGATCGACGTCGCGCCCGGTGCGCGTGTAGGCCTGGTGCTCTGCGTCATGCTTGCCTGCTCCGCCATGACACCACCGGCTGCTAGAGCCGTCCCCAAGGAGACGTTCTCGATCGATTACATCGTGACCATCTTGCCGGAAAACCCACAGATCGCGCGCGTCCGCTGGGAGCTCGCAGGCAGTGACGAGATCAACCACTTCCTACTGCGCTTTCATCCGCAGCGAGTGCAGCGTCTCCAGGGGAGCGGATCGCTGGAGTCTCTTGCCGAGGGAGTCGTGCGGTGGACGCCGGGTGGGCCGTACGGGCATTTGACCTACCGCGTCGCCATCGATCACGAACGTGGTAGCCAGCATCGTTTCGATAGCTACTCCGCCGCGGACTGGATCGTCACGCGGGCTCGCGATCTATTTCCGCGTATCAACGTAGACTGGGATCGCCGCGGCAATGGCGGCGCGAAGTCACGTGCGCGCTTGCTGTTTCGCCTCCCGCCGGGCTGGGAGAGCGCGACGGCCTTTCCGGTGATCGGGCCCGATACCTATTTCCTCAACGACCCCGGGAAGGTGTTGGATCGCCCGCGCGGATGGATCGCGCTGGGGCGCTTGGCGCTCGACCGTCAGGAGATCGGCGGCACGATGCTGCATGTCGCACGCGCGCCGGGAGCATTGCTCCATCCGAAGGAGCTCTTCGGATTTCTCGAGGATACCCTGCCGTCCCTTCAACGTTTGCTGCTCGCCGAGCCGCAGATTCTGCTGCTCGTGAGCGCTCCAGATCCGATGTGGCGTGGCGGTCTCAGCGCCGAGCGCTCCTTCTTCGTGCACGGCGATCGTCCCCTCCGAACCCCGGACCGGACATCACCATACCTGCACGAGCTCTTTCACGTTCTGCAGCCCTTCAAGGCCGCGCCAGATGGCGATTGGATCACCGAGGGTCTCGCCGAATTTTATTCGCTCGAGTTGCAACGCCGCGCCGGGCTCATCGACGCGGGCGCCTTCGTGAAGGCCCTCGGCTACTTTGAGCGGTATGGCATGTGGAACGTCGACCTGACGCAGCAGCACGACAACGCCGCCACCAACAACAGCGCGCCACTGATCATGTATGCCCTCGATCAACGGATACAGCGCGCCACCACGGGCAAACGACGCCTCGACGATGTGGTGACCCGGCTCGCGCAGCACCCCACCGCCGTGACGACGGAGCACTTTCGCCGCGTCGTGCGGCAGGTCAGTGGAAAGACCTTCGACAAGTTCTTTACGCGCCAAGTCTTGAACGGCATCCCGCCCAGTCTCGCCAACCTGCAATGATGACCGATCCGCTGACTGTTCGCCGCCGTCACACTGCCATGCCTCTTCCCTGCGGCAGCATCGGCCCGGTCTGTTCCGGCACGGAGGAGGTGCTGCGAAGATGGACGTCAACAGCGCGCTGCTCGAATTGATCGGCATCGCTTCGTTGATTCTGGCCAACGGATTCTTCTCTGCCGCGGAGATCTCGATTGTCGCGGTTCGCAAGAGCCGCTTGGCGCAGCTGATCAACGAGAAACAGCCCGGGGCGACGATCGTCGCCGCACTCAAGGACGACCCCAGTCGTTTCTTGGCCACCGTGCAAGTGGGCGTCACGGTGGTGGCGTCGATGGCGTCGGCCATCGGCGGCGCTGCGGCGATCGAGTCCATGGCCCCGCAGATTGCCCGCGTCGTCCCGACCGCTCTGGTCGAATGGGCCGAGGTCATTGCGTTGAGCCTCACGGTCGCGGTCATCTCGTATTGCACACTCATCGTCGGCGAGTTGGCTCCGAAGGCACTCGCCTTGCGCCACAGCGAGCGACTAGCATGTCTGTCAGCGCCCCTCATAAACGGGTTGTCGTGGTTCGCATCGCCGCTCGTCAAGCTGTTAACCCTTTCGACGGATGCCATTCTGAAGGTGCTCGGCCAAACCGCACGCGCCCAAGAAGCTTTCATCTCCGAGGAAGAAGTCAAACACATGGTCCGTGAAGGCGCACGTCACGGCATTTTCGACGAGGCGGAGCGCCAGCTCATCCACAGCGTTTTCGAATTCACTGATACCTCCGTCCGCGAGGTCATGGTACCGAGGTCGGAGGTGCATGGCGTCGATGCCAGGACGCCACTGCCCGACATCTTGACGACGCTGGTCGATACGGGGTTCTCACGCATGCCCGTGTTTCAGGGCGACATGGATCACATCATCGGCATCGTTCACCTTAAGGACGTGCTGCGCGAAGTTGCGAAGTCGCCGCCGGGGCCCCTGTCGACGATCATGCACGCCGCCTTCTTCGTTCCGGACTCGATGCAGATCAGCGATTTGCTGCGCGAGATCCAGAGCCGCCGCACGCACATGGCGATCGTCGTCAACGAATTCGGCACGGTCGTCGGGCTGGTGACGATCGAGGATCTCTTGGAGGAAATCGTCGGCGAGATTCGCGACGAGTTCGATACCGACGAGGAACAACCGGTTCAAGAGCTCCCGGACGGCTCGTTGCTCGTCGACGGCTCGTTCGCCCTCGCGGACTTGAGCGCCCGCTACGGCCTCCCATTCGACGAAAGTCCGGACTACCGCACGATTGCCGGTTTCGTGCTGGCCCGGCTGAAACGTTTTCCGAAGGGCGGCGAGGCGATCACCGAACAAGGCTTCAAGATGACCGTCGTGGTGCTCGACGGGCGTCGGCTGCGCAAGATTCGCATCGAGGGCCCGTTCAAGCGCCGCGCGGGCAACGGCAGCCTGGGCGCTGGCAATGTGAAGCAACCGGTGTGACCGCGGCGATTCGATGCCGGAATGCACGGCTAAAAGATAGCGCCGATGCTGAAATGCACCTCGCCGATCGACTCGCCCGGCCGACGGTCGAGCTTGAAGCCGTAGTCGAGGCTGAGTGGACCGACAGGCGTGATGTAGCGTAGACCGAGGCCGGCCGAACGTCGGAAGTTTTCGAAATTGACGGCGCAGCCCAGCACCGTGTCGCTGGGGCAATTCTGCAGATACACGGTCCCGCCATCGACGAACACCGCCCCCAGAAAGTTGAAGACCAACGGGAAGCGGAATTCGGTATTGGCATCAACCAAGATGTCGCCGCCCGTGGGGTTGCCCATGAGACCGGTGGGACCGATG
>Ga0187892_10004267_pt1 | contig 24281 bp, 22 predicted proteins | sample MA1701073metaG_FD_139345 | JGI IMG/M metagenome (GOLD analysis project Ga0187892, IMG submission 139345) | Bio-ooze microbial communities from a basaltic lava cave in the Kipuka Kanohina Cave System on the Island of Hawaii, USA - MA170107-3 metaG ... | reverse complement strand
TGGGAACCGTGAAGACGTACGGGCGATTCCATCACGAGTTTCGGGAGGTTTGGGCCCCTACCCGGTAGGACTCCCGGACCAACCCGGCGAAGCGACGATCGAGCTGGGCAGCCCGCGTGAAGCGGAAATAGTGCGCATAGCCATGGGAGTTCAGGTCTCGAAATGAAACGACCTTCACCACCAGGGGGTGACGCGCCCGCCGCTCGAGCCAGAGGTAGACCTCGACCCACCGCTTGAGAATCCGGACCCCGGCGAACCGCACCCGCACCTGGAACACGATCCCCGACACGCGCCCATAGATCGTCACCGGGCCCGCCGCACGCATCAGCCGCCGCAGGCGATCGAACACGCGCCGGAACTCCGGCGGACGACCGCGGAAAAACCGCATTAGCGGGAGAGTTTTGCGGCACGAATGCCACATGTTCCGCGTCACAAAGCGGTGCCCGCAGCGAGGGCACCGCCAAAGTCGTTGGCCTTGCAATTGCCACCCTTTACCCTATAGGTGTATCCAAGATGGTACCACCCGCACGGGCTGGAGAGGAGCGAACTCGATGACAATCATCAAAGCGGTGGCCGTCGGCGCCTCGATCGCGCTCGGCGTTGGGGGCGTGGTAGCGAGCGTTGCCAACCCCCAGCAGAGAGACACCGTCACGATTCCGGCGGGGACCACCTTCGTCGCGATTCTGGACCAGGAGCTGCCGACCGCTACGAGCCGTCCCGGAGATGAGTTCGACCTGCGCACCGTACGACCCGTGCGCCTGTCCGGCGGCATGGAGATTCCCGTCGGGAGCGTAATCACCGGTGAGGTGATCGACGACGACAACGACGACGGCGGCGTTGGCGGGGGGTTCAGCGTGCGCTTCACGGAGCTGGTGTTGGATGGGGACTCGACTGAGATCGAGATCCAGACCGAGCAGTTCCGGTTCGGCGCACTGTCGGTGGCGTCTGTCGTCCCGGTGGTGGTACCGGCGGGAAGGCCCCTGGCGATCCGCCTGATTCGACCCGTCTCCGTCGCCTACCGCCCGCCGCCGGAGCCGATCTACGCGGCGGAGTAGGAACGAGCGTCGAGTCCTGAGCTATTCAGGCGGCCGCCCCGTCACGAGCTCCCGCACCACGCGCTCGGCCCCATAGACGTGCTGCAGCGACGCCTGGATGGCCCGCACGTCCACCATCACGTTCCGTCCCCGCTCGGGGAGATAGATGTAATCGCGGACCAGGGCGTCGATGTTGCGGTCGAAATTCAATCCGACGAGACGCAGGTCCTTGGTCACCGCCGGGCTCCCTGAGTTGCCGCCATAGGTGTCCGCCGTGGACACGAAGTCGAGCGGCGTGCCCAGATCGAGCCCCGCCGGCGGCGTGCGCCAACGGTAGGGGAGATCCCAGGCGGTGCCGGGACCGTAGGCCCGGAATCGGTCGTACATCCCATAGAACGTCGTGAACGGCGGCGCCTCGGTCCCGTTGTAGGCATAGCCCTGCACGACGCCGTCCGCGATGCGCGGGGAAAACGTTCCGTCGGGCGGAACGAGGCGACCGTAGACCGCGAACCGCGCGCGGCCCAGTTCGCTGGCCAACTCGCGCTCCTCCACGCCCAGCGCGCCGAAGTCGCGCTCGAACGCCTGCATCGCCGGCAGCAGCGCCGCCATCAGCACCAGGGCCGGATCGGTGGTGGGGAGGCCCGCCGACAGCGCGATGTCGGCCCTGGCCGAGTCGGCGAGCGCGGATGTCCCGAGCAGCTGCTGCGCCGCCGCCTCCGGGGTCGCCTGACCCATCAGCGCGGCGCGGGCGATCGCGTGGCCTGGTCCATAGGCCCGCACGACGTCGGCCAGCTCGAGCGCGAGGAAGCGGTGCTCGAGCTCGCGCGGCACATCGCCGATCGCGGCGGCGCGGCGGCTGAACACCGCCGCGGAATCGTGGCTGGCACCCGCGATCTGTGCGGCAGTCACCGCGCGCCGGGCCAGGGCCGACCCGGCTGAGCCCGAGGGGAAGAAGGCGAACGCCCGGTATGGCGCCGCGAAGGTCGCCTTGCGGCGCTGCAGGTCGGCCATGCGCTCGAGCAGCTTTCCGTACCGGTCCCGCAGCTCGCGCCTGGCCCCCAGGCTTTCGGCCAGCGCCCGCTCGGCGTCGCGCCGGCGCGCCATGATCGCCGCATCGAGCAAGGCACCGTAGCGGCCCTGCGACGACTTGAGGCTGTTCGAGACGCCGAACATCCGATTGCGCAGGTCGATCGAGTCGCCCGTGGCGCGATGGGCCTCGTAGAAGGCGCGCATCGCGCCGAGCCGGCTGGACAGGAACCCGACCTGGGCCGGCACGCTCACGGCCCGCTCATACTCGAGCTGCGACATCGCCTTGAGCCGGCTGGTCGAGCCGGGGTTGCCGATCACGAACACTGCGTCGCCCGGCCGCACTCCGGCCGCGCCCCAGGCATACCAGTGCGGGGTCTGGTACGGCGTGCCGTCGGCGCCGTAGATGCGCAACACGGCGAAGTCGAGCGCGTAGCGGGGATAGGTGAAGTTGTCCGGGTCGCCGCCGAAGAACCCGAGCTGCAGCTCGGGGGCGGCCACGAGCCGCACGTCGGTGAAGCGTCGGAACACGTAGCCCGAATACCGGCCCCCGTTGTACAGCGCCACGATCTGCACCCAGATCGAATCGCCCGGTCGGGCGAACTCCGCTTTCAGACGGGTCGCCGCCGCGCCGCCCGCCGCGCGCCGGATTCTCGCCCGGGCCGTGTCCGACGCGGCGCGATCCACCTGGGGCAGGATCTCGTCGGTGACGTCCTGCACCGCGAGCAGCTGATCGGCAAAGGCATTGGGCAACCTGCGCTCCTGGTCGATCGAGCGGGCCACGAAGCCCGAATCGAGCAACGGCTCACCCGGTCGGGCGACGGCGCTGATGCCGGCGCGGGCGCAATGGTGGTTGGTGACCACCAGCCCGGAGGAAGAGACGAATGCCGCCGAGCAGCCCGGGAGCCGCAGCGCGGCGAGGCGGGCGCGCGTGAACCAGGCAGAGTCCGCCCGAAAGCCGTAGGTCTCGGAGAAATAGCGGTCCGGCGCGTACTCGAACGTCCACATCTTGCCGGCGTCGTAGCGGCCGGCGCGACTGGTATCGGGCTGTTGCGCGGCGAGGGTGAACGGTGCGAGCAACAGCAGCGCACGAAGACTTCTCATTGGGAGCCGCTCCGTTGTGGTCGCAGTGAGCGCGCGACGAGGCCGATGCCGGCGGCGAGCAGGCCCAGAATCACGAGTGTGTCGAACAGCGAGGTCGATTGGAAGTAGATGTGCAGGTTGGCTAGTATCCCCGCGACGATGATCACCGCCCCGGCGCCGAGTAGTCCCCAACCGGCGATCGAGCGGCCATTGAAGAAGAGCAGGCCGATTCCGATCAGCAAGGGCAACAGGGACAAGCCGAACGCGTTGTAGCCCCACAGCGTCCATCCGCCGCTCGCGACGGTGACTTTGGTGAGCAGCAGGTATCCGCCCGCAACCACCATGGCCGCGCCGCACAAAAACAGCCCCACCCCGCCGGGCGTGCCGCCTGCGCCTTTCATGGTGCTCAAATGTGGCGCCGGCTCGGGCCTCGCGCCATGAACCGGGCGCGCGGCGGCCGCCCGTCTTGACGGCAGCTTGAGCCGTACACTCCATTGTTATAGGTCATCCTCTTCGTGCCTGGGGGCCCCCGTGAGTCGCCGCTGCGCCGTCGTCACTCTCACCTGCTTGCTTCTGCTGCCGACACTGGTAACCGCCCAGCATGCATTGGCGCCGGGAACGCGCGTGAGATTCCGCGAGCTCCCGAACGGCGCTCTCAAGGAGCGCGAGCGCAAGGGAACGATCCTGAGCCGGTCCGGGGATACGCTGTTCGTGCGCCTCGACGCCGACCCGCGCCCGCCGGAATCCATCGGCTCTCCCTATGCGGTCCCCCTCGATGCCGTGCGCACCATCGCCGTGTACCGGGGTCGCGGCCCGCAGCCGCTGAAAGGAGCCATGTACGGAGGCCTGGGCGGCGTCGGCATCGGGCTGACCGTATTGTCGATCCTGTGCGGTGAAGAAGACGTGCAACCAGGCCCCGATGAAGGAGACAAGAACACCTGCACGCTGTCCGACATCGGCGGCATTCTGTTGTTCACGGCGATGCTCGGCGCCGCAGGGGCGGTGGGAGGATTGATCGTCGGGATGTTCGTGTGGGATGAGCGCTGGGAGCCGGTGCCCACCGAACGGTGGCGCTTCGGTATGCGCCCGATCGACGGCGGATTGGGTGTCCGCTTGTCTTTCGCTTTCTGATTCTGGCGCGCGGGCGTCAGCCCCGCCGCTTGAGGAACTGCACCTGCCGCTCGTGCTTCAGGGCGGCCGCCCGTGTCCGGAAGGTCCCCAGGTTCCGGCGTTTGCCGGTCTTGGGATTCCGCTTGCGCGAATACAGGCGATACCGCCCTGACCCCAGCCGGCGAATCACAACTCGGTGCGGCGGTGCACGACCAAGCGCAGGAATCCCTTGATCGCCACGTGCAGCATCATGTAGGCAATGATCGCGATGACGATGGGCAGCGCCAGCGTGCTGCCGTCATCGGCGACCGGACTCGACACGATACCGCGGAACATCGTATAGAAGGGATCCGTGACCGTGCGGATGAACCGCACGAAGCCGGAGCTGGAGTTCGCCGCGATCAGGGCCAGCGCCAACCGAGTCCCCAGCAACGAGTAGAGCAAGATGAAAGCGTAGTCGAGATACTGTGACAGCCGCGCCAATCCACGGGCGCGCCGCACTTCGCGATCCGTCCCGACGACCTGATTGATCGCCTTGCGGCGCAGATCCCTGGCCACCTGCTCCATCCGCTCCGCCTCGCTCAGCGTCCGATGCTCGGCGCGCTCGGCAATATCCTCGTTCACGTCGTGCTCGACGTGAGACTTCATCGTGCCATGCAGGGCCTGCCGGCGAGCTTCCTCGGCGCCCAGTTTGTCGTACTCCATTCGCCCTCCTCTGCGGGATCAACCGGTCATTTCTTCCCGACAGGGGAGAGCTACCCGGAAACCGCCTGTTGTTGCCGGGGTTCGTCCCGCTCACCCAAATGCCCGTGACCGCCGTCACGTCGTCGTGCTCGGCGCGACCCGAGTGGAACCCGCGGGGTAGTTACCAGGCGACCACCCACGCCGCCGGGCGTCATCGCCCTGGCGGCGCTCTGGTCAGAAGGAGGCGACTATGAATACGGCTTCCACGAAGGCACTTCGCGTGGTGGTGCCCGCGCTCATCGGCGTCGCCGTCATTTCGGCGATCGTCTTCGGTGGCGGGCGCACCAAGCGTGAAGCGACGATCTTCGCCGGCACGACGATGGTCGCGGCGCTCAAGAACCAGGTGTCTACGGCGCGCAATCACCCCGGCGACAACATCGAGCTGCGGACCACGGCACCGATTCACGCCGAGGGTGATGCGGTCATTCCCGCCGGCGTGACGATCTACGGAACGGTGACGGAGGCGAAGGGCGGCGGCCGCGTGGCCGGCGCGCCGGTCCTGGGACTCCGGTTCACCGATATCGAGGTCGACGGCAACCGCTACGCCATCAGCGCGGACGGTTTCCGGATCCGCGGCCATAACGACGCGCTGGAGAGCGTCGCGGAGATCGGCGGCGGCGCCGTGGCAGGTGGAATCCTGGGCCGCGTGGTCGGCGGCAAGAAGGGAACGGTACCGGGCGCGGTCACCGGAGCCGCCATCGGCACCGGCGTCGCGGTCGCCACGAAGGGCGATCAGCTCCTGCTTCCGGCCGGCCAGAAGCTCCGCGTCCGGCTCAGCGCCCCGGTTCGGGTCACCTATCACCCGGAACCGGAGCCGCAGACTCAGTAACCGAGTCCGAGGCCGAAGCTGGCCGCGTAGCCGTCGCCGCTCGGCGCGGGGGCGGGGGCGAGCATCAACTGCGCTCCGCCATCGCGGAAGATTCCGTCATCGCCGTTGCGAGCCGTACGCCGCCCCCTGGCGGCGTACGGCTCTCGCGCGTAGACGGCCTGCGTCAGGTCATCGGGGAAATACAGCTGTGAGGTGAACTCGCGGCCCCGCGCTCCGGCACCGGCGTCCGTGCGCACCTTGAAGTGGATGTGGACGGTCCGCCCCTGGTACCAACCCGGATAAATCGTGGTGAACCGCGCCGCCCCGTCCGCATCGGTCACCTGGTAGCCGCGCAGGAATTTCTGTCCTACGGTATTGAAGGACGGGTCGGCCACATCGGAGTAGACGCCCAACGCATCGCAGTGCCACACGTCCACCCGGGCGCCGCGCAGCGGCGCGCAGTCGGTTCCGCTGACGCGGGAGACGTTGATCGTCAGCTGGAGCGGCGTGCCGGGCTTGACAAGGCCGCTCGCAGGATCGGACCGGAGATCCGATCGGTTGAGGAGCTCGTCGACGAAATACGGCCCTTCGGTCTGCTCGGGTCGAACCACACACCCCGGGGCGGCGCGCCCTGCTGCGTCCCCCGCCTCCCCACTGCCGCCTTTGGCGGGCCCACACCCGGTCACGATGGCAAGACCGGAAACGCCGATCAGGGCCACCGCCTCGCGTCGGGTGAGGACGCGCCCGATCGGCCGGTCGTCGGGGTGGTGGATCATGGATCAGTTATAACGTGTGCCGGCTCCAGGGGCCACGTCAGCCGCCCGACGTGGGAAGCAATGTGATCCCCCACCCGTCGGGATCGTCCGGTGGTTCGGCATTCCAGTCGTCGTAGGCGTGCGAACCGTCGCTCTCGTAGCGCAGCGCGTACCGACCCGCCGGCAGGCGAACCGTTCCGTCGAACAGGCGGTTCTTGCTCGCCCCGCCCGCATGGGTGGTTCCCCGGTAGGTCATTTCCCAGACGGTGGCTCCGGTGGCCGCGTTCTCGATCCAGCCGAAGTCGTGCATCGTGCCACCCGATCCTTCTCCGATGGCGATGACGCGAACCGTCGTCGGCCGCTCGAGCGTGAACCCCTGCTGCGGGTGACGGCTGCTCCCGATGCGCACCAGCTCGGCGATCGCGTTGCGCGGAAGGATCTCGAGCGGCCCGATCGCGCTGCGATCCAGCGGGCCGCTGGCAGGGAACAGGCTGACCCCCCAGAAGCGGCTCTCCGCGGGCGGCCGGGCGTTCCAGCCGCCGGAGGAATGCGAGCCGTCACTCCGGTAGTAGACGATGTAGCTGCCGGCTGCGAAATGGAGCGTCCCGTCGAACAGCCGGTTCTTGGTGGCCCCGCCGGCGCCCTCGGTTGCCCCATACTGCATCGTCCAGACGCGCCGGCGCGAGTTCGCATCCACGATCCAGGCGTAGTCGTTCAGCTCTCCATCGCGGTCGGCGCCCTCGCCGATCGCGTACACCCGCACGTCCATCGGCTTGCGCAGAGTGAACCCGTCCCGGCGCAGCTCGTTGTCGCCGACCCCGACGAGAGACACGATCGTCTCACCGGTCGGGACCGGCTCCCACGTGAACGGCCGCACCGCGGAGCGGGCGGCGGGATCGGTCACCCGCAGCGTCACCCCCCACTGCTCGGGATCGGCGGGCGGCATGGCGTTCCATTCGAGACGGTCGTGACTGTCATCGGTGACGTAGTACAGGACGTAGCGCCCGGGCGGGAGGTGAATCGTATCGCGGACCATCCGGTTCTTGTGCGCGCCGCCGGCGTCCGTGGTGCGGCGATACTCCATCTTCCAGACGCGCCGCCGCGTATCGGCGTTCAGGAGCCACCCGTAGTCGAACGCGTCATCGCGCTGCAGCTCGCCGATGGCGTAGATCTCCATGTCGGTGGGGCGGGACAGGGTAAACGCGGTGCGCAATTGCGTCGAGGGCGTGTCCGGGCGGAGCATCACGACGGCGGTCGCCGCGAACTCCCGCGCGGCGCGGTCGAGCTCCTCTGCGCCCGCCGGGCGGCCGGCGCCCCTGACCGCAAGCGCGAACTGCCGGAATGAGCCGTCGTCGACATACGGACCACGGTAACGGGCATCGCGACTCCTGCCGCCGGGCCTGAACAGCGCCGCGATGTCGAAGCGTCCGGATCGGGAGACGGAAGTCGCCACGAAGGACGCGTAGTAGGCCTGGTAGATCCCGGCCGGCAGAGTGACGCTGTCCGAGAAGCTCCGCAGCCCGTCGCGAGAGCGCTCGGTCCGGGCCTCGCGCAGGTCCCACACGACTTCGCGCGTGACGGCGTTCAGGATCCACGCCGCCGCCGGCCACGTGTACCGCTCGTCGTTGTTCCCCGAGGACCACCAGCGGCTCTCGCGTCGCTCCGACGGCGGCTCGGCACCTGTCGCTTCGATGTGCACCGCCTGCCGTGACGGAAGCACGAACGCGGCGGTGCGGAGCTCCTCCGGTGTCAACTCGCGAATGTCCACGAGGGTTCGGGACTGCGCCGGCACCGAGGGCGGCGCTCCCATGACGAGTCCGAACGTGACGAAGGCGACGCGGTGCAGCATGACGCGCAAGTCCATGGGCATTCCCCGGGTCGAATGGCCTTCTGGTTGGACAGCCGCCTGGAGACGGCGGTTGCCGGGCCGTACGAGACTGTTACCCCGGGAGTGTCGCTTTTCAGACGTAGCGGGCGATCGCCATCGCCGCGGCCGCCGCCGCCAGGAGGGCGGCGATCACCTGACCCATGACCGCGGCGCGCATCCGAAGCGCCTGTGCCGCCGCGAGTTGTGCCGGATCCTGACTCAGCCTGGCGGCTTTCAGCATGGCCGGACGCAGGATTCCCACGCCGAGGACAAAGGCCGCCACGGCCGCGAGGGCGCCGATACCGATGGTCATGCCCGCCGGCGACCGCATATAGGCCGGTTGGAAGCCTGCCGAGGCGAACCAGTAGAGCCAGACGCCCGATGCAAGGGTGAGGATCGCGACCACCGGCATGATGTTCATGAACCGCCGGCGCATCAGCGCCTCCATCACTTTGCCGCCCTCCGGTCCGGCGTCGCGCACGGCCGGGCCCAGGAAGAAGGCGGTGAAGATCAGCGTGCCGACCCAGAACGCTCCCAGCACGATGTGCACCAGCCGCATCGCCAGCAGCATGATCCCTCCGGAATCGCGGGTTGCGTCTAGACGTGAAGCAGCAGGAGCTCGAGCTTCTTTCGCAACTCACCCAGCGCCTTCGACTTGAACGCACCTTTCGTTGCTTCGAGCACGGCGACGGTTTCCCGCACGGCGGCCTGCAGCTGCGCGCCGCGCGGGCAATTGATCAAGTGACACGGCTGTCCCGCTGGGTCGTTCCCGGCCAGCGCCTGGCCCAGCAGCTCGAGGTCGGTCAACGATCCCATGACGTTGCGCAACGTGAGGGCCAGGAACGCGTCGACGCCGGGCGCGGCGCCGCCTCCCTTCCCGGCCGCGATGTGCTGGAAATCGTCGCGCCACCTGTTGAGCCGGTCTTCTGCCTGGCGCATCGCCTGGTAGGTGCGGAACCGCGACACGGCGGACGCCACGCGGGAGGACAGGTCCTCGAACCGAATCGGCTTCAGCAGATACGCCGAGACCGGCAGCTCGATGGCCGCGATCGCCGACCGGGTCGAGGGATAGCCCGTGATGATGATAATCGGCAGGCCGCCGGCCGCGTCCGCCACGCCACGCACCAGCGCCAGATCTTCGTTGCCCGGCATCTCGAGATCGGTGATGAGGAGGTCGTAGGCGGCGGTGGCGACGCGCTCCAGCGCCGTCTTTCCGTCGAGCACGGTATCGACCTCGTAGCCCTCGCGGCGCAGCAGGTCCGCGGTAGCGTTGAGAAACGTCTGCTCGTCGTCGGCGATCAGGATGCGTCCGCGTGCCACCCCGACCTCGGAGTCTGTCCGGCGAGGGGCAGCCGGATACGGAACTCCGCGCCACCGCCCTCCGGATCGTGAATCTCGATGCGCCCGCCCAGCGCCTGAACCGACTTCCGCACCAGCGACAACCCCAGGCCCATGCCGCTGGTCTTGACGCTTCCTTTCGTGCTGACGAACGGCTCAAAAATCCACTCGCGCAATCCGGCCGGGACGCCCGGCCCGCGGTCGCGCACCGACAACCAGAAGGTGTCCTCGCCCTCGCGCCAGGCGCGCACCTGCACGGTTTCGCCCGGCGGCGATGCTTCGACCGCGTTCTGCACCAGGTTGTACACGGCCTGGCGCAGCAGGGCTCCCGGGATGGGGACCACGGCGGGGGCTTGGCTCGTGTCCACCGCGATCGTGACCTGCGAGGCGCGGTTGACCTGTTCCAGCATCCGCACGGCATCGGAGATCACGATGGATACCGACGCCTCGGCTTTCCCGTCGTCGCTGTCGGGGCGATAGGTCTCGTACAGCTGGCGGGTCACCGCGGCGATGCGGCTGATTTCCCGCTCGATCGCGCCCACGTACTCGTGATACCGATGCGTCGGGGGAACGGCGTCCTTGATGAGCAGGAAGGAATTCTGGATCCCGGCCAGCGGGTTATTGATCTCGTGCGCCACCCGCGCTGCCACTCGTCCCATGGTGGTGAGGGTATCCATCTCGCGCATCGCGGCCTGGGCGCGTTTCACGTCCGTGATGTCCCGGCCCTCGGCGAGAATCTGGGTCACTCGACCCTCGCTGTCGGTGATCGGCTTGATGGAAAGATCCACCAGCGCGCGGGCCTCCCCTTGACCCCGGATCTCCTCTTCGTAGCGAACCGTGTGCCCCCGGCGTACGTCGTCACACCCCTGGCGCAGCCGTTGCTGGGCCGGGGCATTGTCCCGCCACCACGGGGTCTCCCACAGCGGCATGCCCTGGACCGCCTCCCGATCCACGCCGGCGAATTCCAACGCGGTGCGGTTCGCCTCGAGCAGCCGGCACTCGAGATCGAGCAGGTTCTTGAAGTGAAACCCGCCCTCGAACACCGCGCGAAAGCGACGCTCGCTGTCGGCGATGATCTGCGTGGCGCGCTTGCGTTCGGACACGTCGGCGCTGATGCCCAGCAGCCGCACGGGCCGCCCCATCATATCGCGTTCGACCACGCGGCCCCGTTCCACGATCGAGTGCCACTCGCCGTTCGAGGCAAGGACGCGGTACTCGATCTCGATGGCGGGCGTGGTTCCGGCCCGCAACCGGGCCAGCTCTTCCGCCACGGCTTCCCGCTCGTCGGGATGGATCAGATCGGCCCACCGGGCGGCGGACCTGCCTGCATCGATCGTGGTCGGATCGTACCCCAACCCCCGCCACAGCACCGGGCTGCGCGTCGCCACCCCCGTCCCGACATCGAGCTCCCACAATCCGTCAGCGGCTCCCTCCAGCGCCCGGGCCAGCCGGCGGCGTTCCGCCTGCCGGGCGACGGCCACCCGTTTCTGTACCAGCCGAGCCGTGGTGGCCAGGAGCATGCTGACGATCACTCCCAGCCCCGCCACCACCTTGGGGAGGTCGGACGTGAACAGCGGCAGGATCGCCGCCGACGGCCGCGCCGCGACGTGCCAGCGCAGCCGATAGGCGGTGAACGCGGCCCGACCGGACCAGCCGGCCGCGCCGGACCCGGCGGGTGCCCCCAGACCATAGATGCGGGTTTGATTGGCGTGCACGGTTACCTCGTACCCCGGCAACACATTGGCGAGCGCGGGCCGGAGCAGGAGGTTGGGACGCAACACCCCCACTCCCGCCTCGCCGCACGGCGCCTGGTCACACAATGGTGCGATGACCATCAGGACCGCCAGCGTTCCGGCCTGCGAATCGCCCGCCGTCACCCGGATGACCGGGGCCGGGCCCCCGAGGCGGACGGCCTCGGCGGTGGCTGGCCGGTCCTGATTCACGGCGGCCTGCAGAGCCGCGACATCGGGTGCCGGCGAAGCGCCCACGTTGACGAGCGAGCGCACGACGGGGCCGGAATCCATCCATCCAAACGCGGTCAACGCCGGGGCGGAGCGCAGCAAGGCGGTGGCCGCGCTATCCAACCGCACCCGGCGGGCCGGCGGGTGCCGGCGCGCGGTGGCGCCCAACGGGCGCACGGGCCGCGTGCTCGCCTCCAGCTCGCTCATCAGCTCGCGCTGCGCCACGGCCGCGTATTCGTTCAACAGCGTGGTGGCCCGCTCGCGCTCGACCAGCCGGAGCGAACGCCAGATGATGAGCGTCGTCACCAACGCGGAGAGACCGACCGCCACGGATACCCAGGCGGGGATCAAGTCGATGCCGGGATCGCGGTACCAGGCGATCAGGACCAGACAGATTCCCATCGACGCGTACGTGGCCGCCGCCTGCACCGCGATCCCGGTCACGTAGTTGGAGCGCAACCCGCCCAGGACGTCGGTCGAGTAGGTGAACAGAATCGTGATACTGAGGATCGCGGCGATCGCCGCCAGCGTCGCCCCGACCGCCGCGCCGACCTGGGGCCACCGCTCCACGCGCAGCGCCAAGAGCGCCAATCCGATGAGCGTGAGGCTCAGACCGCTCACAATCGCCATGCGCCCGGGTCCCATGCCGTCGAGCTCGGACGCTTCGAGGATGGGTCGCAGCGGAAACAGCGACATGTTCCATCGATACTCGATCAGTGTTCCGGCGCCGACGGCGATGGCAAACAGGGCGCCGGCCGTCAGCACGGTTCGCCGGTTGGTTCCCAGCGCATCCAAACCGATCGCCGCTCCCAGAATCCCCAGGGCGGTGGTCACCCGCAGCGGCGGGAAGGTGGGGAGGATGCGGATCAGAACCTGGCTGCCCAGCACCCAGCCGGCGAGCGCCCCCAGCGCGACCAGCGCACCAAACGCCGCGACCACGCGGGTGGCGCGGCGCGTACGCTCGTCCGTGACCTCGAGTGTCGTGGGCATGAGCCGTTCACCGGCCGGGAGAGGCTAGTCCTACCCTAACGGACTCTGTGACGGCCCGCAAACCGCTTTGGGGGGGGGGGGGACCTCGATCCTATGGCGCCGGGCGGCGGCGCCGGACGAGCTCGAATGCGAGCAAAAGGAAGCACACGGCGTACACGACGAAGAACATCAGCTTGGCGATCGTGATGACGCCGTGAATGGTCGCCATGCCGAGCCAGTCGGTGACCATGGCGACCATCATCAGCCCAACTACGGGGTTGCGCAGCATGGCGACTCCTCGCGATGGACCGGCAACGACGAATGTGATGCGACTTAGCGGATCTTGCGCTGTGGGCGCACCGCAATGCGCCGCCGCGGCGCCGTCTTGTGGCGCTGCAGCTCGGCGTCGATCAGGGCCAACTCCGCGTCCGACGGCCGCCGCCACGCCCCCTTCACCCGATGCTTCCGCTCGACCGTCTGATGGCTGCTCTCATGCCATTTCATAAGAGCCTCCTTTCTCATCTCAACTTGAGGCGGTGAAGACGCATGAGCCGCGGGCATTCCACTCATGCGCCTTCGAATTCACGGGCATTCGCCCGCCCGCCTCATTACCACGATCTATGACTGCACCGTCGCCCCACAGAAGGGGCCGGATCAAGATCGAACTGTTACGACACCTTCTCGCTCAGCGCGGGACACTGGGACGCGAGAACAGCCCCAGCACCAGCGTGACGAGGAACCCGATCAGGAACACGAAGAACAGCAGCTTCGCGATTCCCACCGACGCGGTGGCGATGCCACCGAAGCCGAACAGGGCGGCGATGATGGCGACGATCAGAAAACCCAGTGCCCAGCGGAGCATGACACCCTCCTTTGGTCGTCGTCGCACAAAAAAGACGAAGGCACGTACGAGTGAGCTCGGAAGCCTCTCGTTCGCGCCTTCGTCTTCGCGGAGACCGAATCCTCCGGCGACAAGGCGGGCATGCCGTCTACGCACGCCCTCGGTGTTGTGTACTGTGCCAGAGATAATTGGTTCCCGCGAACCCGCAAGTAGCAAATTCTCGACGCTGGTGACGCCCGTCACACTTCGCGGTGCGCCCGCCGGCGATTCGCCGAGCGACGAAATCCGTGTCAGATTGAGGCATGACCGCCCCCCACGACCGCCGTACCCCTGCCCCCGACCGTCGTGCCCTGCTCGAGCGGCGGCTGAGTGCGGAACGCGTCCATCGCGTGCCCGAACCGGAACGGCGGATCAACGGGGATCGCCGCTCGGGTCAGGAGCGCCGCATGGCGGTCCTGTCGGCCGAAGACCAGATCCGGGAAGCGCTGCGGCTGCTGACGCGCGTGGTGGAAGACGGCCGCACCGGGGAGGACGAGCAGCGCCGTCTGGAGAGCGCGATGCTGCGACTCCGCTTCGCGCTGGATCGGCTGGAGCAGTAGGACGGCTACGGGGTGACGATCTGCCCCATGCGAACGACTTCGAAGTTGCTGCCCTGAACCTGCTTCAACGTGTTCAACTCGGCGTCGTTCCAGCGCGCGTCCGGCGCACCGGAGATGAACCAGTTCGCGCCGTTGTCCGCGACGAACATCCCATAGGTCTTGAGCGCCTGCAGGATCACGCGCGCGCTTGGCGGGAACCCGCTGATGTCGAAACTGCCCTTGAGCCGGACTCGCATCCCCATTGGGGGGAGCAGCGGATTGGGATCGAAACTCGCCCAGTGACGGGCCGGCCACGTGTAGGCGCGGCGGGTATTGCGGACCGTGAAGCGCAGGGCGTGGCGGATCACCCCCTGCTCCACCACTTCGTCGTAGCGCACCAGGCCGGGGAAAATGGGCAGCCCGGCGGCATCCGCCGAGGTCCAGCCTGCGGGGCGCATCGCGTTCGAGTGCAGATCGAACACCGCGCCGGAGCCCGCGGTCCAATTCGGGCTGCGCGCGATGGGATACGCGGCGAACAGCTCGGACAACCTCCAGTGATCGCGGTTGATGACCAGCACGTGCCGGTCCCCGCTGGAGTTGGGCCCTCCTTCGATCGGGGCATCGGCCGGGATGGGATAGGGGCCGGAATCGCTCTCCTCGCTATAATCGAAGCTCACCTGCACGTTGGCAACGGTACTGTCCACCACGATGTAGGGAATGCCGAACGGACCGCCGTTGTAGTTCGCCCCGAAATCCGGATGTAATCCGGTGGTCAGGCCGATACTCGCAATTAACGCGTCCGAGTTCGGGTCGATGAGCGCCTGGTCCACCGGCAGGTTCCACGGGTTGTCATCGGGGAACGGGCGTCGGCCGTCGAGGCTGGCGTTGGGCCCCAGTCCGGGACCCCAGTTCCGGCCTGGTCCGGTCGTGCCTGCCTCCGTGCACGCCAGCGCGGCGGTGATGGCGGTGAGGATGAGTACCGGAGCCCGGGCCATGAAGATAGAGGATGCTGCGACCGCCCTGCTCCGGATGTGACGCTCGCTACGACCCTCGCGGCAACCTGCAGGTCTCTAGCGGCGCAATGACTTGCGGCGGGCCATCCAAGTTGCCAACGTAGGCGGTCGAAGACGAGAGGCGGTGGCGTGCGGACGGTTGTGGTTGCGAGCTGGTCGGCAAGCTTGCTGGCGTGCCTGGGCGCCGCGCCGGTGGCCGAGGCGCAATCCTCGACGGGCCGGCTCGAGAGGCAGGTCACACTCTCCCGGGAGCTCTCCTATCAGCTCGACGTGCAGCCTTAACACAACGGGATCCCTTCATGCGAGTTTTCATCGCGGCTCTGATCGCGTTCATTACGATTGCGCGCTCCAACGCTGCGCAGAGTAACGCCGAGCGGATGGCGAACGATCGCTACACCCGCTCGCACGATTACGATCTTCTGGACCAGCGCATCACCCTGTGGGATTTCGACTGGGACTCGACGTCGTTCGAGGGCCGGGTGGCGACGACGCTGGTGGCGCTGCGCCCGGGACTCGACTCCGTGATCCTGGACGCGGGGCCCCTGTTGCGGATCCTGACCGTGGCCGATCGCGCGGGCCGCCCGCTGCGCGCGAGCACCCATGGCGACACCCTGGTCGTGTACCTGGCGCGCCCGATCGCGTTCCGCGATACGACCCGCTTCACCATCAGGTATCACGGCCGGGTCCAGAACGGTCGCGGGCTCACCTTCATTCAGAACGAGGGCCGCCCGCGTCGCCCGCAGCAGATCTGGAGCCAGGGCGAAGCCGACAACAACCACCACTGGTTCCCGACCTACGACTTCCCCAACGACCGCATGACGTGGTCGCTCGAGGCGACGGTGCCCCGCGGCTACACCGTGGTGTCCAACGGCAGCCTGACGCTCGATCGGCGCAACCCGGACGGCACGCGCACCATGTCGTGGCGCCAGGACAAGCCGAGTGTCACGTATCTCGTGTCGCTCATCGTGGCGCCGCTCGTCAGGATCCGCGACACCTGGGGGGGGGGCACGACCCCGGTCGACTACTACGTGTATCGCGAGGATTCGGCCATGGCCCGCCGGCTGTTCGGCCTCACGCCGGACATGATGACCGTGTTCTCCCGGCTCACCGGCGTCCGCTACCCCTGGGCCAAGTACGCGCAGACCACGGTGGCTGATTTCTTCGGGGGGATGGAGAACGTCAGCGCCACGACCCTGGTCGATTGGATCCCCGACGCGCGCGCTTACGCGGACCGGCCGTGGTACTGGTGGATCCTCATCCCGCACGAGCTGGCCCACCAGTGGTTCGGCGACCTCGTGACCACGGAGAACTGGGCCAACATGTGGCTGAACGAAGGGTTCGCCGAATTCCTTCCGGGACAGTACTGGGGCCTGCGCCTGGGGCGCCACGCGGAGGACGACTACTATCTGGACGAGTACCGCCAGTTCATGCAGATCGACGCGCAGCAGCGCATGCCGCTGGCCGCGCTGGGCTCGAACAATGTCTATCCCAAGGGCGCCCTCGTCCTGCGCACGCTGCAACGCTACCTCGGGCCCGAGCGGTTCTGGGCGGCGGTGCGGCGCTATCTCACCGTCCACGCGTACGACAATGCCACGACGGACGACCTGCGGCAGGCCGTGCTCGACGCGACCGGCGAGAACCTGGACTGGTTCTGGGACCAGTGGATCTACCAAGCCGGGTACCCGGCGTTCACGGTCACGGCGGCCCACGACTCCGCCCGGGCCACGCTCACCCTGACCGTGGAGCAGACCCAGGTGGACACCGCCACCGCCGACAGCACCGGCCTGCGGTATTCCACCCCCGCGGTGTTCCGGACCCCGGTGCGCATCGTCGTGGCGACCGCCGCCGGCACCGTGACCCACCAGGCCCGCATCGAACAGCGCGAGCAGACGATCGAGATCGGGGGCATCGCGAGCGTCCCCGAGATGGTGATCTTCGATGACGGCAACGCGATCCTGAAGACGCTCGATTTCGATCAACCGGTGGCCTGGCTCGCGCGGCAACTGGAGCGCGATCCCGATCTCTGGAACCGGCACTGGGTGATCGGCCGCCTTTCGGCGCACCTGAGTGACTCGACCGCGGTGGCGGCGCTCGCCAGGGCCGCCACCGGCGCCGACTATTTCCTGACGCGCATGGAGGCGGCGGAATCCCTGGCTGCGGCACCGGCCGCGGCCGCGGTCCCGGCGCTGGAACGCGCCCTGGGCGACACGTCGGCAGCGGTTCGCGGCGCGGCGGTGAAAGCGCTGGCCCGGATCGGCGGCGATCGCGCCGCGGCGCTGGTGCGGCGGGCGTGGACCGCAGATACGAGTTACGAGGTGCGCGGCCAAGCCGTGCTGGCGCTGGCCCGGCTCGACTCCGCCGGCCGTCGTGCGGTGATCACCCAGGCGCTCGCGACCCCGTCCTATCAGAACGCGATCGCCAACGGCGCGTTCGGCGCCATCGTGCAGACCAACGACACGAGCTTCATCGCCGCGGTGGACAGCGCCGTCGGCAGCGCCGTCGAGCCGTGCCTCGTCCTCGCCATCCTCGGCGTGCGCGGCAGCGCCCGCGCGCTCGACCTGGTGGTGGGCCACCTGGACGATGACCGCCCCGCGGTGCGCCGCTGGGCGCTGGATGCGATCGAGAACTTCCTGCCGCCGGACGTGGCGACCACCCGCCTGACGGAGGCGCAGCGCGGGTTGCGCCACGCCGATTCGAAGGCCGCGGTGGCCCAAGCACTCGAACGGCTTTCCCGGACGCCGTGACGGCGGCGCGTGCGCTGGCGCCGGACCTGGTCCGCGCCGCGGCGACCGTTTTGGTGGTGTTCATTCATACGGCCGGCCTGGTAGCCGCACCGGGGCCGACGGCGGGGCGGACGGCCTTCTGGGCCGGCCTCGTCTACAGACAGCCTGGCGCGGCCGGGCGTCCCGTTGTTCGTCTTGTTGACCGGGTGGCTGTTGCTCGATCCCACCCGACCCGCGGCAACGCTCGGTCGGTTCCTGTGGCGCAGACTCGGGCGCGTGGCACTCCCCCCTCGCGACTTGGTCGGTGATCGCGTTCGGCTGGCTCGCCATCCGCGATCACCACGCGGCCGACTGGGCTCGGTTCCCCGGACAGCTCCTGAACGGCCCCGTGTTCTATCACTTGTGGTACGTCTACGTGCTGATGGGCCTGTATCTCGTACTCCCGCTGCTGCGGCCCCTCGCCGCGCAACCGTCGGAGTCCCTGCGACGCTATGCCCTCGGCCTCTGGGCCCTGGCGAGCGCGCTCGTTCCGCTCTGGCACTGGTGGGGCGGAATGCACATCGGAATCGACGTGCCGGTGGTCACGACCTACGTGGGTTACCTGCTCGCGGGGATCTGGCTCGCGGCGCTGCCGGTGTCGCTCCGAACCCGCCGGACGCTCGGCGTCCTCACCCTGCTGACGGCGACCTGGACCATCACCGCCAGCGCGCGATTGACCGGAACCGACCCGCTCAACGTCGCCCTGTTTGCGTACGGCACACCCAACGTGCTCGTCATGAGCGTGGGGTGGTTCGTCCTGCTGACGCAACCCGGGCCGGCCGCCTGGGTCGCCCGGCATGCCGGAGTGCTCGCGGTCGTGCGGTCGCTCGCCACGACGAGCTATGGGGTCTATCTGGTCCACCCGCTGCTTCTGAACCTGCTGGACAGCGGGGTGCTGGGCTTCCGCTTCACGGGCGCGTCGATCTATGCGCCGATCGGCATCCCGCTGCTGGCCGGCGCCGTGGTGGCGGTATCGGCTGGGTTGATGCTCGTGGCAGGCCGGATCCCGGTGATTGGACGGCTGTTGGGCGCGCGCTAGCCGTTCACCGATCGCATCGCCCCCTCCGCGTAACGGGGACCGGCCGCCGCTCCGCGAGGGAATGCGGCGTCCAAGCGGGGGAGCTCTTCCGGAGTCAGGGAAACGGCGAGCGCGGCTGCGTTCGCTTCGAGGTAGCGGCGCCGTTTGGTGCCCGGGATCGGGACGACATCGGAGCCCTGGGCCAGGACCCAGGCGAGGGCCAGCTGCGCGGCGCCGCAGCCTTTCTCCCGAGCCATTGCTTCCAGCGCGGCCGCCAGCCGGAGATTGCGGGTGAAGTTCTCGGGTTGGAAACGCGGCTGGCGACGGCGCCAATCGTCGGATGCCAGCTGGTCCACGCTCGTGAGGGCGCCGGTGAGAAACCCGCGGCCCAACGGGCTGTAGGCGACGAAGCCCGTGCCCAGCTCACGGCACACCGCGAGGATGTCGTCTTCGGGATCGCGACTCCACAACGAGTACTCGGTCTGCAGCGCGCTGATCGGATGCACGGCATGCGCGCGGCGCAGCGTCCCGGGACTCGCTTCAGAGAGCCCCAGGTAGCGCACCTTCCCGTCTCGCACCAGCTCGGCCATGGCGCCGACGGTTTCTTCGATCGGCACCGTCCGGTGGACGCGATGCTGATAGTAGAGGTCGATCGTGTCCACGCCGAGCCGCGCGAGCGAGGCCTCGCAGGCGCTGCGCACGTATTCCGGCCTTCCGTTGATGCCTGTGAAGGCGCCATCGGGTCCGCGCACGTTGCCGAATTTCGTGGCGAGCACGACTTGGTCGCGCCGGCCGCGGATCCCCGTGCCGACCAGGATCTCGTTCGTGAACGGTCCGTACACGTCCGCGGTGTCGAGAAAGGTGATGCCGAGGTCGAGCGCCCGATGGATCGTCGCCAGCGACTCGGTGTCGTCCCGCCGGCCGTAGAAGTCCGACATCCCCATGCAGCCCAGCCCGAGAGCCGGCACCGTCAATCCCCGGCGACCGAGGCGGCGTTGTTGCATCACGGCACGAGCAGGACCTTCCCCGTAGTGCGACGGGCCTCGAGGTCCCGGTGGGCGTCCGCGGCCCGGGCGAGCCGGAACGAGTGCACGATGCGCAATTGGAGCGTTTTGTCCAGCACCCAGTGCAGGAGGTCGCCGCTGCGGTGCTCCAGCTCCCGCCGCGTCGCGACGTAGTGCGCGAGGGTGGGCCGCGTCAGAAACAGTGAGCCGCGCTGATTCAACAGCTGCGGGTCCACCGGCCCGACCGGCCCGCTCGACTGTCCGTAGAGCACCATCATGCCGCGCCTGGCGAGGCACCGCAGCCCTTTCTCGAACGTGGTCTTGCCGACCGAGTCGTAGACGACCTGGACCCCGACGCCGCCCGTGAGACGCTGGATTTCGGCTTCGAAGTCCAGGTCGGTATAGCGAATCACTTCGTTGGCTCCCGCCACCAGCGCGAGCGCCGCCTTGGCCTCCGTCGATACCGTCCCGAATACCAGCGCATCGCGGCGCCTGGCGATCTGGCACAGCAGCAGACCCACGCCGCCGGCGGCCGCATGCACCAGGCATGCGTCGCCGGGCTTCAACGGAAACGTCGTCGTGGCGAGGTAGTGGGCCGTCATTCCCTGCAGCAGGAGCGCGGCGCCCTGCGTCGCGCTCACGCCATCGGGCAACGCGATGACGCGATCGGCGGGGGCGACGACGAATTCGGCGTAGCCGGCGAGTCCCGGTTGATAACACGCGACGCGATCGCCAGAAGCGAGGTCCGGCACGCCCGCACCGACCGCCTCCACCGTTCCCGCGGCCTCCTGACCGGGCGTGAACGGCAGCGCGGTCCGGTACAGCCCGATCCGCTGATAGACGTCGATGAAGTTCACGCCGATGGCTTCGACCCGAATGAGAACCTGGCCGGGTCCGGGGGACGGCGTGGGGACGTCCTCGAGCCGCAGCACCTCGGGTCCGCCATGCTGGCGGACGCGGATCGCGTTCAGGGGAAGCTCGGGGCCGCGTCGGGAACCTCCAGCGTACGGCCGCGCTTCACACGCCGTTCGATGCGCTGGGTGTTGGCGAAGTCCTGCAGCGGGTCGCCCGTGAGCACGAGGAAGCTGGCCTCGTACCCGTCCGCCAGCGCTCCGATCTTGCGCCGTGGAAACAGCGCCTGCGGGGTGGTCACGCTCCACATCCTGAGCAGCTCGAGACTCGAAAACAGGCCGAGCCGGCCCAGCACGCGGACTTCGACCACAGCGCTCTGGCGATCCAGGTCGCCCCCGACGAGCAGCCGCACGCCGTGTCGGCGCAGCACGTCGACATTCGGGGCAAAGACGTCGCGTATGCGGCCGGCGGCCGCCGCGCTGTCCTGGCGCGGCGGGCCGGCGAGCTTCCCGAGCGCTGTGACCACCGCCACCCGACGACCCGCTGCGACTTCCGCGTCCAGGTCCGTCAGTCGAAACGCGTCGACGGGCAGGTCACCGCCGCCGGGCACATGGACGACCTGGTCGACCCCGCCGGCCACGGCGTGCCGGAAGTCGGCGGCGGTGTACACGTGCGCCGATACCGGCAGGCCGGCCGCGTGGGCGCGGCGCACGATCTCGGGCACCAGGGCCGGGTCGAGGCCCCCGTCGCGATGGAGATAGACCTTCACGAAGTCGGGCCTGGGACGCGCGCGCAGGAACACCGGCCAGCGGCGGGCGACGTCGTCCGCCGTCGCCACCAGCATCAGAGCGCCGCCGTCGAGGCTGTCGCGCCACCATCGCCGGACCAGGTCGATTGGATATCCGCCGGGGGCGGTCCAGCCCTGGTTGGCGCCGACGACATCGAAGGAGGCGACGGTATTCACGGCCGCAGCAAGACGGGCGCGCACCGGCGGCGGGCTACCATGGTCCTGGACGTAGAAGATGCCGGCGTGCAGGAAGAGTCCGGTGTAGACCGCGATGTGACCGGGCTCGATCATCGATTGCTGCGCGTCGGCGTATGGCGGCACGACCCAGCGCCCAGCGAGGTCGATGACCGTGTCCACCCGCCGAGGGCGGCGTTCCCGGAAGCGGTCGCCGGCCACGTACATGGTCCGCGCCACGAATCGTTGGCCATCGAACCACTGCCCGTTGCGGTACTCGGTGACGGGTCCCGCGCGTTCGCGGGAGGCCCCACGCATGCCGCCGGCGCACGCGCCGACCGCCAACCAGAGCAGCACGAGGCCAAGCAATCGAGGCAGCCAGCGATGCACGGTCCGCTTGTAACCGCGGTACTCCTCCCCGAAGCGCCGTTCCAGGTTCGGCTCTTCATAGAGCACCACGAAGAGATGCGCGCACCCGATCATCACGAGTGACAACCAGAGAATCGCGGGCGAGCGCTGCATCAGGCCGTAGCCTGCGAGCACCGCCCAGCCGCCGATGTACATCGGGTTGCGCACGAAGCGGTAAGGTCCCCGCGCCACGAAGCGGCGTGGCGCGTCGAACGGCGCCGGCGTCCCATGGCCCCAGATGACGAACCCGCCGATGCACGCCGCGGCGAGCAGTCCCCCGACCACCATGAGCCCGACGCCGGCCGCGGGCGTCCAGGCGGGGAGTGTGCCGCCGAGCCGGTCGTCGAGCGGGCGCACCTGGACCGCCAGGTATCCCCAGAGCAGCACGAACCCCGCGCTGTAGAACCCGGCTCGGAGCACATCGAACCGGGTGCTCATCCGATCCTTACCGGACGGCCGTACCCCGCCCGGGTACCGCCGCTTTCCCCGCCCGCGCCGGCGACGAGGCCGGAGACGGTGATGGTGAGCGCGGCCGTGCGCGGCGGCATGCCCGGGAACTTAGCGCGACGAACCTATCCTGTCAGAACCGTACGTAATGGCCGATCCACACGGCCCAGAAGCGGAGGCGCTCGTCGGAGAGTCCGATGCGTGGCCCGGGGCCTCGCGTCGCGTGATGACGGAGACTCACGTCGAACGCGACGCCGGTCCGCAGGTAGTATTCGAGCCCCCCGGCCGCGGTCCATCCGGCGTCCCACCCGGTGATCAACTCGCGAGCCCCGGACGGGATTCGCGTGCGCGCGTCCCACCCATACAGGCCACCGCCGAGGCTGGCATACGGTCGAAACAGGGCCTCGGGACCTCGGACCACGACGTTGGCGGTGATGGGATACACGAACAGGGTCCCGCCCAGGCCCGCGGTGCGGGGAAACTTCTGGTATCCCGTCACCACTTCGAAGGCGCCGACACGCGCTTTGAGCCAAAAATTCCGCCACAGTGAAACGCCGGTGGAATTCCCGTAGAGCGACGACAGCTCGTCCTGCGGGATGCCGACGTGGACCCCGAGGATCGGCGAACCCAACCCGCGTTCTCTCCATCCACCGCGGGGGGCCAGTCCAATACGTTCCAGCTCTTTCCGGTTCATCGCGCCACGCGTGTCGTGGATGTATCGAGGCGAGCGGAAGATGTAGAGGTAGTACCATGGTTGCAGAAGATCTTCGATCGCGGAGCGGGCGAAGCTCACCTTCTTCACCTGGTAGGCCGGATACAGGAGCGTCGGGGACCGGCGATTCCACGCCGTGTTGTAGGCCGGTCCGTACGGCGCCCTGTTGCCGACGTCCACCGCTTTGATCTCGGAGGCAAGCGACGGGGCGGAGGGGAAGCCGAAACGGACGGGAAGCAGCAGCCACGCCCATTCGCGCAGCACGTCGGGGACCCGTTCGTAGTCGATCCGAGACGGTTCCGGCGTGAGAATGACCTTGAACTGGGTATGGGAGATCACGCGGCTCGAGTCCCGGCCCACGGACCGCACGCTTTCCGGCGCGCCAAGTCCAGCGGCCGCCTCCCACTCGCCCGGGTAGGGGAAGCTGCCGTGCGACCCTTCGTTCTTTTCGCCGGCGATGATCCTTATTGGATAATCCAAGACGTTGTACATCCGGCCGCCGACGTAATTCACGACGTGGGTGCTGTCCACCAGTAACGGCCGGTACTTCCCCTGTGGCAGGGTGATGCTGCGCGCGTGAAAGAAGTAGTCCGCGCCCGCGACCGCGCGGTTGTCCTTGGTGAGCACGACGTTCACGTGCTCCCAGTCGCCCTCGTGGTTTCCAATGAAATCGTTGAACGGATAGAAGTACCAGTATTGAATGACCAGTTGCCCGGCGGGATCGACGAACGGATGCGCATACACGGTCGGCTGATTCCAGCGCGCGCTGTCCGGCCCGGTGCGAAACCTCGCGTACTCCCGCCACCACTCCTTGGGGCTGCTGCCGGGATAGTCGAAATACCACGCCGCCATCTCGTCCACTCGGCTCAAGTATCGCAGCGCCCCGCGCACCAACCCGGTCAGCGAGTCCCGGCTCAATTGGCTGAGCGGGATGTCTACGGGACCGTGGTATCCGTAGGGTGACGTCCGGGCCACGTCGAGGCGGAGGGT
>Ga0187892_10004266_pt1 | contig 24284 bp, 22 predicted proteins | sample MA1701073metaG_FD_139345 | JGI IMG/M metagenome (GOLD analysis project Ga0187892, IMG submission 139345) | Bio-ooze microbial communities from a basaltic lava cave in the Kipuka Kanohina Cave System on the Island of Hawaii, USA - MA170107-3 metaG ... | reverse complement strand
ACATTCCCCATTTTGATTCAGAAGATTGACGCAGAGCGAGTTGGAGGGTCACGCTCCGTCGTGACCGTCCCGCGAAGCGGGAGACGCGACAGAGCGCGTCCCTCCAATTTGGGGAAGTTCTGAACCGCCGTCGCTCTCCGCGCCGTTTCCTGATAATCTCCGCACTGTGACAACACCCGCTCGCTCCACGCGTTACGCTCTACGCTCCGCGCCCATTCCCCCATTCTCCCACTCCCCCATTCTCCGCAACTCCCCCATTCTCCACACCCCCCCCTTCCTCGCCGCGTGCCGACGCGAGAAGACGCCGCACACGCCCATCTGGTTGATGCGGCAGGCGGGGCGTTACATGAAGGAATACCGCGCCCTGCGCGCGAAACATTCCTTCCTCACACTCTGCAAAAATACCGACCTCGCCGCCGAAATCACCGTGCACGCCGCGCACACGCTCGGTGTGGATGCCGCCATCATTTTTGCCGACATCCTTCTCATCGTCGAACCGCTCGGTTTCAAACTCGAATACTCCAAGGGCGAAGGTCCCGTCATCTGCGGCAAACTTCGCGACGCAAAAGACGTGGCGCGATTGCGCGAAGTGAACCCTGAAGAATCGCTCGGTTACGTCCTCGCCGCGATTCGGAAGACGCGCGCTTCGTTGAAGCCGAACATTCCGCTCATTGGATTTTGCGGCGCCCCGTTCACCGTCGCCGCTTACATCCTCGAAGGCGGTTCGTCGCGGAATTTCATCGCAACCAAAACCTTCATGTATCGCCAGCCGCGCGCGTGGCACTCGTTGATGAAGAAAATTTCCCGCGCGTCCGCTAACTATCTCGCCGCGCAAATCGCGGCTGGCGCGCAAGCCGTGCAGATTTTCGATTCATGGGTCGGCTGCCTTTCACCCCGCGATTACGAGACGTTCGTGCAGCCGCACAATAAATCACTCATCGCTTCCATCCGTAGCTACGAGCGTAAGCAAGTGGAAAATCTTCCCAATCCACTCGCTTACGCTCGCAGCTACAATACGCCCATCATCTACTTCGGCACGGACACCGCCACGCTGCTTCCCCTCATCCGCGACACTGGCGCAGATGTCATCGGCGTGGATTGGCGCATCCGCCTCGGTGACGCGTGGAAAACCATCGGCTACGACCGCGCGATTCAGGGAAATCTCGACCCGCTGGTGTTGTTCGCCGACCGCAAACTCATCCGCCAGCGCGCGAAGAAAATTTTGCAACAAGCCGCAGGTCGCCGCGGTCACATATTCAATTTGGGTCACGGCATACTTCCCAAGACTCCCGTTGACAACGTCCGAGCGCTTGTGGACGCTGTGCATCAATTTGGCGGAAAGTGAGTTGGTGTAGCTGCGCTTCCGCGAAGCGCAGAAATCTCACCGAATCGGCGCTTCGCAGAAGCGCCGCTACAATTTTTTTCCTGTGCAAAAAGACGCCATCCTCCTCATCGGCTTCGGCGCGCCTGAGAAACTTGAGGACATTCCCAAGTTTCTCGAAGGCGTCGTGCGAGGACAAAAAATTCCGCCTGAGCGGCTCGAAGAAGTCCTGAGCCATTACAAACAAATCGGCGGCGGCTCGCCGTTCAATCGCCTCACCCTCCAGCAAGCCGACGCGTTGCGCTCTGAATTGAAACGGCGCGGGCGCGACATTCCCGTTCACGTCGGCATGCGCAACTGGCATCCTTATCTCAAGGACATCGTGCAGGACATGGCAAATGATGGCACCGACCGCGCCATCACCGTCATCCTCGCGCCGCATCAAGGCATTCACAGTTGGGGCAAATACGAAATCGCGCTTGCCATTGCGATGCAACCGCTCGGCGCAAAAGTGTTCCCCGCCGTCAACATCGCGCCGTGGTTCGACCATCCCAAGTTCATCGAAGCCGTTGCCGCGCGCGTGCAAGAATCGCTCGCGCCGTTGCCGCCCGAACGCCGCGCACAAGCCGCTTACATTTTCACGGCGCACTCCATCCCGCAAAAAGACAGCGCGCCCTACCCCGAACAAGTGAAGAAGACCGCCGACCTTGTCGGAAACCGTTGTCAACTCACCAACTGGACGCTGGCTTATCAAAGCCGCAGCGGCAATCCGCGCGACCCGTGGCTCGAACCCGATGTGCTCGATGAAATTTCTCGTCTCGCCGCCGCGGGTATCAAGGACATTGTCTGCATCCCCATCGGCTTCATCTGCGACCACGTGGAAGTCCTCTACGACCTCGACATCGAAGCGCGCAACCATTGCGAAGAATTCAGCGTGAACTTTTTCCGCGCCGCCACCGTCGGCTCCCACCCCAAGTTCATCGAGATGCTGGCGGATTTGATTTTGGAGAAGGTCGAGCGTTGATGTCAATTAAGTCTCTGCGTCCTCCGCGCCTCTGCGGTAAAATGAATTTGTGATAATTCGTGTCAATTTGTGGCTTAAGGGATGACCGCTTCCACTCCATACCGTGTTGTCATCATCGGCGGCGGCATCACTGGGTTGGCGGCGGCGCATCGGCTTGTCGAGTTGTCGCGCGAATCGAAGCGACCGCTCGACATCAAGCTGCTTGAAGCCAGTTCGCGGGTCGGCGGCGTGATCGAGACGCATTCGCGCGACGGGTTTTTGCTCGAAGGCGGACCTGATTCATTCATCACGGAGCGACCATGGGCGCTCGATTTGTGCAAACGGCTCGGACTCGAAGAGCAGCTCATTGGCATTACGCCCGAAAACCGCCGAAGTTTCATCGCGCGGAGCAATCGGTTGCACGAAGTGCCTGAAGGATTTTACCTGCTTGCGCCATCGCGCATCCTGCCGTTTCTCAAATCGCCCATCATCAGTTGGGGCGGGAAAATGCGGATGGCGATGGATTTGGTGCTGCCGCGCAAAACTGATGACCGAGAGGAATCGCTCGCGGAGTTTGTCACACGCCGACTTGGACGTGAAGTATTGGAGCGCGTCGCACAACCGATGGTCGGCGGCATTTACACCGCCGACCCACGCAAACTCAGCGTCAAAGCCACGATGCCGCGTTTCCTCGAAATGGAAACGAAACACCGCAGCTTGATTCTGGCAATGATGCGCTCGCGCAGAAAGTCGGGTGCGGAGCAAGCCAGCGGTCCGCGTTATGGATTGTTCGCGTCGTTCAAGGATGGGATGCAAGTGTTGGTGGATGCGTTGACGGCGCAGTTGCCGAATGGCGCAATCAGGTTGAATGAAAAAGTGGGGGCGCTGGAGAAAGTTGAACAAGGGACGAAGGGGACAGCAACGACACGAAGAACACCGAGTTGTCAGTGGGCGATTAACACCTGTGAGGGCGCATCGCACGAAGCCGACGCGGTTTGTGTCGCGCTGCCCTCTTATGAAATTGCGCGTCTGCTGGGAAAAATCTCAGCACCGCTCGCCAGTGAACTGCGCGAAATCTCTTATTCTTCGGTCGCCACGCTCAATCTTGCTTATCGGCGCGATGACGTGTCGCACGCGTTGAACGCTTCGGGGTTCGTCGTGCCCGCCATCGAGAAGCGCAAGATTCTCGCCTGCACATTTTGCAGCAGCAAATACGCGGGTCGCGCACCTGAGGGCAGCGTTCTGCTCCGCGCATTCATCGGCGGCGCGATGTTTTCCGAACAATTTGAGAAGGATGACGACGCCATCATCGCCGATGCCCGAAACGACCTGCGAGAATTGCTCGGCGTGACCGCGTCGCCATTGTTTGCCGAGTTGAACCGTTACCCGCTTTCGATGGCGCAATACCACGTCGGACACCTCGCACGCATCGAACGCATTCAACAACTCGCGCAGGAATTCAACGGACTCCACCTCACGACGAGTTCTGTCGAAGGCGTCGGCATCCCAGGCTGCATCCACCGCGGCGAAAAGATCGCTCAAACCGTGTTGGCTGGTGCGACGGCGCAATCGCAGTCTTGAACAGCCTGCTGGTGTGTGCTACCGATGCGCGTCGGGCGACGCCGCCGAGGAAATTCCGCACTTCACAATTTCGAGCTGAACGAACATTCTCAACCCATGGACAAACCCCGTGTGCCCTACGTCAACCTGGCAGGACAATCGCGCCCCATCCGCGCGGAACTGCTTGAGGCGGTCGCGCAAGTGATTGACGGCGGCGATTTCATCCTCGGCAAGGCGGTCGGGGAATTTGAGTGCAAGTTTGCGGGACTTTGCGGAACGAAATACGCGATCGGTGTTGCGAATGGAACCGACGCGCTCGTGATGGCGTTCAAAGCGCTCAACATCGGTGCGGGCGACGAAGTCATCACCACCTCCAACTCTTTTCTTGCCACCGCCGCGTCCATTTCGCTCGTCGGCGCAAAGCCCGTCTTCGTGGACGTGCGCGAGGATTACAACATTGACCCTGCGCTCATCGAACGCGCCATTACGAAAAACACCAAGGCAATTCTCCCCGTCCATCTCACAGGCAAACCCGCCGACATGCAGCCCATCATGGAAATCGCGCGAAAGAAAAAGCTGCACGTCATCGAAGACGCCGCGCAGGCCGTTGGCGCGGAGTATCGCGGCAAGAAGGTTGGTTCGTTCGGCATCATCAACTGTTTCTCTCTCCATCCGCTGAAAAACCTCAACGCCAGCGGCGACGCGGGCGTGATGACCACCGACGACGAAAAACTCGCTGACACGCTCCGCAAGATGCGTAATCACGGATTGAAGAACCGCGACGAGTCAGAATTTTTCGCTTACAACTCGCGCCTCGATTCCATCCAAGCCGCGTTGCTCAATGTCCGCTTCAATCATCTCAAAAAATGGACAGAAGCGCGCCGCGCGAACGCGAAGTTTTACCGAGAGCGCCTCAAGGATGTCGTCTGGTGTCCCAGTGACGCGCCGCACGAAAAACAAGTTTTCCACACCTTTGTCATCCAAGCCGAGCGACGCGATGAGTTGCAGAAATTCCTTTTGGAAAAGGGCGTCGAAACCAAAATCCACTACCCGATGCCGATTCACTTGATGCAAGCCGCCAAATATCTCGGCTATAAACTTGGCGACTTGCCCGTGACAGAACGCCTCGCCGAGCGTATCCTCTCGCTCCCGATTTACCCCGAACTGACGGCGGAGCAAAAAGAACTAGTCGTCACCACCATCCGAAAATTTTACAGAAAGTGAATCGCCACAAAGAGGCGCAAAAGTCACAAAAGATTTCATTTAAAGGTGTTTTTGTGCCTTTTGTGCCTTTTCATGGCTAAAAAATCCGAATGAAAACCATCTACGTCACAGGCGGCGGCGGCTACGTCGGCGCGGTGCTCGTGCCGAAATTGCTCGCGGCAGGTTACAACGTCCGCGTCCTCGACCTTTTCATTTACGGCGAACAGGTGATGCCAAAGAGCGAGCGGTTGCAACTCATCAAAGGCGATTTGCGCGACGCGAAACTGCTCGCGAAAACCATTCCTGACTGCGAAGCCGTCATCCATCTTGCGTGCATTTCCAATGACCCCTCGTTTGAGCTAAATCCTTCTCTCGGCAAAAGCATCAACTTTGACGCCTTCGAGCCGCTCGTGAAAATATCCCGCGATGCGAAGGTGCAGCGCTTCATCTACGCGTCGAGCAGCAGCGTTTACGGCGTGAAGAGCGAGCCAAACGTCACGGAAGATTTGCCGCTCGAACCGCTCACCGATTACTCGCGCTTCAAGGCGATGTGTGAGGAAGTGCTCGCGAAATATTATTCGCCTGACTGGACATGCTGCACGATTCGTCCCGCGACGGTCTGCGGTTATTCGCCACGCCTGCGTCTCGACCTCACGGTGAACATCCTGACGAACCACGCCATCAACAAAGGCAAAATCACCGTCTTCGGCGGCGACCAGTTGCGACCGAATTTGCATATCGAAGACATGACCGATTTGTATTTGAAACTGCTCGAAGCACCCGCCAAACAGATTGACCGCAAAATTTGGAACGCGGGTTATCACAATTTAAAAGTCAGCGAGATTGCCAAGTTGGTCCAACGCATTGTCGGCAAAAATGTCGGCATCGAGACGCAGCCGACCAACGACAATCGCTCGTATCAAGTTTCCTCAGAAAAAATCGCGCGCGAGTTCGGCTTCAAACCACGCCACACCGTCGAGGACGCAGTGGTTGATTTGAAAAAAGCGTTTGAAGCAGGCAAAATCCCGAATTCCATGACCGACGAGCGTTACTACAATGTGAAGCTCATGAATTCCATCCACCTCCAATAGAAAATCCGAATATCGAAACCCGAAATCCGAAACAAATCCAAATGCGGCAAAAAGAAAAATTCCAAACTACTGTAGCGGCGGTCTATGACCGCCGAAATTTCGGAGTTCAAACTTTATTTTGCTCCGTCCTAGCTGCGGTCGCTCTCGTTGCCACGGGATGCGATACCCTTTACGGCGTTCACAGAGAAGCAACCGTCGCTCGGTTGCCTGATATGCAGGCGCTCAAAGCAAAATTGGAAAGCTATCCCGAAATTCAGGAAGTAAAATTTCGAGAAGAGCATCCCGACGCAAAAGTGATCACGCTTACGGGATTAAAGCCAAGCCATGAAGCGGTTTACTATTTCATTTATAGCGGCGGAGAACACGTCCTAGGCGTTTTGCAATTCAACACCAAAGACAAAAAAACTGTCAGATATTACCAAAATTGTGCTCAATTGGGCGAGCCGCCGCCACAAGCAATGATTGACGCTACTTGGCCAGTAATGAAAAACATCGAAAAAGATTTGATAGAAAATTTTGGGCTGTCGGAGATTCCGAAGACGCTGAGAGTTGATTTTGTTGGCGTGAAAAATCCCGACAAGGAATCAAAAAGAAAATAACCATCAGCGGTCATAGACCGCCGCTACAGTTTGTCGCTTGGATTTTTTCCGACTTCGAATTTGTTTCGGATTTCGAGATTCGGATTTCGGATTTAAGACGTAACCATTAAACCCAAATGAAAGTCTCCTACTCCTACCTCCAAGACCAATTCGCCAACCCCGAACCCATCTTCGCGGAATTCCGCAAGCTCATCCAGAGCGGCGATTTCACCATCGGCAAAGCGGTCGCTGAATTTGAACAAAAATTCTCCGCGCATTGCGGCGCGAAATTTGGCATCGGCGTCGGCACGGGCACGGACGCGCTCTTCCTCTCGCTCAAAGCGCTCGGCATTGGCGCGGGCGACGAAGTCATCACCTGCCCTTTCACCTTCGTCGCCACCGTTGGCGCGATTGTGCAATCGGGTGCGCGTCCCGTGTTCGTGGACGCGACTGACCAATTCGTCATTGACTCGAACAAAATTGAAAAAGCAATCACGCCGCGCACGAAAGCTATAATGCCCGTCCATTATTCAGGACAGCCGTGCGACATGCCGAAGATTTTGGCGATTGCGAAGAAACACAATCTGCGCATCGTCGAAGACGCCTGCCAATCCATCGGCGGCGAGTTCGACGGCAAACGCGTGGGAAGTTTTGGCGATGCCGCGGGTTTTTCGTTGCATCCGCTGAAAAATCTCAATGTCTGGGGCGACGGCGGAATTATCACGACGAACTCGCAGGAAATCCGCGACCGCCTCAATCTCCTGCGCAATCACGGCTTGGCGAACCGCGACGAAGTCCACATCTACGGTTACAACTGCCGTCTCGACACGCTGCAAGCTGTCGTTGGTCTCTGGCTTTTCCCGCAAGCCGAAAAAATCACCGAAGCGCGCATCGCGACCGCCGCGCTCTTCGACCGCGAACTCGGCAAGCTCAAGCAAATCAAAGTCCCGCCCCGCAGCAAAAACTGCCGCCATGTCTATCATATATATATGCTGCACGCCGAACGACGTGACGAGCTGGTGCAATACCTGCTAAAAAACGGCGTGGACGCCAAGGTGCATTACCCGATTCCGATGCATTTGCAGAAAGCGTCGAAGCCGTGGGGTTACAAGGTCGGCGATTTCCCCGTGAGCGAGAGCCACAGCAAAACCATTTTCACGCTGCCCGTCCACCAGCACCTGACCGATGAGCAGAAGCAATATTGCGTGGACACGGTGAAGGCGTTTTACGCGAAGAAATAATCGTCGTCGTCCTCGTCCTCGTCGTCGTAATCGAAATGATTTTATTCGAGGACGAGAACGACGACGAGAACGAAAGAGATTTGATGAAAAACGGCAAGAAAAACCAAAACGACCTGCTCCGCTCTATGCACCGCATGATGGTGCTCATCCGCGAAGCCGAAGAAGCCATCGCGCGCTATTACCACGAGCAGGAAATGCGTTGTCCCACGCACCTGTGCATCGGGCAGGAAGCCGTCCCTGTCGGTCTGTGCGCCGCGCTGCGCACCGACGATTACGCGTTCGGCACCTACCGCGGCCACGGGATTTATCTGGCAAAAGGCGGCGCCCTCAACGCGATGATGGCGGAGCTTTACGGCAAAGCCACCGGCGTGTGTCGCGGCAAGAGCGGTTCAATGCAACTCGTAGCGCCCGAAGTCGGGTTGCTCTGCGCGTCCGCGCTTGTCGGCGGCACAGTCCCGCAAGCCGTCGGCGCGGCGCTCGCTGCCAAGATGCGCGGCGAGGAAAAAATTGCCGTCTCCTTCCACGGCGATGCGGCGACCGAGGAAGGCGCCTGGCACGAAGCGATGAATTTTGCGTCGCTCAAAAAACTTCCGTGCGTCTTCCTCTGCGAAAACAATTTTTTTGCTGTCTATACCCACATCTCCGAGCGGCAGGCGACCGACAAGATTTACAAACGCGCCGCCTCCTACGGAATGCCGAGCGTCCGCGTGGACGGCAACGACGTGCTCGCCGTCCACGAAGCCGTGAAGAGCGCCGTTGACCGAGCGCGCAAGGGCGGCGGGCCGAGTTTCATCGAGGCGATGACGTATCGTTGGCGCGAGCATTGCGGTCCGAACTGGGACGACCAACTCGGTTATCGCGACGTGAAGGAAGCCAAAGCATGGATGGCGCGCGACCCCATCAAAAAATTCGAGAAACAATTGCTCGCGAAAAAAGTAATGACGAAAGCTGAAATCGAGGACGTGCGCAAAAACATTTTGAAAGAAGTCGAAGATTCCATCGCGTTCGCCAAAGCCAGCCCGTTCCCCGAAGCGAGCGAGTTGACGACGGGAGTGTATGCTTGATGCGGTTAAAAAAGTTAAAAGGGTTAAAGAGGTTAGAAGGGAACTCTGAACCTCGACACCTTTGAGACGCGCACCTGCAAAACCATTTTAACCACTTTAACTTTTTCAACCCTTTTAATCTCCTCCATGAGCCGACAAATCACCTACCACCAAGCCCTCGCTGAAGCCGTCGCGTTAAAGATGGAAGCGGACGAGCGCGTTTTCATTTTCGGCGAAGGCGTGCCCGACCCGAAAGTCATTTTCGGTTCGACGGCGGGGTTACTCGAAAAATTCGGCGACGAGCGCGTATTCGACATGCCGCTTTCGGAAGCAGGCATGACAGGCGTTGCCATCGGCGCGGCGTTGGCGGGGATGCGTCCTGTGATGACGCATCAGCGCATTGATTTCACGCTGCTGGCGATGGACCAGATTGTGAATCACGCGGCGAAACGCTGTTACACCTCGGGCGGCGTGCAACCCGTGCCGCTCACGATTCGCTGCATCATTGGACGCGGGTGGGGACAGGGTTCGCAGCATTCTCAAAGTTTGCACAATTTTTACGCGCACGTGCCTGGATTGAAAGTTGTGATGCCAGCGACGCCGCACGATGCGAAGGGCTTGCTGATTTCGAGCATCGAAGACAATAACCCCGTGATGTTCATAGAACATCGCTGGCTCTACAACATCACAGGTATCGTGCCTGAAGGCATCTACCGTGAGCCGCTTGGGAAAGCCCACATTTTCCGCGAGGGAAGCGATGTCACCATCGCCTCTGTTTCGTACATGACGCTGGAAGCGTTTCGCGCGGCGGAGTTGCTCGCGAAAGACGGCATCAAGGCGGAAGTCGTTGATGTGCGCACGATACGCCCGCTCGACACGAAGACTATTTTGAATTCCGTGCGCAAGACGGGACGGCTCATCGCGGCGGACACGGGATGGGAAACGGCAGGTTTCAGCGCCGAACTCGTAGCGCTCGCATCAGAAAATTTGCACCGCGAACTCAAATGCGCGCCGCGCCGCATCGGTTTGCCCGATTGCCCGACGCCGACGACGCCCGCTCTGGCAAATCATTATTACCCGCGCGCCCCGCACATCGTCGCCGCCGCAAGAGAGATGATGGGTTTGCCCGTGGACAAGAAATCGCTGGAGCCGCAAAAAGGCGCGTTGCTCGACGCGCCCGACAAGAGTTTCACAGGGCCATTCTAAGCCACGATTATGATTCACCTTCAGGTCTTCGTGTGCGCCGCTGTTGCGTTTGTCGGCGCATTTTTCCTTCACGTCTTGGTCTGGAGAATCTTCAAACCGCGCAACGACATCAACGCGCTCGGCCTCGTGTTCGTCGTCCTGCCGTTCGTCGCAGGAGTCGCGCTATTCTTTGTGTTCAGGGAAAAATTTCCGCTCGCGCATTTCGTTCTGTCCGCATTGCTCTATCTCGCGGTCGCGGCAGCTTACATCCAGACGTATCCAGGAATGCGCTCCAACGTGCCGACGCTGGTCATCGTGAATCTCGTTGGTCGCAGCAAGTCGGGGCTGACGGTTGAACAGATCAAGACGACTCTGACACAAGAGCAGATGGTGCAGAACAAGGTCGAGGAACTCGCCGACGAGGGTTTCGTGACGATTGCGCCCGACCAATCCATCCAACTCACCGCGCGCGGCAGGACGCTCGCGAGTATTTTCATCACATATCGCCGACTGCTCGGCTTGAACGAAGGAGCGGGTTGATGGACAACGCGACGCTCATCTTCATCGCCGTGCTGTTGTTCTCGCCGATCGGATTGTTCCTGTTTCATGCCGTCGCCGTGCGATTGGTCAAGAGCGCAAGCAACCAGAAGCTTGTGATGATTTGCATCCTGTTGTTTAACGCCCCGTTGTGCGCCGCGCTGTGGCTGTTTTTTCGCGGCGGACTTGATGCCGCGACCGTCATTTACGCGCTGCTGGTCTATAACGCGTTTGGCTACTGCTATTTTCACTTTTTCAACCTCAGCGAAACCGCGCGGCGCGTGAAGATTGTCATCGGTGTGCGAAAAGGAAACGTCCGCAAGACGCAGGATCTGCAAGAGCATTACGATTATCACAGCACCATCGCCGTGCGACTGCAACGGCTCGAAGCGCTGGGCGAAATCAGCAAGAGCGCCGACGGTGTTTATCGGCTGCATCGCTACATTCTTTACCTCGCGTCGCTGATGATTAACGCGGTCAGGTCGCTGCTGGGATTCAAATGAATGCGGGTTGACCCTGCTGCTTTCAAACCGTATCCTTTCAATGTCGAAGCGGACATTCGGGATTTCCATGACTGGTCACGTCACCATTGATTACGAAAAACTCGTTGCCGATTATGTGCAGAGTTTGACGACCGTGTTGCGCGGGTTCAGTTCGGGCGCGGGACACGCGTTTCTCGACATGTGGGTCTATGACGAAAACGATGTGAAAAGCATTCTCGGCATTCTCGACGCGGCGCGCGATGCGGCAGTTCCCTCAATTACGCTTTCGCTCGGCGCGGCGACGCTCAAAAAAGTGGACGCAACGAAACTGAAGGAAAGCGCGGCGCGGTTTGGAAAAGTGGCGACGGAGAAAAAAGGCGACACGCTGGATTTCAGTGTGACGTTCGACACATCGAAGTCGCGCATCGGCGCGGATGTCGAAAAGAAATTGCGGTTTGGCGAACGCGCAGCGAAACAGAAGGTAAAACTGCCAACTGCGCCGTCACGCGGACAATACACCAACGGCACGATCAATCCGCTCTACGCGAAGGCAGTGCAGCAGGCGGCAAAATCGCGAGTGTTTGAAGCGGCGCTGAAGGAGGAGTCTGGTTCGATTTTCGCCCAATCATCGCAAAAAGGCATCACGCTCGCCGCGCTGGTTGAGCCGAAGAAACACGTTGTCCACAAAGTTGGCTATCAGGGCGCGACCACTGACACGCAGCGCGGGTTGCTTGAGGGACTTTGCAAACAGATGCTCGGCAAACCGATTCTGGAATGCGGCGACCATGCGGTTGTGTTTTTGGAATTTGAGTTGCGCGACCATTCGATGCCGCGCCCCGTGGGTGGAATCGTGACGCCTGAAAATTCCGATGCGATGTTCGCGCTGCCGACGACGCTCGTGCGCGGGTTGTTGACGGATTATCGCAAGAAGACGGAGTTTAAGAGCATCGAGAACACTTACGATCTGCCGATTTCTGACGCATGGCGTAAGTTATCGCAGGAAGAGCGCGTGAAAAAAATCCAGAGCGAGATTGAGCGGCATCCGCTGGGTGAGGGCGTGCATGTCGAGCGGTTGGAGACGCCGAAGCGCGTGGTTGTCGGCTTTCGTGAAGGCATCACGAGCGCCGACAAGCAGGGGCGGTTGATGCAACTGGAGGACCACCTGAAACGCGCGCTCGAGCCGACGCTGCAACTTTATGTTGAACCGAAGCCCGATGCGAACAAGATTAGGCGGTTGAAAGAGAGTAACCAATGAGCATTCGTCACACACCTCACGAAGAAGCAAGCGTGGCGCACGACCACACGGACAAACTCATCCTCGACGGCACGAAGATTGGCTGGCATCTCGACCGCGTGCGGGCGTGGGAGCGCGGCGAGCGGTTCGCGCCCATCACGATTGATATGGCGCTGACGCGCGCGTGCAATTACGCGTGTTTTTTCTGTTACGCGATGTTGCAGGAGAACGACCGTCAAGTCATCACGACCGATGTGATGTATCGTTTTCTCGACGATTGCGCGGAGATGGGCGTGAAGGGGATTTCGCTCGTGTCCGACGGCGAAAGCACGCTCTCGCCCGCGTTCATCCCGACGATTAAGCGCGGATATGAGTTGGGAATTTCGATGGCGGTGGGAACGAATGCGTTCGTGCTGAATCGCGCGAAGCTCGAAGACATCATGCCGTATCTCACGTATCTTCGCGTGAATTTCAGTGCGGGAACTCGCGACCGTTACGCGCAAATCATGGGCGTGAAAGCCGAGTGGTTCGACCGCGTTTGCCAGAACATTCGCGACATGATGGAAATCAAACACCGCGACAATCTCGAAACGACCATCGGGATGCAAATGGTGTTAATGCCGCAGGACCACGACCAAATCATGCCTTACGCGCGGCTCGGCAAGGAACTGCGTCCAGACTACGCCATCATCAAACATTGCTCCGACAACGAGGACGGTTCGCTCGGCGTGGATTATTCTAAGTATGCTGAGTTCTATCACATTCTACGCGAAGCCGAGACACTCTCGGATGAGAGTTACAAAGTCGTCGTGAAGTGGTCGAAGATTAAAGCGAAGGGCGGACGCAGTTACCAGCGTTGCTACGGCGCGCCGTTCTTGTTGCAAATCTCTGGTTCAGGTCTCGTCGCCCCGTGCGGGATGCTGTTCAACGAGCGCTACAAGAAATTCCACATCGGCAACATTGTTGAGCAGAGCTTTAAAGACATCGTGATGAGCGACCGTTATTGGGAAGTGATGAACTACCTCGCATCGCCCAAGTTTGACGCGCAGAAAATGTGCGGCGCGCTCTGTTTGCAGCACAAGGTCAACGAGTATCTCGACGAATACAAGAAAGGCCGCCTCGAACTCGTCGAACCGACAGAGTTGCCGCCGATGCACCAGAATTTCGTCTGACAAAGGTAGGGCAAGCTTCCAGCTTGTCATCACCCAAGACGGACAACCAAGATGGTTGTCCTACCTTCATCATGGCACAATCTCACTTCGTCCTTGCGGTGCTTCTCGTCAATGGGCGTTACGCCCTCCAACTGCGCGACGACAAGCCCGAAATTTACGCAGCGAACCAGTGGGGACTTTTCGGCGGAGCGATTGAAGACGGCGAATCTGCGGAAGCTGCCATCGCGCGCGAAGTCGAAGAAGAGCTTTCCGTTCGCGCCGCCCCGTTCCGTTTCCTTTGGGAACTGGCCAACGAAAATTCCGCTAACGCCCCCGTCGCGCGTTATTCCATCTATGAAGCCGACGTCACGCATCAATGGGCACAGCACCGTCTCACTGAAGGACAACGCGCTGATCACTTCTCCTTCGACGAATTGCTCTTGCTCAAGATGCCGCCGCTCATTCGTGAGATTCTCGCCCGTCATTGGTCTAAAATGAGATTGCAGTCGCCTCGCAGCGAACCCTAGACTTTGACTGCCGCGCGCACCAAGAATGGCGGCACAGAATTTTTCACCACTTGAAGCCGACCATTTCCGTCATCATTCCAGCTCTTAATGAAGAAGCCAGCATCACAGCGGCGGCGGACGAGGCAATTGCCACCCTCGGCGACCGTTTTTCCGACTATGAGCTGTTGCTCTTCGATGACGGATCGACCGATCGCACGGGGAAAATCATGGATGACCTCGCCATGAATAATCCGCGCATCCGCGTCACGCACAACCCACGTCCAAACAATCTCGGAGGCGTTTACAAGCAAGGCATTGCCCTTGCGCGTTTCGATTACATCCTGATGATTCCAGGGGACAACGAAAACCCGCGCAGCGCCACAATTCCCGCACTCGAAGCCATTGGCAAGGCGGACATCATCATTCCCTTTCCGATTAACATGCACGTCCGTCCGCTCGGTCGCCGCATCGGGTCGCGGGCGTTCACGCTGTTGATCAACCTGCTGTTTTTGCGCCGTATCAAATATTACAATGGCACGGTCGTCAGTCGCACCGCCGACCTGCGCTCCATCCCAATCAGCACGAACAGTTTCGCCTACCAGTGCGAATGCCTGCTTAAATTGCTCAAGACAGGCAGGTCATACCACGAAGTCGGCATCGAAATTCAGGCAAAACCAGGGCGTCAATCGAAGGCGTTGCGGCTGCGCAACCTGATTGATGTTTTGACGGCGATATGCCACCTTTTTGTCGAAGTGCATTTCCGAACTGCCAAAGGCTAAAAAACAACGGCGCCGTGAAGTATCTCGATAAAATCAAGACGCGCGACGATCTCAAACGCATCGTGACAGCGGCAAAGCGCGAAGGTAAGGTTGTCGTGCAATGCCACGGTTGCTTTGACATTTTACACCCTGGTCATTTGCGCCATCTCACATGGGCCAAGCAGCAAGGAGATTTTCTTGTCGTCTCTGTCAGCGCTGACACTGTCGTGCAAAAAGGCTTTGCGCGGCCGTTCGTCCCCGAAAAGCTGCGCGCGGAAAATCTCTCCGCGATGGAAGTGGTGGACTTCGTCACGATTGACGATGGCGAGTGGGCGGGTCCGATTCTGGAGATGCTCAAGCCCAGCATTTACGTCAAGGGCAAGGAATTTCAGGATGTGTTCGACGGAAGGTTCGGACGCGAACGCCAACTGGTCGAAGCTTACGGTGGTATGGTGAAATTCAGCAGCGGCGAGGTGGTTTATTCCTCAACAAAAATCATCGAGGATTTCAAGGATCGACTGGAGCCAGTCCGCGAACAAGTGCATGCCTTCTGCAAACGGCACAAGATCACGGAAAAACGGCTGCGCGAAATTGTTGATTTTTTCCCGACGAAGCGGATTCTCGTCGTCGGCGACACGATCGTGGATCGCTACGTTCACTGCGACCGACTCGGAATGAGCGCAGATGCGCCTGTGCTCGTGGTTCGTCCGCGCGAGAGCGACACGTTTTTGGGCGGCGCTGGAATTGTGGCACAACACGTTAAGAGTTTTGGCGGACAAGTAAAATTTCTTTCCGTAATCGGCGACGACGAATCGGGCAAGTTTGCGCGCGAGGAGTTGAAGCTGCGCGGCGTTCCCGCTGAACTCGTCGTGGACGCATCGCGCCCGACGACGTTCAAGACCCGTTATCTTTCCGACGGGAAAAAACTGCTGAATGTCAACGAGTTTCGCGATCAGAACCTTGATCCGCCTGTCGCGACGCAGTTGCGCGCAGAAATTGAAAAGCACGGCGGCGAAGTGGACGCAATCGCCATCTGCGATTTCAGTTATGGCGTCATCTCGGGCCCAGTGTTGGAGGCGTTATGCGACATTGGCAGGAAGCGGAACATTCCCATTGTGGGCGATGTTCAATCCAGCTCCCAAATGGGCAACGTTGCCCGACTCAAGGGAATCACGATGTCCACGCCTTCGGAGCGCGAAGCGCGCATCGCGCTATGCGACCGTGAGAGCGGCGTCGCCGACCTCGGCGCGATATTACTGAGCCAGACCGACAATCGTTCCCTACTCGTGACACTCGCCGATCGAGGCGTGATGATTTTTGATTCTGAAGGGCGATCCCTAAAAGAGGAGGCTCGCTCCTTGCACCTCCACGAGGTCAAGCGACGCATCGTCACTGAATACTTGCCATCGTTTGCCACGTTCGTCGCCGATCCGATGGGCGCGGGCGACGCGATGATGTCCGCCATCGTTTCGTGCATGGCGGCGGGCGGTGGCATCATGGAGTCAGCGTATCTCGGCAATTGTGCCGCCGCTGTGGAAGTCCGCAAGATGGGCAACATCCCTGTGAGCAAACAAGAGTTGCTCGAGGCACTTCACGAACAGATGTCGGAATAGGCGCAAGTCTCACCGCTGCGGGACAAGCAAGTGGTGCAACGCGGGCACCGTGGCTCTGTGGTCGCCGCAGAAGTAAAAACTGTCTCCGCCGCCCGTCACAGTGCGCACCAGCAAGGTTTTCCACGGGCGATAGTAATACTGGTAATCTGATTTGGATGTTTGTTTTCGCCAGTTTTTGCGGAGCGGAATCAGGTCAAAAACTGCCGTTGTAAAGTTTTGAATCTTCTTCTTTCGTTGATGCGCGACGTTCCGTGCCATCGCCAGCGCCTTCAGAAAAACTTCGGGTCCCATCACCGCGCTGCCAAAACAGAGCACGACGCCGCCTTCAAGGTTTTGCACTGTGCGCGCAAAAATCAGGAAATCCCGATAGCTGGTCGCGCCCAACGCTGCGCCATCGCAATTGGGATGTTCGTGAATTATGTCGTAGCCAATGCCCGCGTGGACGGTCGCAGGAATTTTTAAGAGATACGCAGCAGCAGTGAGGCTCAAGTTTTTATGACGGAACTCACTGCGCGCAATAGCTCGCCCGATGGATTCGCCAAGCCCAAGTCGTTGTTTTGCTCCTCGTTTGATGATGTCATTCAACTCACCTGTTTCACGCCAAAGACCGAACTCCCCTGTTTTGATATACAGCGCCACACTCTCGGTCGTCGCGCCGATTCGTGCGAGTTCGTAGTCGTGAATGGGGCCAGAGCCGTTCATCGCGAGATGCGTGATGAATCCTCCCTCCATCAACTCAATAAGGTGTCGGTTGACACCCGCACGAAGCACATGCGCCCCCATCATCAAGATCACTGCCGCTTTTGCATCCCGTGCGCTCTCAATTGCTCGGGTGACGAGGCGCAGATTTGAATCACGAAATGGCAAGGGAGCTTCAGAGGCGTTCAACCAATTGGCAAGGCGCAAGTCGTGTGCGCGAGCCGAAAGAGGACGCAATTGAAGGCGACTTCGGTCAAAGAATTGGTATTGCGATGGCATAATGAACTAAGGGAATTCCAAAAATAAGTCGTCCACCAATAACGTATTGCCGTTTGTCTTCTCTAGGCCATGAACGACAAGGCGCACGCTGGTTGTCCCTGGAGGAACAAGAATTTCGACTGCATTACTACGGATATATTTGCCCATTGGCGCCACAAAACGGGCAACAGTTTTGCCTTCGAACTCGAGCGACACGTCCATTTGATTGATGGGCATCGCATCCTCTCTCATCCTGACGGCGACACATCCGAGTTGAACCCGCACGGCGCGGGGGGTATCAGCCAGATTGTGCAACGCAAATCGCGCATCTTCCCGAGCAGGTCGCCAGTCACGCTGATCCTGGGTTTTGGCGTGACCGAATCCCGTTTCGAATCGCCGAAATACCGAAGGCGTCATGGCAGTATTGTTGAGCCAAAGCTCGCGGTGAATGGCGATAATGTCCTCAGTCGTATTGTAGTACAAGACAGGCTCGACTTCTCCCATGGTCGTATAGTTTAGGGCAATCGGGCAGATGCCAAGCCGATCCAATTCGAGAATCGGCTCGTTGCGAAAGGATTTCTTCCTTCGAAAATACTGATCGGGCCACTGCCATTTTCTGCCCCCCAATTCAGGTGCGTCAAACCGCGGATCCACATCGAACAGCTTCATTGCCTCAAGGTATGCAGCGTCTGAATGTTTCAGCAAAGTAAGTCGAGTATGATTGCGATACCCGAATTGAATCATGTGATCGGCGCTCCCGACTGGCAAGGTTGAGGTACAAGTGATGCCAGGAGTCGCGTAATAGGTCGGCACGTGCTGCCACACGCTCACATACCAATCGAAATACACAACGGTGTCTTTGGGGAGATTTGCGCTCATCCATTGTGCAATGCCGCGCCAATCGGTGGGCTTGCCTGGCAATTGATAAAGCAGTTGCAGCGGGCGCACTTCAAACGCCGCCAGCCCCAGCAGTGCAGCCGCTGGAATTCCAGCGGCGCAGTAACCACGGTTAAATCGTGCCGCAACCCAATGCCCGATTCGTCGCATTCCCAGTGCAACGATGAACAGTAACGGGATCAACGTTAAAATAAGATAGTGCGGAGACAATCCGTTCGTCCGCACATTGCGCGAAAACACTGCCACAATAAAAATCCCCACAAACGCAAGTGTTCCCACACTGCCACGACTGTCACGTTCTTTTAGTCCAAACACCACACCCGCCAGCGCGCACCCCCAGAACAAGATTGCTGCGGGAGCCATCATCGAAGTGACGTTGCCCCATCCCATTTTAGCAGGTAGTTTCATCATGTTAGCCAGCGTCAACTGTCGGTGCGGCGGAATGTCAACCAGCGACGGTTCCAATCCCATGATCCACACCACCCACGGGACCACCAAAACCCAGGATGCCGAGTAGGCCATGATCAGCGGTATGAAATTCTTAAATCTTTGTCCGCGCTGTTTGGCTGGCTGTTCGCGCACCACAAAGAAGGTGATGAGCGCCGCTGCCACGCCTACCGCTGCCACAAACAACAGCGCAGCCAGATGGGTCTGCAACAAGATCGTCCCACTCAACCACACTAACGCCAGCCCCCAAAACGGCACGCGTTCACCGCGCTTTGCTCTCGAAAAGAATGTCCAGAACACTGCAAGAAATGACATCGAGAAGAATACCAATGGCGCGTAGTAATTAGCTTCCCTCGAATAATAGATTAGAAAAAAAGAAAGAGTCGCCAAAGCCGCCGTAATCAACCCTGTTGCTTTATCAAACATTGCCCGTGCCGCTACAAAAGCCATCGGCACCGTCAATGTCCCCAACAGCGCCGCTGAAAAGCGCCCCAGAAAATCATTCAACCCAAACCGCAAAACCACAAATTCAATCACAGTCGCAACGGGCAGGTGCGGTGGAAAATTCGGTGGCGCGAAATGCCCCATATATTCGTCCAGATACTGCTTAAACGTCGGTTGAGCGCTGTGCAAGACAAAATTAATCTCGTCCCCCCATAGCGAAGCATGATCAAGCCTCCAGAAACGCAAAAAACCCGCCACTACGGTCAGACACGCCACCGCCCACCAAGCCCAACAAAGTTGGTGACCTGGCGGTAATGGAACAGTTGAAGGATTCGTTGACTTTGTTCCTTGAAAATCGCGTCGTTGCGGCGTTTGAGTGAGTGATGAATTGTTGCGCGCCTGCTTTTTCAAATGTTCCAGACGCCACGGCGTCAACGTCACACCTGTTGGTGAAATGCCAAAATCAGAAGTCGAAGAGGAGTCTTTCATTGAATTCCGCCATCTCACGGCTGTCGCATCTGCTCAATTCTGACCCGAACCCGCGCTGGCTCCACTTTCAGCACTCGGATATTTGTGGGTGAAGCGATGCTGGTTTCAGTCAACGTCATGTCCGTTTCCCCCGCCGCCGTCAAGCTTCCCATTTCAATGCGTGCCAGAAAATGATCCGAGGTAATTGCCGTCACGGCTTCGCGATCGCCGCGGACTTCAATGGAGACGCGCGGCGGCACGACTTCTTTGACCCGCCAGCCGTCGGCTGTGATCGCCTCAACGCGAACATTATGGATAACAGCGATATCTGTGTTGGCTTCCCGCTGGATGGTGAACCACACCATCACGGCAAGGCCCAACGCAATGATCTTCAATTGCCAATTCCTGAGCAACCGTTGCTTCACGTCTTTTGTCCCGCTTTCTCCGCCACTTGCCCGTTGGCGGGCGCCGTCGGGTGCGGTGAATTTTTCGCTTCGATATTCTTGGGCGGGGTTTTCTCGCTCGCGTGCTTCTCATCTGAAAGTCCCATCCAACGACGACTCGTTTCAAGCAAACGTGTTGCCGAACTTTGGCGATACAACAGGAGGCGCTCAAGCAGGTCGCACAACTCCGCCCGCTCCAGCCCGCGTCGCAATTCCCCGCGATGCGCCACGGAAATCGTTCCTGTTTCCTCCGACACGACCAGCACCACGGCATCGGTTTCCTCCGTCAACCCCAGCGCCGCGCGGTGACGCGTGCCCAACTCCGTGTCCAGCCCGCGTCGTTCACTCAGCGGGAAAATGCACGCCGCTGCTGCAATGCGGTCGCCGCGAATCACCACGCCGCCGTCGTGCAACGGCGTGTTTGGGGCAAAAATCGTCAACAGCAGTTCCGCCGACACCTGGCTGTCCATGGCGACCCCGCTCTCGACGATGCCGCGAAACCCAATGCTCCCCTCAAACACAATCAACGCGCCAAGCCGTTTGACTGAAAGCGATTCCGCGGCGGTGCTCACCGTGTCTATCACTTCGCGTCCGCGCCTGCCGCTTGTGAAAAACTGGCGGCTTCCAAGCTCCGCCAGCACGCGGCGCAACTCTGGTTGAAAAATAATGAGCAATGCAACCGCAAAGAAGCCGAAGAACCATGACAGTATCCAGTTGATTGCGTCCAACCCCAACAGCCGCGTCACGAGCGTCAACGTCACCAACAATACCGCCAACCCCATCAACACCGCCGCACCGCGCGTGCCGCGGAGAAATTTCAGGACGTAATAGATGCCCGCCGCCAGAATAAAAATTTCCAGCACCGATTTCCAAAACTGCCATTCGACGATGAAATTAAACATCTGGATTGTGTATTTGGCGTCAGGGGTTCAACGCTAAACCGCCGCGCGTCGGATCGCATCGGTCATCGCTACGACCTGTTTCATTTCCGCAACGTCGTGGACGCGCACGATGTTCGCGCCGTGCGCCACCGACCACGCGACCGCCGCCGCCGCGCCCCAAATCCGCTCTTCGGCTTCGACGCCCAGCACCTTGCTGATGAACGATTTTCGCGACACGCCAATGAGCAACGGTTGACCCAACTCGACGAATTCGCCGAGCCGCGCCAGTAATTGTAGATTGTGTTCGAGCGTTTTGCCAAACCCAATTCCAGGGTCAATGGCAATGCGTCCCCTCTCAATTCCAGCCGCCACCGCCGTTTCAATCCGCCCGCGCAAAAACTCCTTCACCTCTGGCACCACGTCAGAGTAACGCGGATCTTCCTGCATTGACTGGGGCGTCCCCTGCATGTGCATCAAGACCAATCCAGCGCCGCGCTCTCGAACCACTTCCGTCATCCGCGCATCGAACCGCAGCGCGCTGATGTCGTTCACAATGCGCGCGCCCGATTCCAACGCGCGCTCGGCGACGATTGCCTTTGTCGTGTCCACGGAGATCACAATTCCATCAGATAATCCGCGCAACTTTTCCACAACTGGAATGACGCGCCGCAATTCTTCGTCGTCGCTCACGGGTTTCGCCTTTGGGCGCGAGCTTTCACCGCCGATGTCAATGATGTCAGCTCCCGCCGCGAGCAACTCAGCCGCATGCTCGACGGCGCGTTGCGGCTCGTAGAATTTCCCGCCGTCCGAGAACGAATCGGGCGTGACGTTGAGCACACCCATAATGAGCGTGCGCGAGGTGTCCCAATGAAATGGCGCGGTCACGAGCGCAGTTTAAGAGATGCTGCCGCCCTGACAACTGGGAAAACGACAATGAGACTAACCACCCGCGGGCGCGCCTTGAACGTCGCCTGTTGGCGGAAATTCCTCAGCGGGCTTTGTCGCGGGCGCTTCGACGATGGCGGGGGCGGTTGGTTTGGAGCGCGGCGGTTTGGCGGGCGGTGTGAGCTTGCCCGTCTTGATGATTTCGTCCACCTGTTGCGCATCGAGCGTTTCGTATTCGAGCAACGCCTCGGCAAGCGCGATGAGCTTGTCCTTGTTATCGAGGAGGATTTGTTTTGAACGCTGGTAACATTCCTCGACGATGCGCCGAATCTCGGCGTCAATCACCTGCGCGGTGGCTTCGCTGTAGGTCTCGTGGCGCGTGACTTCGCGCCCGAGGAAGAGCGTTTCCTCGCGTTCGCCGAGCGCGACGGGACCGACTTTTTCGCTCATCCCCCATTCGCAAACCATCATATGCGCCGTGTTTGTCGCGAAACGGATGTCGCTGTAGGCGCCGCTGGTCACGTCGCCGAAAATGATTTCCTCCGCGCAACGGCCGCCCATCACGCCCGTGATCTGGCCGAGTAACGCCTTTTTGCCTTCGGTGTACTTGTCTTTTTCGGGCAATTGCATCGTCGCGCCCAGATACGCGTTGCCGCGCGGGATGATGGTGACCTTGTGCAACGGCTCGCATTCGGGAATCAGGGCGAGGACGATGGCGTGTCCTGCTTCGTGATACGCGGTGATTTTCTTGTCCTTCTCGTCCATTACGCGGCTGCGGCGTTCGCGTCCCCAACGCACCTTGTCGCGCGCCTCCTCAATGTCTTCCATGTCCACCGCTTTCTTGTTCGCGCGCGCGGCGATGAGAGCGGCTTCATTCATCAGGTTGGCAAGGTCAGCGCCCGAAAACCCTGGCGTGCCCCGCGCCGCCACGCTGAGGTCCACGTCCTTCGACAGCCGAATGCTGCGCGCGTGGACGTTCAAAATCTGCTCGCGCCCCCTGAGGTCAGGCAAATCAATCACGATCTGGCGGTCGAACCGACCAGGGCGCATCAACGCGGGGTCTAGCACGTCCGCGCGGTTTGTCGCCGCGATGATGATGACGCCTTCCTGCGTGTCGAACCCGTCCATCTCGACGAGCAGCGCGTTCAACGTCTGCTCGCGCTCGTCGTGACCGCCGCCGATGCCGCTAAAACGGGAGCGGCCCACCGCGTCAATTTCGTCAATGAACAGCAAACACGGCGCGTGTTTCTTGCCCTGCTCGAACATGTCGCGCACGCGGCTGGCGCCGACGCCGACGAACATCTCCACGAAATCCGATCCGCTGATGGAGAAAAACGGCACATCCGCCTCGCCCGCAATCGCCTTTGCCAGCAGCGTTTTGCCAGTGCCAGGAGGCCCCACCATCAACACGCCCTTGGGAATGCGTCCGCCGAGTTTTTGGAATTTCTTGGGGTCCTTGAGGAAATCAATGATTTCCTGCACTTCCTCCTTCGCCTCTTCCACGCCAGCCACGTCCTTGAACGTCACCTTGTTCTTGTCGCGCGTGAACAGCCGCGCGCGGCTCTTGCCGAAACTCATCGCCCCGCGCCCCGCCATCCGAATCTGCCGCGTGATGAACCACGCGATGATGCCGATGAACAGGAGGAACGGAATGAACTGGATGAGAATCTGCGTGAACACCTGCGAATCTTCGCTGGTCTTTTCGATGCGCAAGCCGTTCTCCTTGAGAAACACGCGGAAATTCTCGATGGGCGGGATGCGGGTCTGATAAGGCGCGCTGATCTCCTTGCCCTGCGCGTCCTTGCGTCGCACCCCGCTCTCGTCCACCACATAATATTCGCCTTTCGCCGCGTAGAGTTTGTTGTCACGCGTCAGGACGGACACGGAAATGACCTGCTTTTGCTCAACCAGCCGCTCGAAGTCGCCGTAGTCGAGACGGTCGGTGCCCTGATTTTGCTTTTGAAAAAACCACCACGTCAGCGGAAACACCGCCGCGATGAGCACCCAGATCAGAATGGTCGAGGGCGGAATCTTCGCGCCCCGAGGGTCGAGGGGTGATTTCGGGCGGTTGGAGTTGTCGGGTTTGTCGCTCATTGATTTCGTGCGGCGCCGAGACTCACGCGACGCCTCCTTGTATGGGAAAAAGTATCACGCGCCCCAAAGGCGTGCAAACGAATTGTCCCCGCCTTTCTTGGATGCAGGAACGGCTTTTTGCGTTGCGCGTGATGACGTTGCCAGACATTCCCCATTTTGATTCAGAAGATTGACGCAGAGCGAGTTGGAGGGTCACGCTCCGTCGTGACCGTCCCGCGAAGCGGGAGACGCGACAGAGCGCGTCCCTCCAATTTGGGGAATT
>Ga0187892_10004265_pt1 | contig 24285 bp, 24 predicted proteins | sample MA1701073metaG_FD_139345 | JGI IMG/M metagenome (GOLD analysis project Ga0187892, IMG submission 139345) | Bio-ooze microbial communities from a basaltic lava cave in the Kipuka Kanohina Cave System on the Island of Hawaii, USA - MA170107-3 metaG ... | reverse complement strand
GGGGCGGCGGCCCGCGCGCGCGGCGGCGCGCGCGATGCGCTCCTGCACGCCGGCGAGCCTTGCTGCGAGCGCGTCAGCCACGCGGGGGCTCGAGCCCGGCCTCGGCCAGCAGGCCGAGCGTCTCCTCGAGCGGAAGTCCGATCACGTTCGACTCGCTGCCTTCGACGCGACTCACGAAGCGACGGCCCTCGCCCTGGAGCGCGTACGCGCCGGCCTTGTCGAGCGGCTCGCCCGTGGCGACGTAGGCGCGCAGCTCCGCCTCCGGGGCCGCGCGCATCGTCACGCGGCTCTCGACGCTCCGCACGCGCACCGTGTCGGCGTCGGTGCTGGTCACCGCGACGCCCGTCCACACCGTATGCGTGCGGCCGGCGAGGCGGCGCAGCATGCCCACCGCGTCCTCGGCGTCGCGCGGCTTGCCGAGGATCTCGGCGTCGAGCACCACGATGGTGTCGGAGCCGAGCACCACGCGGCGCGGCCTCCCCGGCAGGCGGTCGCGCACGGCGGACGCCTTCTCGGCTGCGAGGCGCTCGACGAGCGCGCGCGGCGGTTCGCCGCTGCGCGCAGCCTCGGCCACGTCGGCCGGCACCACCTCGAAGCGCAGGCCGGCGCGGGCCAGCAGCTCGCGCCGGCGCGGCGAAGCGCTCGCGAGGACGAGCAGGGCGGGGTCGGTCGGGCTGGGCACGGCGGCTCGGAGTACCGGGACACGCGGGGGGCGTCAAGTTAAGCTGCAGCGCGATGCGTGGGTCGCCTTCGGGGTGGGGCGCGCGCTGGCCCGCGCTGGCCGTGGCCGGCGCGCTCACGGCTGCGTGCGCCACGCCGGTGACGCGCGAGGCCGAGCGCTGGCATGTGCGCGACGGCTCCGCATCGATCGCGGACCTCGCCGCACTCGAGCCCGGCTGGGAGCGCATCGCGAGCGCCGGCGCGCTGCTCGCCTTCCGCACCGCGACGGGCGGGCGCGCCGCCTGGGTGCACCAGTGCCGCGGCGCCTCCGCCGCGGCGCGTGCCGAGGCGCACGCGCTGCTGGTGCGGCTCGAGGGGGCGGAGGTGGAGCGCGAAGGACCGGTCGAACTCGCGGGGCGGGAGGCCTGGAGCGTGGTGGCGAGCGCGCTCGAAGGGGGGCGCCGCGTCGCCGTCAAGTCCGTGACGCGCGTCTCGGCGCGTGGCTGCACCGACGACTTCCTCCTCGTCGCGCCGGAGGGCTTCGCGGCGCTCGAGCCCGGCTTCGACCGCTGGTGGGCGAGCTTCGCGGACGAGGCGCCGGCATGAGCGAGCTCGCGGCCGAGCCCGTCAGCCGGCTGGGCGACCGCGCGCTGCGCGCCGCCGAGGAGCTCGGCGACTTCGTCTTCCTGTCCGGCGCGGCGCTCGCCGCGCTGGTGCGGCCGAGGTTCCCGTGGCGCGAGACCCTGTTCCAGTTCGAGGCGCTGGCCGTCCGCTCGGCCCCGATCGTGGTGATCACCTCCGTCTTCACGGGCATGGTGCTCGCGCTCCAGACCGCCTACTCGCTCACGCGCTTCGGCGCGAAGCCGTACGTGGGAAGCATCGTGGGGCTCGCGATCGTGCGTGAGCTCGGGCCCGTGCTCGCGGCGCTCATGGTGGGCGGGCGGGCCGGGGCGGGCATCGCCTCGGAGCTCGGCTCGATGCAGGTCACCGAGCAGGTGGACGCGATCCGCGCCATGGGCGCCGACCCGGTGCAGAAGCTCGTGCTGCCCCGCGTCTTCGCGACCACGCTCGGACTGCCGTTCCTGACCGTCTTCGCGATCACGGTCGGCATCGCCGGCGGCATGCTGGTGGCCGAGGCGCAGTTCGGCATCGCCTCGGGCTTCTACCTGCAGACCGTCACGAGCGTGGTGCGCGTCAGCGACTTCGCCTCCGGGGTCGCCAAGACGCTGGTGTTCGGCTGGGCGATCGGGATGGTGGGCTGCCACGTGGGGCTCGCGACCACCGGCGGCACGGTCGGCGTCGGCCGCGCGACCACGCGCGCGGTGGTGCTCGCCTCGATCGTGGTGCTGGTCGCGGACTTCTTCCTGACGAAGCTCCTGCTGCTGCTCCCCACGGACGCCGTGCTCGGCGCGTTCGTGCGCCTCCTGGGGACCGAATGAGCGAGGGCCCGGCCGTCGAGTTCCGCGGCGTGCGCAAGGCGTTCCGCGACAAGGCCGTGCTGCGCGGGCTCGACCTGCGCATCTCGGGGGGCGAGACCTTCACCATCCTGGGCGGCTCCGGCTCGGGCAAGTCGGTGTGCCTCAAGCACATGATCGGGCTGCTGCATTGCGACGCGGGCCAGGTCTCCGTGTTCGGCCGCGACGTGAGCCGCCTCGCCGAGCGCGACTGGGTGCCCCTGCGCCGCGACTTCGGCATGGTGTTCCAGGGCGCGGCCCTGTTCGACTCGCTCTCGGTCTTCGAGAACGTGGCCTACCCGATCCGCGAGCACAGGGACTGGGAGGAGGAGCGCGTGCGCGAGCGCGTGCGGCGCTGCCTCGAGGGCGTCGGCCTCGCCGGCAGCGAGGCGCTGCTGCCGGCCGAGCTCTCGGGCGGCATGAGGAAGCGCGTGGGCGTCGCGCGCGCGATCGCCCTCGAGCCCCGCATCGTGCTCTACGACGAGCCCACCACGGGGCTCGACCCGGCCAACTCGCGGCGCATCGGCGAGCTGATCACGCGGCTCCAGGCCGAGCTGCGGTCCACCTCGGTGGTGGTGACGCACGACCTCGAGCTGTGCTTCGCGATCTCGGACCGGGTGGCGCTGCTCCGGGACGGACGGCTCGCAGTCGAGGGCTCGGTGGACGAGGTGCGCGCGCACGCGGAGCTGCGCGCCTTCGTCGAGGGAGAGAACCATGGATGATCGACGGCGATTGAGCCTCGTGGTGGGCGTGTTCGTGCTCGCCGCCCTCGGCGTGGGCGCGTTCGCGCTGCTGTCGCTCGGCACCAGCTCGGGCCTGCTCGAGCGCCGTTACCGCCTCGTCACCTACTTCGAGGACGTGCAGGGCCTGGTGGCGGGCGCGCCGGTGCGCCTCGCCGGCAAGGACGTGGGGCTGGTCGAGTTCGTGACCTTCGGCGTGCTCGACGACCAGCGCCCGCCGGTGCGCGTGGTGCTCCAGATCGTGCGCGACGTGCAGGACCGCGTGCGGAGCGACTCCGTGGCCAGCATCGGCACGATCGGGCTGCTCGGCGACAAGTACGTCGCCCTCTCGATGGGCACTTCGGCGGGGCGCGTGCTCGAGGACGACGAGGAGCTCGCCTCGGTGAGCCCGATCGACCTGTCGATGGCCGTGGTGCGCGGCACCGAGGCGATCGACAACGTGGCGACCCTGGCCGAGAACCTGAACCGCGTGGTGGGCAGCTTCCACGAGGCGATGGGCGGCCAGCGCCTCGCCGACGCGACGTCGGCCGCGGCGAAGGCGGCGGAGGACCTCGGCGGGGTGGTGCGGGAGGTGCGCGAGGGCAAGGGCCTGCTCCACAGCCTGATCTACGACGACTACGCGGGCGGCGAGGTGGCGAGCGTGACGCGGTCGCTGGCGCGGCTCGAGCAGATCCTGGCGGAGATCACCGAGGGCGACGGCGTGCTGCACGACCTCGTGTACACGCCGGCGAACGAGCAGGAGCTGTTCCGCCAGGCCGAGCTGGCCGCCGCGCACCTCGCGAACGCGCTCCAGAAGGTGGACGAGGGCGACGGCACGCTGGGCCTGCTCGTCAACGACCCGACCCTCTACTACGACCTGAAGGCGCTCGCGGGCGGCACGCGGCGGAGCTGGATCCTGCGCTCGCTGGTGGGCGGAGAGGAGAAGGCGGAATGAGCGAGCGCCGCTGGACGCTCGACACGGCGCGCGAGCTGCTGCCCGACGTGCGGGCGCGCACCGCGCGCGCCGTGGCGGAGGCCGAAGCGCTCGCCGAGGAGCGGGCGCTCCACGCCGCCGGCTCGGCCGGACTGCGCGGGTTGGACGAGCGCATCGAGGCGGTGGTGACGCGCTGGGCCCGCGAGATGGAGGCGCTCGGCCTCGAGGTGAAGGGCCTCTGGCTCGTCGATTTCGACAGCGGCAGCGGGTACTACTGCTGGCAGTGGCCCGAGGAGCGCCTCGAGTTCTACCACGGCTACGACGAGGGCTTCGCCGGGCGGGCGCGGATCCACTAGCGGCGCGCGCGCAGCTCGATGCGCGCGTGGGGTGCGTCGGGCTCGAGCACCACGAACGGCGCGCGGCCCTCGGCGATCCAGCGCGCCGACAGCTCGCGCGCGAGCGCGAGGAGCTCGAGCGCCAGCGCGTCGGGCAAGGCGGCGAAGCGCGGCGCCGGGGGGACGGCCTCGATCACGATGCGGTCGGGCGCCGGCTGCACCGCGCGCACGCGGCCGCGTTCGACCAGCACGACGGGCGGGGCCGCCGCCGCGGGGGCGCGGAAGCGGTGGATCGGCTCCGGGTCGCCGCGGAGATCCACCGCCAGGCTCCGGCGCACCTCGTCCCCGAGCACGCTCCGCGACGTGTAGTGCGGATGATCGACGCGCAGCGCCACGGTCGTCGCCGGGTCCTCGAAGCCCGCGGCCTGCGCCGCGTCGAGCCGGAACCGCAGGTAGTGCACCGCCGAGATGCGGTCCTCCTCGAGCTGGCGGCGGTCGAAGGCGGCGCGCACGCGCTCGGCGCCGAGCTCGAGCGAGACGCTCTCGTCGATGCCGATCAGGCGGTCGAGCTCGGGCCGGATGCGGCCGGGCTCGGTGATCTCGATGAAGAGCGTGGCCGAGAGCTCGCGCGGCCCCGGCACGAGCTCGTTGTAGACGCGCAGCTCGTGGGCCATGCCCTCCGGATCGCGGATGCCCTCGACGCGACACATCTCGAGCACCTGCCAGCGCAGGGTCTCGCGGTCCTCGAACAGCAGGGTGACGTGCTCGCCGAGCGCCACGCGGCGCGCCGCCTTGTGAGCGATCACCGCCTCGCGCATGGCCTCGCGCTCGGCCTCGAACACCTCGAGCGGCGGCAGGTCGGCGGCCGTGAGCGGGTTCATTCCGCCGGAATCCCGTAGGCGTGGCGGAGCAGCACGATCGGGTGCACGGCCTTGCGGCCGAGGCCCTCCTCGATGCGCAGCGCCGAGAGGGGACAGTCGGTCGCCACGTGATCCGGGCCGGCGCCGTCGATGGCGCCGAGCATCTTCTTCGCCACGCCGAGCGAGGCCTCGTGGAAGCGAGCCTGCATGCCCCAGGTGCCGTCCACGCCGGAGCACGCGTCCACCAGCACGACCTCGTCCGCGACCAGGTTCAAGAGGTCGCGCGAGCGGAAGCCGATGTTCTGCGCCCGCAGGTGGCAGGGCGCGTGGTACGCGACCTTGCCGAGGCGCTGCGTGAAGTCGCGCGGCAGCTTCTTGTCGCGGGCGAGCTGATGGACGTGCTCCATCAGGTCGCGGGTCGCCGCGGCGACGCGGCGTGCGGCGTCGCTCCGGAGGAGCCGCGGGTACTCCTCCTTCAGCATCAACGAGCAGGACGGGCCCGGCACCACGACGAGCGCTCCGGCCTCCACCTTCGGCAGCAGCGCGGCCACGTTCGCCTCGGCGTTCGCGCGCGCGGAGTCGAGGTCCCCGGTGTCCGTGAAGGGCATGCCGCAGCAGCGGGGATAGTCGACCTCGACGCGCACACCCGCGTGCTCGAGCACCGCCACCGCGGACCGCGCGGTGATCGGGTCGCTGTAGTTGACCGCGCAGGTGGTGAACAGCACCACGTGGCCGTTGTCGCCGCTGCCCTTCGCGCCGCGCCGCCGGAACCAGCGCTCGACCGTCTCGAAGAAGTAGGAGGGCTGCACCCAGTCGCGGTGGATGCCGACCGTCTTCTCCATCAGCACGCGCGAGAGGCGGTTCCGGTTGGCGAAGTTCATCAGCGGCGACGCGAGCGAGGCGAGCTTGCCGATCAGGTCCGTGCGCGTGGTGAGCTTGCGCGCGAGCCGCACGCCCTCACGCGCCGCGCGGGCCACCTGCTGGCGGCGCATCAGCGCCGGGAAGTCCACGTCCCACTCGTGCGGCGGCGTGTAGGGACAGTGGTTGTAACAGAGCTTGCAGTGGTAGCAGAGCTCGTTCACCTGCTCGAAGCCCGCGAAGCTGACGCCCGCGACCTCGTCGGGAGTCGCGTCGATCAGGTCGAACAGGCGCGGGAACGAGGGGCAGAGCGGCAGGCAGCGCCGGCACTGGTGGCAGACCTCCCCGACCCGGCGCAGCTCGCGCTCGAGCTTCGCCGGGTCGAGGTAGTCGGGGTCCTCGTAGTGGAGGTCGCCCGAAGCCCGCTCGGGCAGTGCGACCTTCATGTGGACCTAAAGTGTCTCGAGGCCCGTGAGCGCCTTCTGGAAGCGGCCGGCGTGCGACTTCTCGGCCTTGGCGAGCGTCTCGAACCACTCCGCCACGTCGCCGAAGCCCTCGGTCCGCGCGGTCTTGGCCATGCCCGGGTACATCTCGGTGTACTCGTACGTCTCGCCGGCGACGGCGGCGGCGAGGTTCTTCGAAGTCGGCCCGATCGGCTTGTCAGTCGCCGGATCGCCGGCCTGCTTCAGGTAGTCGAGGTGGCCGTGCGCGTGACCGGTCTCGGCCTCCGCGGTGTCGCGGAACAGGCCGCCGACGTCGGGGTAGCCCTCGATGTCGGCCTGGCGCGCGAAGTACAGGTAGCGGCGATTCGCTTGCGACTCGCCCGCGAAGGCTTCCTTCAGGTTGGTGTGGGTCTTGGTGCCCTTGAGCGTCGGCATGACGGGGATTTCCTCCTCGGCGGCGGATTCTAGTCGCGGCCTCTCGCCGGAGCCCATCGTTTCTTCGGATGGCAGCGATCAGCCCGGCTTCTTGCGTGTCAGATGACTCCGTCGCTGCGGAGCTGCGCGCGCTCCTCTTCGCCGACGCCGAGCGCTTCGAGGATCGCGTCTGTGTGCTCGCCGAGCGCGGGCGGGCCCGTGCGGATGCGCGTCGGCGTGCGCGAGAACTTGGCGGCCGGCCCGGTGAGGGGCAGCGTGCCCCCTTCGACCGGCGTCTCCTGGAGCATGTCGCGCTCGCGCACGTGGGGGTTCCGCGCGGCTTCGGCGTAGGTGCGCACGCGGCCGAACGGGAGGCCCGCGGTGAGCAGCGTGTCCTCCGCCTCCGCCATCGTGCGCTCCGCCAGCCAGTCGCGCAGCAGCGCGTCCACCGTCTCGCGGCGGGCGAGCCGCGGCAGCGTGGTGGCGTAGGCCGCGTCGTCGGCGAGCTCCGGGCGGCCGATCACGCGCGCGAGCACCTTCCAGTGCGCATCGATCAGCACGCCGGCCGCGACGAGACCGTCGCGGCAGCGGTACGCGTTGGCGGGTGCCGCGATGCGGAACTGGTTGCCGAGCCGCGGCAGCTGCTCGCCGAGCGCGCCGAGCGTGAGGTAGCCGTTCGACTGGAAGAGCAGGCTGTCGAGCAGCGCGACGTCGACGTGCTGCCCTTCGCCGGTCAGGTCCCGGTGGTGGATCGCGGCGAGCGCGGCGATCGCGGCGTGCAGCCCCGCGAGGTCGTCCGCCAGGAAGGTGGGCGCCTTGGTGGGCATCCCCTCCGGCTCGCCGTTCAGCGACATCCAGCCGCTCTCGGCCTGCGCGAGCGGGTCGTAGCCCGCGCGGTCGTGCGCCGGCCCGTACTGCCCGAAGCCGCTGATGGAGACCAGCACGAGGTCGTGCTTCATCGCGCGCAGCTCGCCGAAGCCCAGGCGGAACGTCTCGAGCGTGCCCGGCCGGAAGTTCTCGATCACGAGGTCGGTGCTCGCCACGAGACGGAGCAGGATCTCGCGCGCTCGCGCGTCGTGCAGGTCGAGCGTGAGGCTCTGCTTGTTGCGGTTCACGGTCGCGTGCATGAAGGAGACCGGCGGCGTCGGCCCGGCCAGGAGCGGCGGCACGCGCCGCGCCATCTCGCCGCGCGGGTGCTCCACCTTGATCACCTCGGCGCCGAGGTCGGCGAGCACGCAGCCGGCCATCGGCCCGGCCCACGTCGTGGTCAGCTCCACCACGCGGAGCCCGGCCAGCGGACCCGCGCGGTCGCGGCGCGCCTCCCGGTAGAAGTCGGCTCGGCGCATGCGCCCTCAGCCCGGCCCGGCGGCGCGCAGCCGCTCGAGCGCGCGCGCGACGGCGCGCTGCAGGTCCACGTCCTCGTCGCGCCGCGCGGCGGCTTCGAGCTCGGCCGCGGCACCGTCGGGCAGCGCGGCCCCCGACGCGCCGATCTCGCCGAGCGCGAGCGCGGCGAGCCGGCGGGTCGCGGCGTCGGGATCGGAGCCGAGCGCGGAGAGCAGGTGGCGGGCGACCGTCGCGGGCGGGGACAGCAGCGAAGCCATCGCCGTGGTCGCGGCGCGGCGCACGTGGAGGTCGGAGTCGCGCGCCGCGTCGAGCAGCACCGCGGCGGCTTCCGGCCGGTCCGGCGCCAGCTCGCGCAGCGCGAAGGTCGCCATGCGGCGTACCACGGCGCTCTCGCCGGCGCGCGCGAGCCCGACGAGCAGCGGCAGCACCTCGCCGTGCGCGCGTCCGGCCTCGACGAGCAGTCGGGCGGCGGACCAGCGCACGTCCCCGTCGGCGCTCGCGAGCGCCTCCACCAGCACGGGCAGGAGGCGCGGGCTCGGCGGATCGAGCCGCGCGGCCGTGAAGGCCGCGCCGAAGCGCCGCGCGGGCTCGTCGCTGCGGAGCGCCCGCCGCAGCGCTTCGTCGACTCCACCGTCGCGTCCCGCGACGCCACCGTCGCGTCCCGCGACGCCGCCGTCGCGACGCCCGATCGCGACGAGCGCGTCGGAGGCCGCGCGCACCACCGCCTTCACGGGGTCCCCGAGCACGTCGGCGAGCGCGTCCGCGAGCAGCACGGCCGAGGGGTCGTCCACCGCCGCGACGCAGGCCGCGCGCCGCTCGTTCGGATCGGCGCTCCGCAGGCGTACGGCGATCGGGTGCGTCACGCGAGCGACCAGCGCGCCGCCAGCGCGTCGCCGCCGCTCGAGCGCGCGCGGCCTTCGCGCTCGAGCTTGCGGAGGTGCTGCGCCGTCGATTGCGCCGCGGCGGCGTGGAGCGCCTCGGGATAGGCGGCGTACACGATCTTCACGATCTCCCGCACTCCGGATGGCCCGCGTTCGAGCGCGGCCACGATCTGCCGCTCGCGGTCGTGGCGGTGCGCGATGTACTCCCGCAGCTTCGCCACGCCGTCCTCGATCACCGGGCCGTGGGCGGGATAGATCCGCCGCGGCGCCAGCGCGAGCAGGCGGGCCAGCGATGCCATGTACTCGCCCAGGTCGCCGTTCTGGTTCGGGATCACCGTGGTGCCGACGCCGAGCACGTTGTCGCCGGAGAACACCGCGTGCTCCTCCTCGAGCACGAAGCACAGGTGGTCGGGCGCGTGACCCGGCGTGAAGACGCCCCGCAGCGTGGCGCCCTCGGTGCGCGCCACGCAGCCGTCGGCGAGCTCTTCGAGCCCGAGGTCGGCGTACGACGCGTCGACCTCGGGCCACGGGAACTTCGACACGCGCAGCTTCCCGAAGCGCTCGCGCACGGCGCGCACGCCGCCGATGTGGTCGGGGTGGCCGTGCGTGAGCACGATCTCCTGGATGCGCTCGACGCCGGCGCGCGCCATCGCGCGCTCCAGCACGGGCAGGTAGCCCGGCACGCCCTGGCCGGGATCGAGCAGGATGCGCTCGGCCCCGGTGCCGACGAGGTAGGTGTTCGTGCCGGGGCCGGTGAACAGGCTCGGGTTCTGCCCGAGCGCGACCGTGACACGCTCCGACCACACGTCCACGTCCGGCATCTGCATGCCGAGCATGACGGGCGCCTGGCTCACGAGTTGCCCGCCACCGTGAGCCGGGCGACGCGGAAGGAGGGCGCGGCGATGGAGCCGAGCCAGAGCAGGTCGTTCGCCACGCGGTCCACGTCGCGCAGCAGGTCCGCCAGGTTGCCGGCGACGGTGATCTCCTCGACCGGGTACGCGCGCTCGCCGCCCTCGATCCAGAAGCCGCGCGCGCCGCGCGAGAAGTCGCCGGTGACGGGGTTGAAGCCGTGACCGAACATGCCGGTCACGAGCAGACCGCGCCCGGTGTCGCGCAGCAGCTCGTCGAGGGTGCCGCGGCCGGGCTCGAGCCACAGGTTCGAGGGCGACACGCCCGGCGCGCTCGACGCTCCGCGCGAGGCGTTGCCGGTCGAGCGCGCTCCGAGCTTGCGCGCCGAGTAGACGTCGAGCAGGAAGCTCGCGAGGCGGCCCTTCTCCACGGCCACCGTGCGCCGCGTGGCCTGTCCCTCGGCGTCGAAGGGGCGGCTGCCGAGGCCGCTCGGGCGGCGGCCGTCGTCGATCACCGTGACGGCGTCGGAGCCGATGCGCTCGCCGAGCTTGCCGGCCAGGAACGAGGTCTTCCGGTAGACGGCGCCGCCCGACAGGCAGCCGACCAGGCTGCCGAGCACGCCGCGGGCCGCGGGCGCCTCGAAGATGACGGGCACCTGCTGGGTCGCGACGCTGCGGGCCCCGAGCTGCGCGAGGGCGCGCTCCGCCGCGCGCCGCCCGACGCTCGCGGCCGGCGCCAGCTCGCTGCGCCGGCGCGCGAGGCTGAGCCAGTAGTCGGTCTGCATGGCGCCGTCCTCGGCGGCCACGGGGGACGAGGACAGGTAGTGCTGCGCGCTCTCGTAGCGGCCCTCGAAGCCGGCGCTGTTCGCGAGGGCCACCGCGTCGAAGCTCGAGCCGACGCTCGTGCCCTCGGAGTTGACGATCCGCGGGTCCACGGCGCGCGCCGCGGCTTCCGCCTCGCGCGCCTCCGCGAGCCGCGTCTCGAGCGGCACCGCGCGGTCGCGCGCGTCGAGCAGCTCGAGCTCGGGCCAGTCGCGCGCGAAGCCGTCGCTCGGGATCCCGGCGTCGGGGTCCGGCGCCGTCGCGCGCGCGAGCGCCACCGCGTCCTCGGCGAGCTTCTGGATCGCGTCGCGCGAGAGGTCGCTGGTCGAGACGAGCGCCGTGGCGAGGCCACGGGCGCCGCGCACGAAGGCGCGCAGCCCGAGCGCACGTTCGCGGGCCTGCTTCACGTACTCGATCTCGTCTCCGCGCACGCGCGCCTCGACGGAGTCGGAGGCGAGCTGGAGCGCGTCGGCGGCGTCGGCGCCGGCCCGCTGCGCGGCCTCGACGGCGTGGCGGACGAGGTCGGCGTCGATCAACGCTCGGTGCCTCCCACCGTGATGCCGTCCACCCGGATCGTGGGCAGGCCGTTGCCCACCGGCACCGCCTGGCCGTCCTTGCCGCAGGTGCCTTCGCCGCGGTCGAGCGCGAGGTCGAAGCCGATGCGCGAGACGCGCGTGAGCACGTCCGGGCCGTTGCCGATCAGCGTGGCGCCCTTGACCGGCGCCGTGATGCGGCCGTCCTCGATGCGGTAGGCCTCGCTGGCGGCGAACACGAACTTGCCGTTCGTGATGTCCACCTGTCCGCCGGAGAAGTTCACGGCGTAGAGGCCGCGCGAGACGGAGCGGATGATGTCGGCGGGATCGTCCTGGCCCGCCAGCATGAAGGTGTTCGTCATGCGCGGCATCGGCAGGTGCGCATAGCTCTCGCGGCGCCCGTTGCCCGTGGCCGGGACGCCCATCAGCCGCGCGTTCAGGCGGTCCTGGAGGAAGCCCACCAGGATCCCGTCCTCGATCAGCGTGGTGCGCTGCGTGGTCGTGCCCTCGTCGTCCACGTTGAGCGAGCCGCGCCGTCCCGGCAGCGTGCCGTCGTCCACCACGGTCACGCCCGGCGCGGCCACGCGCTGGCCGAGGCGGCCCGCGAAGGTCGAGGTGCCCTTGCGGACGAAGTCGCCCTCGAGGCCGTGCCCGACGGCCTCGTGCAGCAGCACGCCGGGCCAGCCGGGGCCGAGCACGATGGTCATCGCGCCGGCGGGGCAGGGCACCGCTTCGAGATTCAGGAGCGCGAGCCGCACCGCCTCGTCCACCAGCGGCTGCCAGTAGGACGGCAGCAGCACGCGGCCGAGCTCGAAGCGGCCGCCGCCGCCCTGGCGCGCCACCTCGCGGCGACCCTGCGCGTTCTCGACGATCACCTGCACGTTGAGGCGGAGCAGCGGCTGCGCGTCGGCGACGAAGGTGCCGTCGCTCGCGGCGATGAGGACGTGGCGGTTCTGACAGACGAGGCTCGCGAGCACCTCGCGCACGCGCGCGTCGCGGCCGCGCGCGTAGGCGTCGATCTGCTGGAGCAGGGCGACCTTGGCCGCGATGGGCGTGTCGGTGGGCGCGCTGCCGATCGGGTAGAGGTCGCGCGCCGGAGCGGCCGGCCCGCGCACGGCCACGCTGCGGCTCGCCGCGGGGCCGGCCGCGATGGCGCGCGCGGTGGTGGCGGCCTGGATCAGGCTGTGGGTGTCGATCTCGTCGGAGTGGGCGTAGCCCTGCTTCTCGCCGGCCGAGACGCGCACGCCGACGCCCTGGGAGAGGTGGCGGTCGCCGCTCTTGACGATGCCCTCCTCGAGCACCACCGCGTCGCGGGTCGCGTACTCGAAGAACAGGTCGGCCGAGTCGGCGGGGCCGTCGAGGGCCGTTCCGAGCGTGCGCGCGAGGCTGCCCTCGTCGACGCCGAAGCGCTCGCGGAAGAAGCGGAGCGGGGCGGATGTGGTCATGCGCGTTGGAGCTCCTGCTCGAGACGATCGACGGCGGCGGGCAACGCCGCCAGGTCGGGGAAGGCGCTCGCGTCGAGCGCGAGCCAGCCGGCCTGCTCGGCGGCCGCCACGTCCCGTGTCGGGTGGTCGCCGACGTAGAGCACGCGTCCGGCGCCGAGGCCGAGGCGCGCGAGGCAGGCGTCGAAGATCGCGCGCTCGGGCTTCGCGGCGCCGGCGTCGGCCGGGAGCGTCACCACCTCGAAGCGCTCCGCGAGGCCGAGCGCCCCGAGCAGCCGGCGCAGGCGTTGGTCGAAGTTCGACAGCACGCCGAGGCGCAGGCCGCGCGCGGCGAGGCCGTCGAGGCAGCGCTTCACGCCGGCCTGGAGGCGCCAGGCGGGCGCCTCCGCGTAGTGGCTCCAGAGCCGGCCGAAGAACGCCTCGAAGTCGTCGAAGCGCGCCATGCCGTCGGCGGCGCGGAAGGTCTCGCGCACGCGCTCGCGCCACCAGCCGCGCTCGCGGTCGGCCGCGACTCCGGGCGGGACGCCCGGGTGGACGTTCGGCGGCGCCGCGGCGAGGACGCGCGCGAAGGCCTCCTGGAGCCGGCCGGGCGGGAGCGCGACCCCGTGCGCGCGCGCGAGCCGCGCGTACGTCTCGCCCACGCCTTCGCTCGGCACGAGCAGCGTGCCCACGGCGTCGAACACGACCGCGAGGATGCGGCGGGCCTCGGTCATCGCGCCAGGGTAGCGGGCGCGCCGGCGCTATTCCGGGTCGTAGGCGAGGTTGGGCGCCAGCCAGCGCTCCACCTCGCGGAGCGGCATGCCCTTGCGGCGCGCGTAGTCCGCGACCTGATCGCTCCCGATGCGGCCCACGCTGAAGTAGCGCGCGGTCGGGTGCGCGAAGTAGAGGCCGGAGACGCTCGCGGCCGGCGTCATCGCGCAGCTCTCGGTCAGGGCCATGCCGATCTTCTCGGCGTCGAGGAGCGCGAAGAGCTTGTGCTTCTCGCTGTGGTCCGGGCAGGCCGGATAGCCGAAGGCGGGCCGGATGCCGCGGTACTTCTCCTCGATCAGGTCCTCGTTGCTGAGCCGCTCCGCCGCGCCGAAGCCCCACGCGCGACGCGCCTCGGCGTGGAGCCACTCGGCGCCGGCCTCGGCGAGCCGGTCGGCCACCGCCTTGCTGAGGATGGACTGGTAGTCGTCGCCCTCGCGCTCGAAGCGCGCGGCGAGCGCCTCGGCGCCGAGGCCGCCGGTCACCGCGAAGGCGCCGACGCTGTCCACGAGGCCGCTCCCGCGCGGCGCGACGAAGTCGGCCAGCGAGCGCAGCGGGGCGCCCTCGGCCTCCTGCTGCTGGCGCAGCATCGGGAAGCGCGCGCGCTCCTCCGCAAGGCGCTCGTCCGCGTACAGCACCAGGTCGTCGCCGTCCGCGACGGCCGGCCAGAAGCCGTACACGGCGCGCGCCCGCACCAGCCCCTCGCGTTCGATGCGGTCGAGCAGGGCGTTCCCGTCGTCGAACAGCTTCTTCGCCTCGTCGCCGTAGGCCGGGTGCTCGAGGATCTTCGGGTAGCGGCCCTTGAGCTCCCAGGCCGAGAAGAAGAACGTCCAGTCGATGAAGGGGCGCAGCCGCGCGACCGGCAGGTCGTCGAGCACGCGCGTGCCGAAGAAGGCGGGCCGGGCGAGGTCCTCCGCGCGCCACTCGATCGGCGCTCGGCGCGCGCGCGCCTCGCCGATCGCGAGCAGCGGGCGCTCGCGCCGATCCGCGTGCAGCGCGCGCAGGCGCGCCTGGGTCTCGCGGTTCGCGCGGTCGAACTCGGGTCGCGCGCCGCCGTCGAGCAGGTTCGACACCACGCCCACCGCGCGAGAGGCGTCCTGCACGTGCACGGTGGCGCCCTCGAAGGCCGGCGCAATGCGCACGGCCGTGTGCTGCCGGCTCGTGGTGGCGCCGCCGATCAGGAGGGGCTGCGGGAGCTTCCGGCGCTCCATCTCCTTCGCGACGTGCACCATCTCGCCGAGCGAGGGCGTGATCAGCCCCGACAGGCCCACCAGATCGCAGCGCTGCTCGACCGCGGTGTCGAGGATCTTGTCGGCCGGCACCATCACGCCGAGGTCGATCACCTCGTAGCCGTTGCAGCGCAGCACCACGCCCACGATGTTCTTGCCGATGTCGTGTACGTCGCCCTTGACGGTGGCCATCACGATGCGGCCCTTGGACGAGCCGGGCGTGCGCTCCTTCTCGAGGTAGGGCTCGAGCACCGCGACCGCCTTCTTCATGGCGCGCGCGCTCTTCACCACCTGCGGCAGGAACATCTTGCCCGCGCCGAACAGGTCGCCCACCACGTTCATGCCCGCCATCAGCGGGCCTTCGATCACGGAGAGCGGGCGCTCGTAGTTCTGGCGGGCCTCCTCGGTGTCGGCCTCGATGAAGTCGAGGACGCCGTGCACGAGCGCGTGCGAGAGGCGCTCCTCGACGCTGCCCGAGCGCCAGGCGAGGTCCTGCTCGCGGCGCTGTCCCTTGCCCTTCACGGCCTCGGCCAGCTCGATCATGCGCTCCGTGGCGTCGGGCCGGCGGGCGAAGATCAGGTCTTCGGCCCGTTCGAGCAGGTCCTTCGGGATGTCCTCGTACACGGGGAGCTGGCCGGCGTTCACGATGCCCATGTCGAGGCCGGCGCGGATCGCGTGATAGAGGAAGGCGGAGTGGATCGCCTCGCGCACCACGTCGTTGCCGCGGAACGAGAACGACAGGTTCGAGATGCCGCCGCTCACGTGGACGAACGGGCAGCGCCGCTTGATCTCGCGCGTGGCCTCGATGAAGTTCTTCCCGTACTCCGCGTGCTCCTCGATGCCGGTGCCGATCGCGAGCACGTTCGGGTCGAAGATGATGTCCTCGGGCGGGAAGCCGGCCTGCTCGATCAGCAGGCGATAGGCGCGCTCGCAGATCTCGACCTTCCGCGAGACGCTGTCGGCCTGGCCCTGCTCGTCGAAGGCCATCACCACCACCGCGGCGCCGTAGCGGCGGACCGTGCGCGCCTTCGCGAGGAAGTCGGCCTCTCCCTCCTTGAGCGAGATGGAGTTGACGATGCTCTTGCCCTGGCACGACTGGAGCCCGGCCTCGAGCACGGACCACTGGCTGCTGTCGATCATGACGGGGACACGCGCGACTTCGGGGTCCGACGCGATCCACGCGAGGAAGGTGCGCATGCAGCCTTCCGAGTCGAGCAGGCCCTCGTCCATGTTCACGTCGATCACGTTCGCGCCGTTGCGCACCTGCTCGACGGCGACGGCGACGGCCTCCTCCCACGCCCCCGACTTGATCAGGCGGCGGAACTTCGTCGAGCCCGTCACGTTCGTGCGCTCGCCGACGGTGAGGAAGTTGCTGTCCGGGCGGACCGTGAGCGTCTCCATGCCGGCGAGGTGCGTGAAGCGCTCGGTCTCCGCGGGGATCGCACGGGGGGCGACGCCGGCCACCGCGGCGGCCAGGGCGCCGATGTGCGCGGGCGTGGTGCCGCAGCAGCCGCCCACCAGGTTGACGAGGCCGCTGCGCGCCCACTCGGAGACCAGCTCGGCCGTGCGCGCCGGGCTCTCGTCGTACTCGCCCATCGCGTTCGGCAGGCCCGCGTTGGGATAGGCGGAGACGCAGACGTCGGACAGCTCGGCCAGCTCGGCGACGTGCGGGCGCATCTGCTCGGCGCCGAGCGAGCAGTTGAGCCCGATCGCGAGCGGGGTGGCGTGGCGCACGGAATGGTAGAAGGCGTCGAGCGTCTGGCCGGAGAGCGTGCGCCCGCTGCTGTCGGTGACGGCCATGGAGACCACCACGGGCACGCGGACGCCGCGCTCGGCGCATACCTCGTCGATGGCGACGAGCGCGGCCTTGGTATTGAGCGTGTCGATCTGCGTCTCGACCAGGAGCAGGTCGACGCCGCCGTCGAGCAGTCCGCGCACCTGCTCGGCGAAGGCGGCCGTGAGGTCGCCCCAGGCGATCGCGCGCTTGCCCGGGTCGTTCACGTCCGGCGAGATCGAGAGCGTGCGCGTGGTCGGGCCGATCGCGCCCGCCACGAAGCGCGGCTTGTCCGGCGTCCGCGCCGTCCACGCGTCCGCCACGCGCCGGCAGATGCGCGCGCCCTCCAGGTTCATCTCGTAGGCAACGTCCTCGAGCCCGTAGTCCGCTTGCGCGGTGCGCGTGGCGCCGAAGGTGCCCGTGGCGGTGATGTCGGCGCCGGCCGCGAGGAACGCGTCGTGGATCGACTCGATCACGTCGGGCCGGGTGAGGATCAGCACCTCGTTGTCGCCGCGCAGGTCGCGCGAGTGAGAGGCGAAGCGCGCGCCCCGGAAGTCGCTCTCCACGAGGCCGCGCGCCTGGATCATGGTGCCCTTCGGCCCCTCGATCACGAGGATGCGCTCGCGGAGCAGCGCGCGGAGACGGGTCTCGGCGTTGCTCATCGGCTCCGCTCCGGCGCTCGGCGCGCGTCCGCGATGAAGGTGGCCGGCAGGTCGCCGCCGCGCAGCGCGGGCGGCTGCACCTCGACGCGCACGTGCTCGAGGCCGGCGTCGCCGAGCCAGCCGGCGACTTCCTCCGGCGCGAAGCCCATCCACACCACACCGAGCTCCTGCCGCATCCACTCGCGATCGTGGCGCACGAAGTCGACCACGACCACGGCGCCGCCCGGCTTCACCACGCGCGCCAGCTCCGCGACCGCGCGCGCCGGCGCCGGCAGATACTGGAGCACCAGGTGCGCGAAGGCGGCATCGACCTCGTCGTCGGCGAGCGGCAGCGCCTCCGCCTCGCCGAGCCGCAGCTCCACGCGCGCTCCGCTCTGCTCGAGCTTGCGCTGCGTGGCGTCGAGCATCGCCTTCGAGTGGTCGACGGCGACCACGCGCATGCCGGCGGCGGCCAGCTCGAGCGCGAGCGTGCCGGTGCCGGTGCCGACGTCGGCCACCACGAGGTCGCGCGGCAGCACGCGGGCGGCGGCGCGAGCGCGCAGCGTGTCGTCGTTCCAGACCTTGCGCAGCGCGTCCCACTCGGGGCCGACCGCGTCGAAGAAGCTGCGGCTCTTGGCGGCGCGCGCCTCGAGCACGCGCGCGAGCGCGAGCCGGTCGCGCTCGGCGAGGGCGTCGCGGTCGAGCTCGCGCCGCGCGAGGGCCCACGCGTCCGCCCACGGGCCCGGCGCGGGACGCTCGAAGCGGTAGAGGGCGTAGGTGCCTTCGCGCCGATCGCGCAGCAGGCCGGCCTCGCGCAGCAGGCCGAGGTGCCGCGAGACGCGGGACTGCGCCATGCCGAGCGCTTCCATCAGCTCGTGCACCGCCAGCTCCTCGCGCTCGAGCAGCGCGAGGATGCGGACCCGGGTCGGATCCCCGAGCGTGCGGAAGATCTTCTGGAGGAGGTCGGCGCTCACAGGACGTCCATCAATCAATCAGGATGGACAGATATTAACCGGCTGCGCCGGGCCGGCAATGCGGCTCAGGGCGCCGCCCCAGTGAGGTAGGGAGCCGCCAGCGTGCCGGTCACGCGCAGATTGGCGCGGCCCTCTCCGTCGACCTGGATCCCCAGGGGGCCCAGGTAGCCTCGCAGCGCGGGATCCACCTGCTCGATCTCCACCTGGAGGTCGAGGGGCCAGGCGGCGAGGGCGCCTTCCGCGGCGCTCGCGGTGCCGCCGACGTTCGCGGTGACGAGCGGCCCCTCGATGCGGCCCGCCGCGAGCGTCACCAGCGCAGGTGCCACCTCGAGCTCGGCCGCGAGCGCGACGAAGGGGATCGCGACGGGGAGCCCGGGCAGGTCCACGCTGCCCTCGTTCCCGGTCAGCAGCGCCGAGCCCTCCCACGCGCCGTTGCTGCGCGAGAGCGCCACCTCGCCCGAGAGGCGGCCGTGGAGCGGGGCCATCGAGCCGAGCAGCTCCCAGGGCAGCGCGTCGGTGTCCACCTCGCTCCACGCGCCCGCCACGCGATCGGCCGCGATCACGCCGTTCCACGCGCCGGGCGCGCCCTCGGCGTCGACGTGCCAGACGGGCGTGCCCGCGAGCCAGGCGAGCGACCAGGCGGGGCGCACGCGCACCGCGTCGAGGATCAGCTCCGGCGCCCCGGGCCAGCGCACGCGCACGCCGCTCGCGACGACGCGCGGGCCGGCGAAGCCGAGGCCGAGCCCGAGCTCCGCCACCTCGATCTCCGCGCCCGTGGCGGCGCGCGCCGCGCTCAGCAGCGGCGGCAGCAGCCGGCCGTAGGGGAAGCGCGCCGCGAGGAACACGAGCAGCAGCACCGCGATCGCCACGACCAGCGCGCCGCGCCTCATCGTCTCAGATCCGCTCGAAGGACGAGACCGTGAACGTCACGTCCAGCAGCTCTTGCTTGTCGGAGCGCGTGCGGATGCGCAGGCTCTTGATGGACAGCATCTGCTGCGCCGTGTCGATGCGCGACAGGAATCCCACCACCTGCGCCAGCGTGACGCCCTTGAGCGCCACCTGCACCTTCGTCTCGCGGTACTCGTCGCTGGCCGGCGAGGTACGGGGCTCCATCGAGTCGATCTTCACCGCCGACTGCGACGCCATCTGCTCGAGCGTGGTGAAGATCTCACCCTGCGGCCCGCTCTGGATCCGCGCCTCCACGGCCCCGAGCCGGCCGTTCACCTCGTCGAAGCGCGTGCGCAGCGCGCGCACCCTCTCCACCTGCTGCTCGGCGGTGGCGGCGGCCTGCGACGCGTTCCGCGCGGCGGCGAGCAGCGGCGTGGCGAGGCCGAACCAGAGCAGCGTCACGAGCAGCAGTCCGCCCGCGATGCTGACGAGCAGGCGCTCGTTCGTCGACAGGCCTTCGAACGCCGCGGTCACGCGCCGCCAGAGCTCCTTCACGACGGCTCCTCCTCGTCGGAGAGGCTGATCCGCACGTTGAAGTTCTGGCCGCCGCGCCGAGCGTCGGCCGTGATGTCGCCGACGGTGATCTCCGCGAACGGGCCGAACTTCGCGAGCTGGCTCTTCAGCTGATCCACGCTGCCGAAGCTCGGCGAGTGGCCCTTGATCTGGATCACCTGGCGTTCGATCGACAGCTCCTCGAACACCACGTCGAGATTGGCCGGCACTCGGCGCGAGATCTCGGTGAGGATGTCGAGCGCCGACAGGTTGCCGCGATAGACGCCGAGCGTGTCGGCGCGGCGCTCGGCGCTGCGCAGCGCCTCCTGCATGGCGGCGAGCGGCTCTCCGCGCGCGCCTCCCGGCAGCGCTTCCGCGACGAGCGCCTGCGCCTGCCGCTCGGCCGCCGCGGCGCGGCGCGCGTCGAGCGTCATGCGCGTGCCGATGGAGACGCCGGCGAGCAGCAGCGCCACGCCGGCCAGCGCGACCGTGAGGCGCACCTCGCGGCCCACCTGGCGGTAGTCGATGCGCGGGCCCAGCTCGCCCTGGCGCAGGTTCATCCGCGTGGTCGCGCGCGACGAGCCGCGCAGCGCGAGCGCCATGGCGGGCCCGAACAGCAGCGGATCGCCGCCGGCGAGCAGGGCTGCGCCCAGCTCGCCCGTCGGCAGGGGCAGGCGCTGCGCGGGCAGGCCGGTGCGTTCGCGCAGGAACTCCTCGAGCCGGTGCAGCCGGCCGGTGCCGCCGAGCAGGTGCAGCGCCTGGAGGCCCGCGAGGCCCCGCGGCAGCAGGGACTCGAGCGAGCCGATCGTGCGCAGGATCTCGCGCGCCAGGCGGTCGAGGACCTCCAGCGCGGCCGCGTTCTTCGGCACGTCGATCACGCCCTCCTCGATCTTCGCGCGCTCGGCCTCGAGCTCGCCGAGGTCGCGGTCGCGGGCGACTGCGCGCGTCAGGGCCTGGCCCGCCACCGGCACCGTCCGCGTCGCGACCACCCGCCCGTCCACGCAGAGCGCGAGCGTGGTCTTGCGGTGCCCCATGTCCACCAGCAGCCGCGTGCCGGGCAGGTCGAACACCGACGCCAGGTTCGAGAGCACGAGGCCCTCGGCCTCGACGATGCGCGGCGAGAGGCCGGCCTCGCCGAGCGTCTCGAGCAGGAGCGCCACCTCGTTGCGCGGCGCCAGCGTGGCGAGCACCTGGGTGAGGCTCTTCTGCTCGCCGACGAGCTCCCAGTCCACGCAGTAGTCGTCGAGAGAGAACGGGACCTGGCCCTCGAGCTCGAAGGGCACGGCCGGGCCGATCTTGCGGCGATCGCGGAAGGGGAACTCGAGCCGGCGCGTCGAGATGCGGTCGCCGGCCAGGCTCACCACCACGTAGTCGCCCGGCAGGTCGTAGAGGGAGACCAGGTCGCGCAGCTCGCTGCCGACGCCCGGCGTGGGATCGTCGAAGGGCAGGTGCCGGAGCTGCACCACCTCGACGCCGCGCAGCGTCTGACGCAGCTCCACCGCCTTCGCGGCGTGACTGCCGACGTCGAGCCCGAGAATGCGCCTCGCCAGCATGCGAGCTAGTGCACCCGCCAGGCCAGGATCGTCGGCTTCTCGGCCTCGCTCCGGTCCACCACCGCCTCCACGGTGCGTCTCACCTCCCCGTAACGCGCCTCGGCCGTCACGCGGAACACGTCCGCGTGATAGGACAGCGGCGGATAGACCTCACCTTCCACGACCTCGCGCAGCGGCGTGCAGGCGGGGTTGCTCGCCTCGTCGCCGCACAAGATGCCGTTCTGATCGCGGATGTCGAGGATTCGCCGCACCGTGTCCTCGTCCGCGAGGCGCTCGGAGCCGGGCTGTCCGTGATAGAGCAGGGCGAGCACCCAGCTCGGCGCCGTGTTCGGGTTCACGCCGTCCGCGTTCGCGAGCGGGAGTACGTCCACGTAGGGGCGCAGCGCGTTCACGAGCTGCGCGTCGAAGCCTTCGACCAGCAGCAGCTCGTCCACCGAGAGCAGCGCGCGGTCGGCCGGGAAGTACGGGGGGCGCTGCGCCTGGTAGTACTCGTCCTCCGCGCCGCCCGAGACCTTCGTGGTGTCGCCGTCCACCCAGTCGATCAGGCTGCGGGCCAGCTCCGGGATGTCGTAGAGCTTCTGCTCCGGCCGCACCGGGATCTCGTCGATCACCTTGGTGAGCAGCTCGGTCAGGAAGATCTCGCTCTTCTCGTCGCGCGGCGCGCCCTCCGAGAAGAGGGCGTTCAGGCTGAGCTTGGCGCCGGCGTCCTCGACCTTCACGCGGAGCTCGCCCCCGTCTTCGAGCGGGATCGGCGCGAGGCCGAGCAGGGCCCACGGGTCGCCGGCGCTGTCCACCTCGAACTCGGCCTGCTGCTCTTGGAGGCGGTCGAATAGCAGGGTGGCGATCCCGAGACGGACGCCGCCGCGGGCCAGCGCCTCGGCGCGGGCGGCCCCGTCGCGGTTGCTGGCCGCCATGCCGTCCACCATCGCGCGCGACAGGAAGGTCGCGACGCCCGCCGTCGCGAGCAGCACGAAGAACAGCACGGCCATCAGCACCAGGCCCCGCTCGTGGCGCGGCGTCATTCGCAATTCGTCACCGGCACGGGGACGCTGCCCGCGTGATCCTTCCAGCACTGGTCGGCGATCGAGTCCAGGATCCCGCGCAGGTCCGGGTTCTGGGCCACGAGGGAATCGACCGCGTCCTGGTTCCGCGATTCGCACTGGCGCACCGTGACGCAGGCGAGATCGTCTTCCTCCTCCTCGTCCTCGCTCGACTCGCCGCTGAGCACCTTCTCGAGGTCGAGCGGATCGAGCGCCAGGACCACGGGGCGCAGGTACAGCGGGGGCTCCTCCTGCGGCTGCGTGTCGTCCTCGTTCGGGGTCTCGGGCAGCAGCGCGACCCGCACCTCGGCGGTGAGCGGCAGCGCGCTCGACTGCGCCGGCGACCAGGAGTCCCACGCGCTCTGCCACGCGCCGTCCTCGTCCTGCAGCCGCACGGCGAAGAACGCGACGCGCGAGGCGAGCAGCTCGACGCCCGGGTCGTCGCGGCGGGGAAAATTGCGGTCGAGCGGCGGGACCGGCGGGCGCGCCGACGTCCAGCGCAGCAGGTCGAAGCCTTCGCCGTCCTCCGCGGGGGCGAGCCAGTACGCGATCTCCACCAGGTCGGACTCGTGCCCCGCGCCGGCGCGCGGCCGGTGGTTGCGCGCCTGGAAGCGCAGCCGGTCGGCCCCGTCGCTCCCGCGCCCCTCGGCGAGGAAGAGCCAGGGGTGCTGGATGGGGTCGAGCGCGTCGGGCTTCTTCACCAGCGTCGCGGCCTCGAGGTCCCGCGCGACCCGGTCGAGCACGTTCGTCGCGCGCCGCAGGTCCACGCTCTCGGCGAGTGCGGCCGTGCTGGCGCGCGACAGGTCGATGGTGAAGTTCGCGGCGAAGGTGAGCACGATGCCCGTGAACAGCACGACCATCAGCATCTCGAGCAGCGTGAAGCCACGCGCCCGCGCTCGTGCCCGCGGCCTCACGACGGCTCCTCCTCCCCCTCGGGCGGGGTGGGCGCCTGCTCGGGCTGCCCCTCCTGGCCCTCCTCTCCCGCGCCCAGCGCCTGCGCAACGACCGAACCGTCGTAGGCGAACGTGGTGCGGGTCACCGCGAGCTCCTGCAGGCCCTCGATCCAGCTCACGCGCACGAGGATCTGGAAAAGCGGCAGCGGGGGCGCGTTGGGATCGGCCGGGTTCAGCGCCGGCGGCGCGTCTCCGCCCCCCGCATTCGCGGGAGGGACGAGCAGCGCGCCGAGCACGGACTGCGCGGGGTCGAGCGGCTGCACCTCGACGGCCACGCGGAACTCCTCGATCTCCTCGCTCTGTTCGAGCGGCTTCGGCGGCGCGCCCAGCTTGAGATCCGCCTCGATGCGCCACAGGGCGGCGTCCGCGAGCAGCGACGCGCGCAGGCGGCGCGAGGCGTCGCCCTCGTAGCCGAGGCCCTGGATCGCGCTCCGCGCGAGCACGCTCACGACCAGGCCGAGCAGCGCGACGGCCACCAGCACCTCGAGCAGCGTGAACCCGCGCCGGTCCGTCCTACTCACGGGTGATCCGGATCTCGTCCGCGAGGCGCGACAGCTCGAGGTGCACCGCGTCGCCCGCTTCGTTCACGAGGACGAACAGCGCCGGGTCCGCGGTGCCGTCGCCCTCGAACTGGAGACCCACCTGGCCGCTCAGCACCGCACCCGCGGCGAGCGTCTCGACCGACTCGAACGCCACGTGCTCGGGGAGCGGGTGCGGCCGGCCGAACGGGCCCGCGAGGGGGAGGAACTCGCCCACCGGCGAGGCCGGCGCGACGAGCTGGATCTCGCGCCGCCCTTCCGCCGGCGCGGGGGCGGGCGCCGCGAACACGCTCGCCTCCTCGGGCCACACCTCGATCCACCAGGCGGAGAGGTCGAGGTCCACCACCACGCGGTGGGGCGTGCCGGTCGCGACGGCGCGCTGGCGCGTGAACGACAGGTCGGACGCGAGGTCCTGCGCCGCGGCGAGCACGACGCGCTCCGAGCCCAGCGAAAGGTTCGGGAGGGTGAGCCCGGCCACGAGCCCCATGATGAGCAGCACCGCGAGCAGCTCGATCAGGGTGAAGGCGAGTTTCGTCTTCGCTCGCCTCCGGCTCGCTGCGCGGGCTGACGAAGTGGGTGCTCCCGCCGAGGGCACCAGCAGCCCTTGCGGCGAGGCCGGTCGGCTCGCGCGCCTACGGCTCGCTGCGCGGGCTGACGAAGTGGGTGCTCCCGTCGAGGGCACCAGCAGCCCTTGCGGCGAGGCCGGTCGGCTCGCGCGCCTACGGCTCGCTGCGCGGGCTGACGAAGTGGGTGCTCCCGCCGAGCGCACCAGCAGCCCTTGCGGCGAGGCCGGTCGGCTCGCGCGCCTACGGCTCGCTGCGCGGGCTGACGAAGTGGGTGCTCCCGCC
>Ga0187892_10004264_pt1 | contig 24288 bp, 26 predicted proteins | sample MA1701073metaG_FD_139345 | JGI IMG/M metagenome (GOLD analysis project Ga0187892, IMG submission 139345) | Bio-ooze microbial communities from a basaltic lava cave in the Kipuka Kanohina Cave System on the Island of Hawaii, USA - MA170107-3 metaG ... | reverse complement strand
CATCATGCCGCAACGCTTCGGTTTCAAACAGGGGTGAGAGCTTTTCCCCTTCAAGAGCGCGACGGATCCGTTCTGCCGCGAGCGCAGCCGAGACTGGGGTGCAGCATTTTTCATAGTGTTGGCTAAGGAGTTCCTTGCGGGACCATCCCATCATAGTCTCAAACCCCTTGTTTACATCGGTAATGGTCCCGTCCAGGGCAAACGAAATAATGCCGTCAGTGGCATTCTCGAAGAGGCTCCGGTAGCGCCTTTCACTCTCACGCAGGTCATACTCAACCCGGGCCCGGGCTGCAATTTCCTGCTCTAATCCAGTATTAGCTTCCGCGAGTTGAGACGTGCGCTCTTCCACCCGTCGTTCTAACTCATCATTGAGCAGTCGCACCTCGTCTTCCGCTCGTTTGCGCTCGGCAATTTCACGTTCCAGTTCCAGGTTCACATCAGCCACCATCCCTGCCCGCGTCTGTGTCTTTTGGGCCAGCGTCACCGCGAGAGCTAGCAGCAACGCCATGCTCATCCCCGCCGCTAATACAACCTCTGGCAGTGCCGAGCTGAGACTGGTTAACGCTTCTGTCTGCGGCCACACGCGCAGGTGCCACGGGATTCCGTATACCTCAATCGAAATCGCCTGACTCCAGCCCTGGTCACGGCCCTCATCGGTCTCAGATGCGCCAAAAATCTGCTCGTTCCTGTCGAAAAGCGCGACGCCATAACCAGGAACAATATCCGTATGAATGATGCTATTCAGCAGTTCTTGCAGACGAAAGAAACCCACAATCACACCGGCACAGTCCTCACCACGGAACACCGGCACAAACACTAAGAAGCCTTTGCCGGCGGCTCCAAAGTCCGTCACATGCGTTGCCGCAACTTCCCGACGGTTCCGCACCGTTTCGACCATTTTCCGGCGCTGTTCCTCAAAGACAAAGTTTAACTCTTGAACGGCATCCTCATTTTCCAAAGGCACTGCCCAGCGGAGGAAAAACCACGGGTCAGCCCAGCCAATCGCCCAATATCCAGGAAAATTCCCAAGGTTGTGTTCTGCCTCAGCTTTCCATTCTTCCTGTGTCGGCTTGTCCCCATTTTCCCAACGCCGTGCCATACGCACCAACCCGAGAATACGCGATTGCATCCGGGCCAGGAGTTCGTTCTTAACCCCCGCAACTTCAATCGCGGTCATTCGTTGGATGTTGGCACTTTCTTGGGTCCCCAATGCTCGCCAGAGAAAGAGTGTTACAACAATGACACTAATGCCAACGAGCGACGGTAAAAGGTAACTGAATTCTTTTTTCATGTCCCCCTCCGGATAAGAAGAGGGATAAAGCGGAAGGGAATATGCCGGGAGCGAGACTCGAACTCGCACGCCTTTGTGGGGCGGTGGATTTTGAGTCCACTGCGTCTGCCAATTCCGCCATCCCGGCATACAGGGGCGTGCGGAATCTTACCGGCAAGTGCAGTTCTCTGGCAAGCCCGGTTCAGACGGTTTGAATTCTGCTGTCCACCCAACAGCAGCATCTATTCCTCCAATCAACGCGCCTTGCTACTGATGCCGTTGTAAACTTCGTGGCCCCACCGACAATTTGAGTCGCTCCAAAACATCCATGCCCAAAAGGACCAATCCCGAACGCGGTCCCACCATAATGTGCAAATCGCGGATCTCTTCCGTTCCTAAACGGAGCGCCGACAATCTCCCAATCCAGCCTTGGGTCGCCCCTGTGACCCCTTGTAAGACCGCATCTTGAACGTGTTCAAGGTCAATTTCGTTGGCTAGCTCTTCGTCAATTAAAGAAATCTGCGCTCCAGTATCGACCAACATCAGCACATCGCGGGAGGTTCGCCCTCCTTCGAGTTCGGCTCGCACAAATCTCTGCGCTGGTCGATCAGGAAAGATCATCAGCGGGATATCTTCATCACCGTTCTTTCCCGCACGAGACGAAGATTTCGCGGATGGTGACAGTGTTTTTGCTTTATCCAACACTTCGGGAGGAACGGCCGAATCAGAGAAATGCGTGACCCCATACTCGTCGGTCCACGTATAGATACGAGACTGCGCCAAGAGGGTTTCTTCTTGCAAGAGCAAGAGGATCATCACCACTCCCCCTATTCTCCAGAAGGCGTGCAGGGAAAACTGTACCCGGTGCATACGTTGCCAAGTCCACGTCATAAAGAGAGCTACCCCCCTGGAGGCATGTGGGCCGCTGCTTGTGCGTTGTATCGGCAGTTCGGTCCACAACCTTAAAGTAATGAGGACGCCAGAGCCTACCGAGGACTATCTACCCACTGCTGGCCCGATGTCAAGCAAAACTTTAGGAGAGCGGTTATTGACAGGGTTTTACCTCAACCGGAACCGGACTACAGGAACCACCACCCCAAACACTCGTATCTGCCGTAGTCGAAAGAACACCAGGCAAAGAGGTCGTAGAGCTGCTTGTTGCTTCGGGTCGGTTTTCGCTTAACAAACTGTTCTGTTCGATCTGACTAGGAGAGACCCTGTGTACAGTACTGTCTGCGCTTGTCGAAAGATGCTTGTGTGAGGCAGTATCGTTGGTGAGCCCAACACTCATTAAGCCCGCAAATAATAAGTGAGTAACCAGGAGCGGCTTTTTCATAGTGCATTCTCTTTGGGTGTACTAAAAACAGTGAGAAACGAGCGTCGTCGTTATCACTACTATTGTGTTCGTTATCGGTAAAAAAATCGCCAATCTTTAATGCTCCTCAGGATTTGCAGGGATTTGCAGGATTTGATTGTTCACTAACCCCAAATCCGTCCGGCTGCGTTTATAGTCAGGTATGGAATGCCATCGAGGGGTACAGTTCTCAGTTCACCCCCATCAGAGAAGGCTCTAGACGTGGCCGTGTCTGTACAGCTTCGGCCTGCTACACTGCATTCCGAGATGAGCACTGCGGTCTCGGATGAAACCTTGATGCTTCGCTATCGTGACGGAGATGCCGAAGCCTTTGCGATACTCTACGAACGACAGAAAGGGCCGTTGTACCGTTACCTCCTGCGGCATTGTGGGATTGCCGCGGTTGCTGAAGAATTGTTTCAGGACGTGTGGCTCAATATCGTTCGCACCCGTGAGCAGTACGTGGTACAAGCAAAATTCTCCACTTATCTTTATCGTGTAGCTCATAACCGACTCGTTGACTTCTATCGTCGTCAATCGGCGGTTCCCACAGCGTGGGAGGATGGTACCGGACCAGCAGTTGAACATGTGTCGCTCGGAAGTGCGGAGGAACCAGAAAATCAAGTCCACACCCGTGCTCAAGTGGCCCGTCTCTTGGAACTGATTAGCGAGTTGCCTGAAGTGCAACGCGAAGCCTTTCTCTTACGAGAAGAAGCAGGGATGAGTATCGAAGAGATTGCCGAGGCGACTGACGTAGAGCGCGAGACGGCCAAAAGCCGACTGCGCTATGCGCTGAATCGACTCCGTCGTGGCTTACTGGAGGTTGCATGAACGACGAAAAACGCAACCATCCGCCGGACCTCCTTGCTGGAGAAGAACGCCTTTCTCAGATGTATAAAGAGGCCAGTAAAGAAGTACCCCCACGGGGTCTCGATGCAACCATACTCGATGCAGCACGCCAAGCTGCCCAACGAAAACCCCGTCGCCTCTACTTTCTTACGTCACGAAAATGGGCTGTTCCGCTCTCGTTGGCAGCAGCGTTTGTCGTGACTATCGGAGTCGTTCGCTCCTTGCGACACGAGATCACATTGCCAGTCTCACTTACACGGGCACCTGCTGAACCACAGTCATCCATCACCCCGCCTCTGGACGACCGGGCAACCCTCAAACAGCAGGAACAGGCACTGTCTCAGGCTAAGGAAGCTTCATCAACAATGCAACAAACAACAGAATCACTCGGGAAACTGGCCGATACAGACACCAAACGCTTCTCCTTGCCATCAGCACCAGCGCTGCCAACCCCAGCCGAACGGCAAGTGCGTCGGGATACCCCGCAACCTCATACTCAGGAGCAGCCGCGGTCTGTCCCTCTCCCAGTGCCATCATCCCCGTCTTCTGCACTTGCTCCTGACCTGTTGGCAGACCAAGGAAAAGCAAACGTTGGTGCGATTGCAGAAAAGCCGCAAACTCCGGAGCGGAAGCAAATGTTATACAGACCAGCCCCACGAGAAGAGGCAGAAGGGACCTCGTCTGCCCAGGTAGCTGAGGAGGATTTACGAAGTCTCTCAGGAATAGGAGAAAAACCCAAGGCGGAAATGCTGAAGAAAGACGCTCTGTCTCCTAAAGAATGGATTGCCGAGATCAAAAAGCTGCGTCAGGCAGGAAAACTTGCCGAGGCTGAAGCGAGTCTCAAAGCCTTCAAGCAACGCTATCCGAACTATCCCGTGGAGAAAGCGCTGACTCTTCCACTCAAGTCACGCATGCAACAAAAGGGGGTGCGATGATTCTCCACGATGCACGTCTGTGGCAGGCCATTGTCCTCGGCAGTGTCCTTATATTTGGTATTCGTTCACTTGACTTCTCTCTCGATACCGCTGTCATCGTCTGTACGCTCGCGACGAGTATTCTGAGCGAATACGTCTTCAGTGCGCTTTCCCGTACCTCGCGCACCCCGCGTCCCCTTAGTGCACTCATCAGCGCATTGAGTGTTTTGTTGTTATTTCGTTCAACGATCTGCTGGACTTATCCACTCGTCATTGCGTTGGCAGTTGCCAGTAAATACGTGATTCGTATTCGTGGCCAGCATTGGCTTAATCCAACTAATTTTGCTGTTTTGGGAGGAACACTTCTACTGCCAGGATGGGTCTCTTCAGGACAATGGGGCCATCTTTCGACAATACCACTCGCACTCGGTGGGCTGGGTATTCTCGTCGTCCTGCGTGCCGGAAGGTTGGACAGTGCACTCGCGTTTCTCGCTGCTAGTGCGCTCCTCGAATTCGGACGATTGACCTACTACGGCTACCCTCACTTCTTCGATGTCTTCACCCATCGCTTCTCGAACGGGGCGCTGTGGTTGTTCACCTTCTACATGCTCACCGATCCCAAAACGACCCCACAACAACGCTGGGGGCGAATCGTGCACGCCGGTTTCGTCGCGCTCGTCAGTCTGCTGCTCTCGGAGTGGTATTGGAAAGACACCTTTCTGTGGGCCTTACTGTTCGCCGCTCCCCTCGTTCCATTGTTTGATTGGTTCCATCAACGTATGCAACTCACCATTCCCTATCCCATAAAGGAGGAACTTGCTGTGAAACGACTGCTTGCTCGTGTTTCATTTCTGTCTTTAAGTCTGCTGCTCTTTTCCCCGGTATCCAGTCAGGCATTCTGCGGGTTCTATGTCTCCCGCGCCGACGCCACCATGTACAACTCGGCATCACAGGTTGTGGTTGTTCGCGAGGGAGAGCAAACGGTGCTGACCATGGTCAACAACTATCGGGGCGATCCGAAAGAGTTCGCGTTAGTCGTTCCAGTCCCTGTCATCCTAGAGCAGGAAATGGTACGAGTGATCGAGCCGAAGGTGGTCGAGCACCTCGACGCCTACTCCGCGCCGCGATTAGTAGAGTATTACGATACCGACCCGTGTCAGATAGTCCTTATGGAAAAAGCTCAAGACCGCATGCTGGCAGCAGCTCCAGCGCCGGCGTCCAACCGCCGGGATGAGGCAAAGTCGCTGGGAGTCACCATTGAAGCTGAGTATACAGTTGGTGAATATGACATCATCATTCTTTCCGCTACTGAGTCCTCCGGGCTCGAAACGTGGCTCAGGCAAAACAACTACAACATTCCGCGTGGAGCATCCCAGGCGCTGGCCCCGTACATTCGCAGTGACATGAAGTTCTTTGTCGCCAAAGTCAATCTCAAAGAGCGGGCACGTTCAGGGTATACTTCGTTGCGCCCGTTGCAGTTTGCCTTTGAGTCATCGCGCTTCATGCTGCCGATCCGTTTGGGCATGTTGAATGCGGACGGACCACAGGATTTATTGATCTACTTTCTCACCAAGCAATATCGCGTGGAAGTCACGAATTACCGCAATCCAAAACTTCCGAGCGACCAAGAAGTCCCCACGTATATCAAAGACGAGTTTCGTAAGTTCTACACGGACATGTTTCAAACCGCGACCGCGAAAGAGAACAATCAGGCCGTATTTACCGAGTACGCCTGGAACATGGGCTGGTGCGACCCCTGTGCGGCTGATCCGCTCTCGTCCCAGGAACTCGAAAGTCTAGGAGTGTGGTGGCTGACGGACCAACCCTCACCGCCGACCGGACAGCGGATGATCGCTCCACCAAGTATGGGTGCCCCGGTTTTCGTCACTCGTTTGCATGTTCGTTATGATGCTCAACATTTCCCCGAAGACTTGCTGTTTAAGGTCACGCAAGACAGTTCCAACTTTCAAGGACGGTACATCATTCGTCACCCCTGGAAGGGACAGATCAGTTGCCCGGCTGGGCAAGAGTACCTCAAACAGGTTGCCCGGCGGCAGGAACAAGAAGCCCAAACACTGGCCTCCCTTACTGGCTGGGATATTCAACAAGTGCGCGCGCGTTTGCCACAACTGCCGAGTGCGGGCACTCAAGGCTGGAAAGATCGTATTAAGACAATCTTCAAGAAATAACGCGCCGGGGAATGAATTCCCCAACTACTCAACCGCCCGCTCTGCGGGCTTGCCACGTAGCCCCAGAGGGGCTGTTGATGGTAGCCGGGGGTTTGAACCCCCGGCACGGGAGTCTCCCTGCAGCCTACGGCCTTCAGCCTATCTCCCTTAGAAACTCCCTCACCACTTGTACCAATCCGTCTGGATTGTCTAACATCACATGATGATACGTGTCTTTCACCTCAACCCAGCGACCATTGGGTAAGCCGTTCATCAGGCGCCGGATTTTTGTTGGTGAGAGCAGTGGTGTGTGCTCGGCACGGACCACTAACGTAGGGCAGGTAATCTGTGGCAGCAGTGGGAGACCATTGACGGGTTCACGAAATAACGTCTTGCGATCCAGCTTTGCCACCCATTTCCCATCTGCTCGTTGCTGAAAGGCAAAGGACGCCAGGGTGCGCATTTTTTCTATAGACAGATACGTTTCCCGCGGGAGGACTTGAAAGCGACTCACCGCCTCAACTAACGAGTCAAAGGCTTTCGCCGGTTTCTCGCCGAGCTTACGCAAGAATTGTACTGCGGCTTCCGGATAGGCTGCGTCGGTATCGACAAGAATCAACGCACTCAGGTCCTGGGCATACTGGGTGGCATAAATGAGCGAGTTGTGTCCGCCCATTGAGTGGCCCATAAGAACCGGCTTGTGGAGGCCAAGTGCCTGCATGACCCCGCGTAAGTCAGAGAGATAGTGCCTCGTGGCATACGCGGGCGGATCGACATGCTGACTCTCCCCATGCCCGCGCTGATCGAGCGCGAAGACGTGAAAGTTCTCGGCAAAGGCCGGGGCAACAAAATCCCACCAGTGCGCGTACGCCGAGCCGCCATGCAAGAGCACGAATGGCGGCTTTCCATTCGTTCCCCAATCCAGATAGTGCAATCGTAAACCATTGATAGTCACAAACTTATCTTGGTAGCCAGCCACACGCATTCGCTCCCTTCTTTCTTCAGACATCAGACTTTTGATGATGCCCCGATCATCGCCAGAACAGGTCACGGTACCGCCACAGCAACCGCGCCGTGAAAAATGTTAACGGCAGACTAACAGCGAGAAAAATCCATTCCGCTTGGACAGCGGGTCGGGCGGACGGGTTACGGGCAAACACCAAGGGATAAAAGATAGCGAAAGCCAGCTCTGACAGGGGGATGTACAGAACATAGACAAAGGTGAGTGCCCAACCCCAACGGCGGCGAGTAATAAGTCCGTAAGCTGCGGCGGCATAAAGGACAATATGTGGAATCGTCGCCCAGAACGCCTCTGTGCCGGTGAAGCGATAGCCAAACCAGACCCGTTCGAGGCGTGTGTAGCGGAGCATCAGAAAACCGAAGACCAGCTGTCCACGTCCACTCGGTTTCAGTAGGGCATAAAGATCCTTCACCACGCCAAGCAACGCCACTAACGTCACAGCACCAGCAATGAGGCCGGCCTGATATGCACGTTCCTCTGCCTGTAACGTTTCCTGGTACATTCCGCCTGCACGTGAGTATTTCACCACTGGCGTGTTTCCTCCACGTTTCGCCTTTTCCCGACAGAGAGACATCTCTGCAAGAACAACGCAGACCGCTGACTGCTGACGGCTGATCGCTTATATGATTGACTTCGCTGGTGCAAGGCGTTAGGGGCGGAGGAGCAGAAAGGAGGGAATCTCTATGGACTTCGGAATCTGTGTCTTGGCAAAGCCTAATCAGTGCGCCCATGATGCGAAAGTGGCCGAGGATTATGGCTTCACCCATGTGTGGGTGAGTGACACACAGATGATGGCAGGCGATCCATACATCTGCTTGGGGCTGATCGCACAGCAGACCCGACGGGTGAAACTCTGCACTGGAGTTTCGGTTGCTGGGACGCGGATTCCTCCGGTCATCGCCAATTCTATTGCCACCTTGAATCAAATGGCCCCTGGTCGTGTGATTCTCGGCATCGGCACCGGTAACAGTGCCTGGCGGGCGATGGGGATGGCGCCACGTTCGTTGCGCACTTTACGAGAAGACGTCCGAGTGATCCGTGGACTGGTCCGTGGAGAAGAGGTGGAGTTTCAACACGGGAAAGAGCAACGTGCGATCAGGTTCTTTCATCACGGGCAAAACTTTATGAACACACGCGACCCCGTGCCCATCCACATTGCGGCTAATGCGCCGCAAGCGATGGCACTTGCGGGTGAGATCGGTGACGGATTTATTACCTCGCGCACGAATTCGCTGGATGGCTGGAACGCGGCATGGAGCCAAGTGCGTCACGGCGCTGTGAAAGCCGGGAAAGACCCTGCGTCGCTCTACACGACGCTCCTCACAACCGCCTGTCTCCTACGTCCCGGCGAAGGATATGATTCACCACGCGTGAGGCATCAGACGGGTCCGTGGGTGATGTTAGCGATGCATGCGCTGTACGAACGTGTACAGAATCCCACTGCCGCTCCTGTCGCCATTCGTTCCATATTTTCCGAGTATCAGGCCTACATCGACCAACAGAAGCAGCGCCTTGGAGAGCGATACTACTTAACGTTGCACGATGGCCACGGTCTCTATCTTCAGCCAGAAGAAGCTCGTTTCGTGATACCTGAGGCCGTCCGAGCGACAACCATGACCGCCACTCCAGAAGAATTGCGCGAGCGTTTACATGCGCTCGAAGCCGCTGGGGTCAAGCAAGTCGCGTTCATTCCTGCAACTGATGCGTTTACTGAGTTCGTGCAAGACTTCAGCGAGCAGGTGATTGAAAAATTCTAACGGACAGAGAGGCCCTATGGCTGAACATACTGCACTCCCACTTCCGACCCTTCCTGCCCCGGTTGACCGTGTCTTGCATGATTTCATGGAAGCTGCGCGTCACGCGCTCGGCTCGGACCTCCACTCTATTGTCTTGTACGGAAGCGCGGCGGAGGGGCGACTCCGGCCTACCTCCGATGTGAACGTGATCCTTGTTCTCTCCAACTTTGTGCAGACCAAAGTAGATCTCCTCCGCGACTCCCTTCGTGTGGCTCAGGCAGCTATTCGTCTGACGCCCATGTTCCTGCTGGAGACAGAGATCGACATGGCAGCAACCGCATTCGCGCAGAAATTCTCGGACATCCTCCGGCGACGATGTATCGTGTACGGTCCTGACCCCTTTATTGGAGTATCGGTTCCCCGCACTGCCACCATTGCTCGACTGAAACAGGTGCTCCTCAACTTGATCTTGCGGCTGCGTGAGTTGTATGTCTTGCGCAGCCTGCGTGAAGAACAGTTAGCGCTGGTGATCGCTGACATGGCTGGTCCGCTGCGGTCCTGCGCGGCAACCCTGCTGGAGTTACAAGGGCAACCCGGAGAGTCTCCGAAAGAAGCGCTGGTGCATGTTGCAAACACTCTCGCGGCCCCAGAGTGGCAAGAGACGCTGACCCGTCTCTCAGAAGCCCGCGAAGCACAGTCCCTCCCTCCAGGTGTTGCTGAACCGACAGTATTTCGTCTCATCGACTTAGCGCAACGGATGCACACGCAAGTCGACCGATTGGTGTGAGGAACAAGTATGAACCCCTTTGACCTCCCTGGACCACAGTTTCTCGCTTTCTACGCGGTCCTTGGTATTATTGTCGTCGTGCTGGTGGTCATCCGGCGACGCACAGCAGAGTCTGGGCCGATACCCAAACTCGATTTTTCTGATCCCTACCTGGTCGCGTATTTACGTGGTGGTGAAAATGAAGCGTTGCGGGTTGCTGCCGTTTCTCTCGTTGATCGTGGGTTACTTATTGCCGAAGACGAGAACCTCAAAGCCAAGAAGGGCTCGCTCGATAAGGTCAGACGACCGATTGAAAAAGCGCTGCTGCAAACGTTCGCGCAGTCACAAAAGGCCACGATTATTTTCGGTGATGCGGCGCTTGCGGCTTCGTGCGAGGAGTACAGAACAACTTTGACGCGTCTGTCGCTACTCCCGGACGACGATATCACGCGACAGCGGTGGCGGAGGTTTTTTCTGGCCTTTTTACTCTTGGGCGGAGTGGCAGGGTTGAAAATCCTCATCGCGTTGAGCCGTGGACGTCATAACATCTTCTTCTTAATTATTCTCGCGGTCGTGTTCATCCTCTTCGTTGCTAAAGTCAGTCATCCCTTCCGCACCACCCGTGGCAATGCGCTGCTGGCGGATTTGCGGACGTTGTTCGCCTCCTTGAAAAAACGGGCAGCAAGCCTCCGCCCTGGCGGAGCAACCAGTGAAGCCTCCTTGCTCGCTGCGGTTTTCGGACTGGGTGTACTCCCGGAGCTCGCCTTTCCCCATGTTAAAAAACTCTATCCCCAAGCGACCTCCTCCTCTTCGAATTCTTCGTGTGGCTCATCGTGCGGCTCGTCGTGTGGATCATCCTGTGGCGGTGGGGGCTGTGGAGGTGGTTGCGGAGGGTGTGGAGGATAAACGATGAACGATCGTTTCGGCCTCGGCTGGCGACCTGAGTTGTCGGCAGGAATTCTCACCCACCTCGACCAACTTGATGTCGTTGAGGTCATTGCAGATGACTATTTTTCTGCACCACGCCAAAAAATCCAGGCATTGCCCACCTTAGCGACCCAAGTTCCTGTTGTACTGCATGGGGTCACGCTCGGCCTTGCGTCCGCGGTCCCGGTGGATCGCAAGCGGTTGGAAAACATCGCTCGACTCGTCGATGCGATTCAGCCGGAATTTTGGTCTGAACATTTGTCTTTCGTGCGTGGCGGAGGAATCGAGATTGGGCATCTCGCTGCACCACCACGGACAGCCAGCACGATTGAAGGGGCAGCCAACAACCTTACGGCTGCTAGAGCGATTGTGGGGACTCTGCCACTGGTCGAAAATGTTGCTACGCTGATTGACCCACCAGGGAATCAGTACGACGAACCTACGTGGATCGCTGAGATCTTGTCAGCATCAGGTTGTGACCTCCTGCTTGATCTTCATAATCTGCATGCCAATGCCGTCAATTTTAGTTTTGATCCGCTCGCGTATCTCGCACGACTCCCCAGCGAGCGTATTGCGACAGTGCATCTCGCTGGCGGGCGCTGGATTCGTGGTCAGTCCTTCACTGACCGTCGGCTTCTGGATGATCATCTCCACGATGTTCCTGAAGCGGTGTACGAACTGTTAATCGCGGTTGGAGAACGAACGACGAGACCGTTGACCGTGATTCTCGAACGCGATGGGCATTTTCCACCGATCGAACAGTTGCTCGATCAACTCACTCGCGCACGCCATGCCCTCCAGATTGGCAGAGACCGCCGTGCCCAACACCTCAACGAGCAAGCCGCATGAGTGCCGCAGACTTTGAGGCCTTTCTCGCGCGCATTTATGTTGACCCAGAGGCACGGGCGAAATTTCTCGCCGACCCTCGTGGCGAAGCGCAAAGGGCAGGATTGAGCGAAGCAGAATGTGTAGCGTTAGAAAACATTGACCGAACAGGCCTCGAACTCGCAGCGACGAGTTTTGCGCGGAAGTGGGCGAAGCAGAAGGACAACCACGGAAAAAGAGTATGGCTGACGCGTTGGTTACAGCGACTGGATATCAAACTCAAGAGCTGAAGTGCTCGACTAGAGGAATCTTTTATCGTATATTTATCGTATGAATAAACAGGCTATCTCGGTCACACTCGACCCCACCAATTTAGTGTGGCTTCGCGCACGAACTATTGCTTCCGGTTGTCGGAGTGTCAGTGAAGTGTTGGATCGGTTGATTAGTGACGCACGAACAAGCGGGAAGGAACGGCAGCACCCCATACGATCAGTGGTAGGAACTCTCCAGATCGCGGATTCAGACCCAGGTCTTACCACTGCCGACGCTGCTCTCCGAGCCCTTTTCCCTTCAGACTCATCTCGTCAAAAACCAATAGCGAAAAAGCGCACTCACTCAAAGAGAAGAGGTGCTTCTCTCGCGTCGAGAAAGCAAAAACATGGCTGACCCTGTCGCGGTCACCGATACACATCCGCTCGTCTTTCATGCCGCCGGTGGCAAACGTCTGGGAAAACGAGCCACACTTCACTTCCAGGCGTGCGAGCGACAACAAGCATTGCTCTATGTCCCCGTCACAGTGATGTGGGAGATGAGTATACTTGCACGTATAGGGAGAATTACCCTCCGTCGACCAGTGCGAGAGTTTTTTGCTGACCTTTTCAGTAACCCGGCGTATCAGCCACTAGACCTTACACCGGAACAGGTCTACTTGGCAGACGAAGCCCAGCCCAATACTGATCCGTTTGACGCCCTCATCTGTGCAGCGGCGAGGAGTATGAATCTTCCCCTGCTTACGCGGGATGGAGATATTGAAGAATCCGGCCTGGTGAAGGTCCTGTGGTGAATTTCCTAAAAACGAATCCCCACAGTCGTAATAACGCAGAATAGGAATTCTTTGTGCAACCTTTGACCGAGATACCACTACACGTTATGATTTCGCACGAGACGGTAGAAGAAGGGAGGCGCCTCGTTCCTCGATCTCATAATATGAGTAGCGCCGATCATAGTGCCTGCCATCACAGGTGAGGGCGGTAATTGCCAAGAGGTCATATCATGAGTGAGTCAACCCTAGCGATTTATATGCCCGACCTGTTATATCAGCGCCTGCAGCGGTTAGCAGATCTGACCCAGCGTCCGCTCGAAAGTCTGGTTTTGCAAGCGTTGGATGCCAATATCCCGCCACTGTTGGAGGATATGCCTGAGCACATACGAGCAGATTTGGCTGCGCTGGAAAAGCTCGACGATACAGCCCTGCGACACGTTGCCCAAGGAAAGTGGGGTGCAGAACAGAGTGCGCGATACTCGACGCTGCTAGAAAAAGAGCGAGCGGGCACGCTCGCACCGGCAGAGCACGAAACGCTGGAAGAACTGTATCAAGAAGCTAATTGTCATATGCTGCGGAAAGCGTATGCCAATGCGCTGCTCAAATGGCGTGGCCATCAACTGCCGACCTTGGTGCAACTTGAAGCCACCCCGTAATGGCATCTTACATTCCTGTGACACTCCAGCAGCAGGTCCGCGAAGATGCGGGTCGGCGCTGCGGGTATTGTCTCGGCTCAGAAATGGTCACCGGCATTCCGCTCGAAATCGAGCACCTGATTCCCGAATCGGCTGGCGGACCCACCGCGCGAGAGAATTTGTGGCTCGCGTGCCACCGCTGTAAAATGAATAACGACTACGTCGTTGAGGCCCGCCGGTTTTGGGTCTTCGCTGGTTGGCATCCGCCGTTGGAATAACAGCCTTGATAGAACACTCCTACTCTTCAACCCTTCACTGCTTCAACATTCCCCTGACTCAATAGACCCAAGAAGACCCTATGGGCTCAACGACTCCAAAAGCGCCTTCGCCTCTTGCAAGTCCTTGGTGTCAAACCCCTCCGTAAACCAATTGTATATCTCTGCTAACATCTGATGGGCTTCAGCCCGCTTATCCTGAGTCTGCCACAAGCGCACGAGACTCATCACCGCACGGAGTTCGAGGGACTTGGCTTGCTGTCGTTGGGCAATCTCAATGGCTTTGAGAAAACACGCTTCGGCCTCCGATTGCGGATTGCGAAATATAGATTGTGGATTTTCGACTTTGAACTTTGAACCTTGAACGTTGAACTGCTGTAAGAGGAGTTCTCCCTTGAGCCGGTGGATTTCGGCCTCATAGTGCAGCACCTCGCCTCCGCTCAAAAACGCCATGGCCTCGGTCATCATACATAAGCCTTCCTCCACTTGTCCCACTTGTCCAAGGGTCTTCGCAACCTGAGCCACCCAGCATACCCGCCCCAACTTGGCCCCTGTAGCCCAGTAGTCAATAATTCCTTGCTGCATCAATGAAATCCCTTCCTGCCATTGCCCAAGCTCGGCCAGTGCCCAGCCCCGCACCATCGTACCCATAGCCATCCAATGCGGAAAATCCTGAGTGGAAGAAAATGCAATTGCCTCATCGACCAGGGTACATGCGGCTCGGCCTTCGCGACGATAGATATGCGTCCAGGCTGCGGCTGCAAGCGCCCAGGACAAACTGTATGGATGAGAGATGTTTCGCGCCAAAGTGACTGCAGCTTGGCTCTTTTGTAGCGCTTGGTCTGGATAGCCCAGATACCATAAGGCCCAGGCGCCTTCGATGAGGAACGCTACTCCAAGATCGACCCCATAGTCAAACCCGAGGGAGCCGTGTTGTTGTGGGTCGTACAGCTGTATTCCCTGGTCAGCGTATTCATGGGCGCGCACGAAGTCATTACCCCAATACGAGGCAGTCAAAAGTGCGCGATAAGCCAGCATGAACGGCACCGAGTCCTGCTGCTTTTCTGCCAGCGTGAGCAATTGTTTGCCAATCTCATTGACCCTCTGCATCTCCTCCTGTTGTCTGTAATAAGAAGCAAGCCCAAACAGCACGAGGAAGAGTTGTGGGGGTTCTCCTATCTGCTGGCAGAGCTGCCACGCACGGTTATACGCGTCTCTTACCTCAGGCGCGCCTAGCCCTTTGGTCACAACCAATGCCGAGCCTCGTGCCGTTTGCAACTTCAACTCTTGTTGGATGTGTTCAGCCGTCTCCGGTAAATTCTTGAGCAACTCAAGCCCCTTGGTGAGATGAACAATTGCTTCCGCATGAGCCGAGCGTTGCGTGGCCTGTTGTCCAGCAAGGTGGAGGTAGGTCACTGCCTTCTCGGTTTTCCCGCTGCGGCTGTAATGATGCGCCAAGTCGCTGGAGTGTTCTTCTAAGGTAGTAGGGTAGAGGGCTTCGAGCGCTTGTGCAGTCTGTTCGTGCAACGCTTTGCGTCGCTCCACAAGCAGGGAATTATAGGCGACTTCCTGGGTCAGGGCATGCTTGAAGATGTATTCCACTTCGGGGAACGCTGGCTGTTCGTAGAGAAACTCCTTGTGCTGGAGGGCGGAGAGCAATCGATACAGTGCCTCTTCGGGTTGGGAGACCACCTGCCGTATGAGGCTCAGCGGAAACTCCCGCCCGATGACCGCTAATTGCTGCAGCAGGGCTTTCTCCTCTGAGGTGAGCCGATCGATACGGGCTGCCAACACTCCTTGCACCGTGGTGGGAATGTGTAGCTCGGTCGGTAGGGGCACAGCTCCTGAGCTTGTCGAAGGGCGTGCCCCTCCACCATCACGGACCAAGACGCCCTGCTCAAGCAATTCCTGCACAATCTCCTCCATAAAGAACGGTGTGCCCTCGGTCTTGTCGAGGATGAGGTGTTTGAGGTCGTGGAGGGGCGACTGGCCGGTTACCCCTTTGGGAGTCACCAACAGCGCGTCAAGAAACTCCTCCGCTTCAGCTTTGCCAAATGGCGCCAAGCGTAACTGTGTGTAATACGTCTTCTGCCCCCACTCGTGGCGATACTCGGGCCGGTAGTTCACGAGCAGCAGGATTTTGGCAGATGCGATTCCTTCACTGAGCGTGTTCAGAAACCCTTGCGTCTCACTGTCGATCCAGTGCAGATCTTCGAAGATGAGCATGAGCGGTTGGTTGAGACTCTCGCGCAAGAACAGCTTCTTGAGCGCCTCAAGGGTTCGGCGGCGGCGTATCTGCGGGTCCATCTGCTGCAATGGAGAGGGTTGTTCCTCAATTCCCAGCAAGGCAAAGAGATAGGGCAGGGTGTCTTCCAGACTGCGGTCAAGTGTGAGCACTTTCCCTGTAACCTTTTCTCGCCGCTTGCGCTCTTCGTCCGCCAACGCGATGTCAAAGTAGCTCTTGAGCAGTTCGATCACCGGCAGATACGGCGACGCTTTGCCATGCGAGACTGAGTAGGCTTCGAGCACCAGACATCCACTTTGCGAGGTGAGTTTGAATTCATAGAAGAGCCGCGACTTTCCCAATCCCGGCTCGCCCATCACCCCCACGATCTGTCCGTGCCCAGCCGTGGCTTGCTCTAGGGCTCGCTGCATCTGCTCCAACTCCGTTTGTCGCCCGACAAATCGGGTCAGACCCCGCCGTGCCGCCACTTGTAACCGCGTCCGTAATGGCCCTACATTCAACACTTCATAGATGTTGAGCGGCTCTTCCACCCCTTTGATCTGCGTCGGCCCCAAGTCCTTGAACGCAAAATAACCGTCAGTGAGGCGATGGGTATAGGCTGAGACGACAATCGCGCCGGGTGTGGCCAACTGCTCCATGCGCGCCGCCAGGTTGGTCGAATGGCCAACCGGGACATAATCGGCATGCAAATCGTCTTTGCGAATCGAGCGCAGTACCACTTCCCCTGTATTGACGCCCACCCGCATCAACAGTGGTGGATACCCTTTCTGCCGTACGGTGTCGGCATAGCGGCGTATCGTCTCTTGCATGCGCAGGGCAGCATAGAGTGCCCGTTGGGGATGATCCTCATGGGCCAGCGGGGCGCCGAACAAGGCAAAGATCCCATCCCCCAACGCTTGCGCGACAAAGCCGTCATACTGATGCACGGCGTCCATCATCAACTGCAACGCGGGATCAATGACCGCTCTGGCTTCTTCCGGATCAAGTCCTTCAATCAGTGCGGTTGAGCCTTTGAGATCGGCAAACAGCGCCGTGATCGTCTTCCGCTCACCGTCTGTTCCACTGCGTGCTTCCAGCGCCGCTTGTTCTGCACGGATGCGTTCGGCGAGATGGGGTGGCGTGTAACTGACCGGGGGCCGTTCGGGGTTCAGGGTTCGGGGTTCGGCGTCTTGACTTTGGACCTGGGACCTTGGACTGTGGACTTGTGTTGACGCTGGACTCTGGACATTAGACGCTAGACTACCTGCCCAAACAAGCACTTTACCATCTTCATCAACCGCAACACGGTTGGCGTCGATCAGTTCAGCCTTGAGCGCGTTTACCCCGTCGTCATCAAGCTTGAATTGATACTTGATGGCCTGATAGGCAAGCCGCCCCCGTTGCTGCAACAGGACTGCGACTTGGTCGATGATTTCATACAGATCCATCACTCCCCTCCACTACCTTAACCGATCACCTTCTGTTCTTTCAACTTCGCCATCTCTTCCCACGAATAGCCTGCTGCTAATAACACCTCTTCGGTATGCTGTCCGACTTCAGGTGCGGCAGTCAGCGTCTGGGCTGGAGTCGAACGAAAGTCGATAGGCGTGGCGACCATCTGAATACGCTGTCCACTGGGATGATCGACTTCGACAAATGACCCGTTGGCGTGTGCTTGCGGGTCGTTGATCACGTCTTCTATGGTTTGGATTGGTGCCCAAAACACTCCTGCGGCATCAAAAAGCGCGGCCCATTCAGCACGAGTCTTAGTCGCCAACACCTCATCCAAAATGGCGATCAACGCCGGACCGTTCTCACGGCGCGCTGCCGCATCGACAAACCGCGGATCGTTCATGAGGTCCTCACGACCAGTGACCTGACAGAATCCCGGCCAGTGCCGATCACTCTGAAGGTTCACCAACTGGAACCATTTGTCATCTTTAGCACGATAGGCGTTGAAGAGCGGATTCCCCATCTGCGTGCGGCTCTGGCGGGGAATGTTTTGCTGATTCAAGAGGGCGGTTTGGACATCCATCGAATCGACCCATAAGCCGGTACGATAGAGCGACACCCACACTTCTTGTCCGACTCCGGTCCGTTCACGCGCCAACAACGCACCGGTTGTTGCCGCAACGACAGCAATCGAAGTGGTATGGTCACCCATGCCGGGTCGCTGCCCAGGCGGTGGAGCATCAGGTTCACCAATTGTTGCCATGATGCCTGACCGTGCCCAAAATCCAGCATAGTCAAAGGCCGCTCGCTCTTTCTCTGGTCCGACTGGCCCGTACCCCGTCACCCACACATACACGAGACGCGGGTTACGGGCTTTCAGCGTCGCGTAGTTCATCTCATAGCGTTCAATCGCTGCAGGACGCAGATTGGTCAGAAACACGTCGGCACTCTCAATGAGCCGATAGACAATCTCCCGGCCTGCCGGTGTCCGCACATCGACCGCAATACTTTTCTTATTGCGGTTGTCGCTGTCAAAAGAGCCGTTAATTGAAGAGGTGCTCGCGGCTCCAACGCCGGTTGATAGGAACGCGCGGAAGGGGTCCCCACCTTCTGGTTCTTCTACCTTAATGACCTCGGCTCCCCAATCCGCCATGATGCCGCCGCCAGCAGGCCCAGCAGCCCAGATAGCCAATTCAACGATTTTCACTCCGTCTAGTGTTCCCGGCATATATCCTCTGCAAAAGCCTTCAGCGTTCAGCAGTCAGCTTTCAGCCAAACCAAAGCGTGGGACAGCGAAGGATTGGTCATTTCCTTAATGAAAGAGCTGACCGCTGAGATCTGATGGTTGACAGCTCCTCATCGACAATGTGGGATGACCTCCCGCGCAAATAATTCCATCGACCGTTTGACAATCGTGTGATCGACCAGTCCGCCTTGATTGAAATAGCCGATGAACTCATCCATACCAAATTCTTCACGGAGCGCATGAACACGCTCTCGACAGTAGGCTGGGTCACCGAACACACTCATTCGCTCCACCTTTTCGTATGTTGCTCGCTCCAGTTTCGCCACGACTTGCTGAAACGCCTCATAGCTTTTGATCGTCGTCTCGCCGAGCGGTCGGAGCCGCTCACCGGCAGCACGGAAGAAATTCTGCAAGCTGGTTTCGCATTCGCGTCGCGCTTGTTCCCGACTGTCGGAAACGTGGACGGAAAACATGAGGGCAACGTCCTGCCGCGCCTCAGGCTTCAGCGTGTCTCGGTGCACAGTCAGATATTCTCGCAGCTTCTCCGGGGGATTAATCAACGGAGAGGCAAAGATCGGAAATCCCAGCCTTCCGGCAATCGCAAAGGTATCGGGACTATTGGCTGCGAGACGAATAGGCGGATGCGGCCTCTGTAGCGGCTTAGGAACGACGGCAAGCTCCTCCGCTTGAAAGTAGCGTCCGTGATACGAGAGCCGTTCGCTCGTCCAGGCGGCGAGAATCACTTCTAGTGCTTCTTCAAACCGTTCCCGACTCTCTTCCTGAGGCACGTTGTACCCTGTGTAGTGAATGGGTGCAGTTCCGCGACCCACGCCAAACTCCAACCGTCCGCCACTAAGCACATCTGCCGTAGCCGCCTCTTCGGCGATTTTCACCGGACTATGCAGTGGGAGCAGGGTCACCGCGGTACCAAGACGAATGCGTTGCGTTCGCTGCGCAGCAGCCGCCAGCACCATTAAGGGAGACGCGAGGATTGAAGACTGACGACCAAAGTGCAGTTCACCAAGCCAAACCGTATCGAAACCAAGGTGATCCCCAAGTTCGATTTGAGCGAGAATGTCGTGGAATCGTTGGCTCTCTGATTGTGAGTCTGCGCAGGGAAGTTGATCAAAGAAGCCGAAACGCATGGGGTCCTCCTCATCATTGTCCATAGCTGGCTGGGAAGGCACTTCGTCCCGTGCCGCTTTGGTTCATGTTTGTCGTGTGGGCATTCTCCACCGATCGGACAAAGGCGTTCAGGTGCTGTACCCCCACCAGGAAGCGCCCGAGACTCTGCGAGGGAGGAACGAACGGCACCATACTGAGGGCATAAATGGATTCATACAAACTCACACGCTGCCACCACTGCGGATCGGCATCACACACGTCCCGTGCCCACGCTGCGGTATCCAGCAAATGACCAAACTCGTGGAGCAACCTGCCATCACTCAGCGCGCGGAGATGCGCATCGTGAATATGAAGGTGGAAGCGAAAAGTAGGATGGGGGCTGTGTTGCTGTCGTATCGAGAAAAGACCTAACCGTAAGGCTAAGAGTTCTGCCGATAGCCAACTACGAAACTTCGCCACATCCATAGCAAAGTCTCCCCGGCTCAACCCAATCGCGGCAATCGGGTCAATGAGCATGACGCGCGGTACTGCCCACCGCAAACTGGGAAGGTAGACCAGGACATTCTCAGGATAGAGATCGCCGTGGACTTTGCGGATCGCGGCAGGACGCAGGGCATCCTGAATATCATTCCGACTTTTGATGAATTCCAACAAGGGGAACACGTTCCGCTGTTGTTCCCCATTAAGCAGGAGCGTGTCGGAAAAGACCAACGACGAAAACGCCGGCATACGCGCAATGCTCTGGATACTCCGTTCAAAGAGTAACACCACGGTCTCAGGATAGGCACACGCCTCCTCAGAATAGGTTGTAGGGAATACTCCTTCAAACATTACCCGAAGCACCTGGGCGATGAGTGAGAGCACGCTCTTGTGGTCACGAGTCTGGGCAAGAATCAACTCGGACAGCATGACCCAATCCCGACCAAAGTAGGGCATATCATAAAACGGCATGCCTCCGTTTCCGTTTGCTCGCTCCGAACGGATAACCCGAGGAAAGTATCGGTGCAGCGACGGTGGCAGCTCTTCGAGCCAGGTAATTTCCATTGCCAGCGTGCTGCCTCGCTCGGACTTTGCTTGTTTTCTGACGACAAGCCCTTCCTGTTCATCTATGAACAAGAACAACTTCTCGTGATACCCTTCACGCAAAAGTTGCACGAACCCTCCTATAAGCAGTTGTCAGTCGCCAGTTCTCAGTTGTCAGTTTCCTTCTTTTCCCTTCCCCCCTTCCCTAGTGCTCCGATTCCCCGTTTCTTCTTGAACTGACTGACAACTGTCTACTCATTCTCCCTTCCCTCTGTCAAGGAGCACAGTCTCCGTGGTAAGAAAAGGGCTGAAAGCTGACGGCTGAGAGCTGACAGCTTCCCGGAGGTACGTATGAAAGTGAGTGGAGTTCTCGCGTGGCACCCACACGTGGCAATGACGCAAGAAGAGATCGACGAATTCCTATCTGGTCGCTGGATCGCGCGGCTTGCCACCAACGGCCAAGACGGATACCCACATATCGCCCCCCTCTGGTACTACTGGGATGGCGAGTGCATATATTTTGCCCTGACCCGCAATCGTCAGTCGTGTAAAAATCTCCAACGCGATCCACGCTGTTCCGTTGTGATTGATATGGACGATCGCCCATTGATGGGGATGCGCAGCAATTGGGCCAAAGCTGTGCTTATTTTCGGAACTGCTGAATTGGCCGAAGTTGGTTCAGGGAAGAAGGTGACGATCAACGCTGGGCCGTGGAAAGGGGAATACACCCCAGAACAAACAATCGCTATGCTCACTAATCGTTACGGACTCTATGCGCGTGACGGTGCCCTGGGGATGACTCGTGAAGAGTTTCGTAACATGTTTGCCCGCGACGACATCAAGGAGAGTCAGATTTTCAAGGATAACCTTGGCCGGACGTTCACGAAGATTACGCCGAGCAAAATCCAAGCCTGGGATTTCTCGAAGTCGCCGATTGAATATCAAAAAGCGTAGGGGCACTGCTTTTCTTTCGCGCGGATGGGAGAGAGCCTGTCCTGAGCTTGGTCGAAGGGCTCATGATGAGCGGAAGCGAAGGATAGGCATGACAACTTCTTTAAGGTCATAGGCTGATGACCTCAACATGAATCCGTTCTTTGACTTTATGGTCAGCCAAAAGATAGCGATCAATCTCGTCAAGAGTTGTGGCATGGAAGTAGCGCTCGCCACAACCTGCACAGACCTCGGCCTCAACATTCTCGATAATGTAGAGCTTCCCACGCAGCCAATGCTGTCGCTTGACTTGCTTTTTTCTCGTTTTACCCCCGCAAAACTCGCACGTCATAGTTCCTCCGTTAGCGCGTAGACTGTAGTGACGATAAGATCGCCGTCCGCCTTAAACCGACAAATTACGTGAATCAAGCGCCCATCTTTTGCCGGACCTTCGATGCGATATCGGGTTCCGCGCACGTCTTCAGACAGCTTTTTCTAAACTCGTCCCTTGAATATAGCGTTCTCAACATCGTCTCGCTCTAGTCCATCATCCAGCATCTCATCCTCTGCATGAGAGGAAAGGTAATAAGCGCGATCAATGATCTTCTGCCGAATTCGCTGAATTTTTGTCATTGAGGTTGATGACCCCAATATTATACCGCGCCTGCTTGTGCAGTTACGACGACCGCTTGCAGCGGCGAGCGAAACGGTGCTGCCCCACCATGCTGTGCTAAGGCTTCTGTTACCGATGCGACGATAGACTCGAATGACGCTCCGCGCTCTTGAATCGTGGCACTGAGCGGCGAGCCTTGAATGAAGCCGATAGCAAGCGCTTTGGCACTCTCGCTACGCGCCTCCAGTGTGACGGTCTCAAGCTGTATGTTACGAAAACCATGCGTGGTCAATAGCTGTCGTAAGACTGCATGGTCATTAAAGGTGAAGGGTGTGTGAAACTGCGGTGGGTCCGCCGGGAACAATGTGGCCAGCGTTTCGTGTGCGATGTGAGCGAATGGGTTCGCGGCTATCCCGTCCCACACATTGAAGGCGAACAAACCGCCCTGGTTCAGCACCCGACGGGCTTCGCGAAAGGCGGCCTGCTTGTCTGGAACAAACATCAGGCCGAATTGACACACTACCGCAGCAAATGAGGTATCTGGAAATGGGAGGGCGGCAATGTCCGCTTGTCGCCAATCCACATTGTTGAGCGTAGCCAGTTTGGTCCGTGCATAGTCAAGCATCGGCTGACTCAGATCGGTGGCAACGATCTCAACCTCAGGCGCTAAATGAGCACGCAACTGCTGCGTAACGATGCCAGTGCCACAGGCCATCTCCAACACCGGACCAGTAACATGAACTGCCACACGACGTACAAGATCAGCAGCGTAGGGCTCGAACAGAACCGGGCCGAGATAGCGATCGTACAGTTGCGGAATGGAACCAGAAAAACTGATACTTATTTCTGCCATGAGAATCCTCCACAATGGAAGTCAACTTGGATAGAACAGAACGGGGCTTTTTACAAGTTGGCGCGTTTTCCTCGTACTCCCCAGGCACGCGCGATCAGCCGAATTATTCCATCATCGGAAAAGGGCAAAGTTGCTCGGAGATGCTGGTGGAGCGCTGTTCGATCTTCCTCCTCAATGTTTCGCGCGCACAGCGCACGCTACGGACTATGACTGACAGAAAAGCAAATATGCCAATTTTCATGGCAGCCTCCTTACAAGAAGTATTGTAAGCGTTCAGCTATCAGCGTTCAGTAGTCAGCCAGACAAGAACACACAGAGGATTTTGCCTAACTTCTGCCACGGATCAGAGCCCCCAGGGTGTACCCCTTCTTGTTTTTGCTGAAAGCTGATGGCTGACTGCTGAACGCTTACGAATTATTATCGACCTTCCTTTATCCAGTCGGCTAAGCGATCGAACTCCGGATAATCTGGGCCGGCCTCGAGCAGCAGCACCGATCGGCGTGAGTCTTCTGACAAGCGAGCGGCTAGCACGCCACCGGCAGATTCCGCTCCTATGATGATAACGTCGTAGCTCATGCTTTCCTCCTTAGTATGACGTAGCGAGCTAACGTATGGATCATTAGACTCAACTTAGGACTCCGAGCAGCCTCAGCAGGAGTGCACTATCGAAGTAGATGCGTTCACCAGCCACTTTTTCTTCCGCATCAAATGTGAAGATCGCGCACACCGGGACCGCAAACGAGCGCCCTGTCACGGGAATTCCCTGCCACTCTGCCGTATGGGTGCCACCCATCATAGCTTCAAGAATGATCGCCTCGTCGCCCACGTGCCATGCGATCACATCGACCTTGAGCTGAGAAAAACCGCCTGCGTCGCCTAAGCCCATATCCTCGTACTGCGCTCGGATCGCCTCGTGCCCCTCTAGGATTGTTCCATTCACAATGTATCTTGGCTGACGACCAAGGGTGGCCATGACCGCCGCAACGTCATGGGCGTTTTCAGCACGAAGATGTTCTTCGCAAAGTTTCATTCGCGCATTG
>Ga0187892_10004263_pt1 | contig 24288 bp, 26 predicted proteins | sample MA1701073metaG_FD_139345 | JGI IMG/M metagenome (GOLD analysis project Ga0187892, IMG submission 139345) | Bio-ooze microbial communities from a basaltic lava cave in the Kipuka Kanohina Cave System on the Island of Hawaii, USA - MA170107-3 metaG ... | reverse complement strand
CCGGCACCTCGCCGAGATTACGGCCCAGTACGGCACCTGGACCTACGCAATCCTCACCGCGATCGTGTTTTGCGAGACCGGGCTCGTGATCACCCCATTCCTCCCGGGCGACTCGCTGCTCTTCGCCGCCGGAACCATCTCGGCCCTGGGATCGCTCGATCCCCGGCTCTTGAATCTGATCCTGGTGACGGCGGTCGTTGCGGGCGACAATGTCAACTACTGGATCGGCCGGTACATCGGCCCGCGCGCCTTCTCGATGAATAGCCGATTCTTCAACCGTAAGCACCTCGACCGCACCCATGCGTTCTTCGAGCGCCACGGGGGCAAGACCGTGGTGCTGGCGCGCTTCATCCCGATCGTGCGCACCTTTACCCCGTTCGTGGCGGGCATCGGCGCCATGAGCTACCCCCGCTTCCTGGCGTTCAGTCTGGCCGGCGGCACGTTCTGGGTCTCGGGGTTCATCTGGGCCGGGTACTATTTCGGTAATCTGCCCGTAGTGCGTCAGAACTTCAGCCTGGTCATCATCGCGATCATTCTGTTGTCGATCGTCCCGATTGTCGTGGGGATCCTGCGTGAGCGCGCGGCAGGACGAGCGGTGGCACGGCGGCCATGAGACGCCGGTACCTCGTCGAGGGCGACGTGCAGGGTGCGCTGGACGCCCTCGAACGGGCCATCGAGGTCGATCCTCTGGCCGAGCAGCTCTACCGGCGCATCATGCGCCTCCACGCCAAGCAGTCGAGGCCGGAGGAGGCCGACGCCGCCTTCAAGTCCCTGGTTGCCCACCTGGGCGCCTTCGACCTCCAGCCCAGCGCCGAGAGCGAGAAGCTCCACCGCGAGCTCATCGGAGGGGGCCGGGCCTAACTCAGAGCACGTGGAGGCCGGCCGACACGATCTGGCCGCCCGAGAGTTCGAGCGTGCCGAGCGTGTGGTCGGGCTGCATCCGCCTGTCGCTCGGTGAGCCGGGGTTGAAGAGGAGCTGGCCGTCGATGCCCGCCTCGTTCCAGGGGATGTGGCTGTGGCCGAACACCACGACATCGGCATCGGGGAACCGCCGCCGCATGCGCCCCGCCCTCGACGCGGACGGGCCCGAATCGTGGATCATGCCGACCCGCACGCCGCCGATCTCCAGTTCCTCGACCTCGGGGAGCAGGCCCGCCAGCTCCACGTCGTTGTTCCCGAGGACGGCGTGGACGGGTGCGAACCCCCGTAGCTCGTCGAGGACCTCGCCCACGACGATGTCGCCGGCGTGGAGGATGACGTGGGCCCGTTCGAGCCACCGGTAGGCCGAGTCGGGCAGGCGCCGCTTGCCACCGCGGCGGATGTGGGTGTCGGCGAGCACGACGGCGAGGGTCACAGCCGCCCGACGGTACGCTGCCGCGGCGGTGGACCCCTTCGCCGCCCTCGACCGCATCGCCTACCTGCTCGAACGCACCGGCGCCCCGACGTTCCGGGTGCGGGCGTTCCGGAGTGCTGCGTCGACGCTCCGCGATCTCGACCTCGCCGAGTTCGAGCTTCGCGCCCGCACCGGCCGGCTGCGCGACCTGCCCGGCATCGGCCAGGTCACCGAGGCGGTCGTGGTCGAAGCCCTGGCCGGACAGACCCCGGGCTACCTGGCCAAGCTCGAGGAGGAGGTCGGCGAGGTGGTCGGGGCCGAGGACACCAAGGCGGCCATGTACGTCCAGGCCTTGAGGGGCGACTGCCACACCCACTCCGACTGGTCCGACGGGGGCAGCCCCATCGAGGAGATGGCCCGGGCCGCCCGCGAGCTCGGCCACGACTACATCGTCCTCACCGACCACTCGCCCCGCCTGACCGTCGCCCGCGGCCTCTCCCCGGAACGGCTGCGCCAGCAACTCGACGTGGTCGCCGAGGTGAACGAGCGGCTGGCACCTTTCCGGATTCTCACCGGTATCGAGGTGGACATCAACGAGGACGGCACCCTCGACCAGGAGGAGGAGCTTCTCGAACGCCTCGACGTGGTCGTCGCCTCGGTGCACTCGAAGCTCCGCCAGGAGTCCGAGGGCATGACCAAGCGGATGCTGGCCGCCATCGCCAACCCCCACATGGACATCCTCGGCCACTGCACCGGCCGGCTGCTGACGGCCCGGGCCCGGCCCGAGTCCACCTTCGACTCCCTTGCCGTGTTCGCGGCCTGCGCCGAGACCGGCACCGCCGTCGAGATCAACTGCCGCCCGGAGCGGCTGGACCCACCGCTACGCCTCCTCTCGGAGGCAGTGGCCGCTGGCTGCTGGTTCTCGATCGACACCGACGCCCACGCCCCCGGCCAGCTCGAATGGCAGCCCAACGGGGCGGTGCGGGCGGCCAAGTGCGAGGTGCCCCTGGCGCGGGTAGTCAACACCCGGTCGGCCGACGACCTGGTGGCCTGGGCCGGCGACCCCGGGTAGGCCGGTGACGGGCGGGGAAGGCGAGGGCGAAGCCGAGGGCGAAGTCGAGGTCCGGAAGGTGCAGCCGTACCAGGCGGCCAAGGTCTACCGGTGCCCGGGCTGCAACCAGGACATCGCCGTCGGCCTCGGCCACGTGGTGGTCGTGCCGGCCGGCGCCCCCGACCGGCGCCGCCACTGGCACCACGCCTGCTGGGACCACCGGGGCAACCGCCGCCCCGGCCCGGCTACCGGACGCCGATGAGGTCCACCACGAAGACCAGGGTCTCGTCGCCCCGGATGGCGGCGCCCGCACCCCGCTTCCCGTAGCCGAGCTGGGGCGGGATGGTCAGCTTCCGCCGGCCGCCCACCTTCATGCCGGCCACGCCCTGGTCCCAGCCCTTGATCACCTGGCCGCGCCCCAACGGGAACTGGAACGTCTCGCCCCGGTCCCACGAGGCGTCGAACTGCCGCCCCGTGCTCCACGCCACGCCCACGTAGTGCACCTCGACGCTCTGGCCCGTGCGGGCCTCCTCCCCCTCGCCTTCGAGGAGGTCCTCGACCACCAGCGTCTGGGGCGGGGTCGTTTCGGCGGGGATGGTGACGTCAGGTTTGGCCATGACCCGACCCTACCGGGCGAGCACGACCACCCCGTCGGGCCCGAGCCGCACCGCCGCCCCACGCACCTCGACCTCGCCCCACGCCAGCGCGACCTCGCCGGGCCGGCCGTCTCCCAGGACGCTGGTCGGGATCGCGATCGGCGCTTCGCGCCGAGGCGGCCGACCTGCCCCTGACCAGGGCCCTTGTCTCGCAGCACGGCCGGCAGCCGGGCGGTCGGCCGCCGGGGGAGGGCTGTCCGACCAGCGTCCCAGGACGGGCACGTCGACCGCTTCGGGGCCTACGTTGACGGCGACCACGACCTCGCCCCGGTCGAGCACCAGCCACCCGGCGTCGTCGTCGTAGCGGACGTCCACCAGGCCGCCGTGCAGCCCCTTCTCGCGCCGCAGCCCGATCAGCCGGCGGTGCCAGTCGAGGAGGGGGCCGCGTGCCTCGTCCCACCGGAGCCTCGAACGCTCGAAGGTGGCCGGGTCCTGGGGGTCGGGAACGTCGTCCGGCTTCCACCCGAACGCCGCGAACTCCCTCCGCCGCCCCTCGCTCACGGCCTTGCCCAACTCGGGGTCCTCGTGGTCGGTGAAGTACTGGAACGGGGTGGACGCCCCCCACTCCTCGCCTTGGAACAGCATGGGCACGAACGGCGAGCACAGCACCAGCGCCGCCGCCGCCCGGGCCCGCCCCTCGCTCACCAGGTGCGCCAGCCGGTCGCCCTGGGCCCGGTTGCCGACCTGGTCGTGGGTCTGGGCGTAGGCGAGGAACCGGGTCAGCGGCACGCCCGCCGGCGCCCGCCCATGGCTTCGCCGCCGGGCCCCCGACCAGCACCCGTCGTACACGAACGCCTGCCGCAGCGCCTTGGCCAGTTGGCTCATCGACCCGAAGTCGCCGTAGTAGCCGGTGCGCTCGCCGGTCAGCACGGCGTGCAGGGCGTGGTGGAGGTCGTCGCTCCACTGGGCGTCGAGCCCGTAGCCGCCCTCCTCGACGCGCCGCACCAGCCGGGGGTCGTTGAGGTCGGACTCGGCGATGAGCACCTTGTCGTCGGACGCAGCCGCCCGCAGCTCCTCGAGGACGTGGAGAGCTGACGCGTCGAGGATGGCGTGGACGGCGTCGAGCCGCAGCCCGTCGACGTGGTAGTCGCACAGCCACAACAGGGCGTTGTCCACGAAGAAGGCCCGCACCTCGTCGCTCTCCCGGTCGTCGAAGTTGACGGCCTGGCCCCACGGCGTGGCGTAGCGGTCGGTGAAGTACGGCCCGTAGGAGCCGAGGTGGTTCCCGGCCGGCCCGAGGTGGTTGTAGACGACGTCGAGGAGCACGGCCAGCCCCCGGGCGTGGCACGCATCGACGAGCGCCTTCAGGCCGTCCGGGCCGCCGTAGCCGCGGTGCGGCGCGTACAGGTCGACCCCGTCGTAGCCCCACCCCCACCGGCCCGGAAATGCCGCCACCGGCATCAGCTCGACGTGGGTGACACCCAGTTCGACGAGGTGGTCCAGCCGTTCGACCACTCCGGCGAACGTGCCCGCCTCCGAGAAGGTCCCCACGTGCAGCTCGTAGATCATCGCCTGGTCGAGGGGCGGCGGCCGCCACCCGCCGTCGGTCCAGCCGAACGTGGCGTGGTCCACGGCCGCCGACAGCCCGTGCACGCCGTCCGGCTGCCACGGCGAACGAGGGTCGGGGCGGACGTCCCCCCCGTCCACCGAGAACCCGTAGCGCTGGCCGCCGGCCAGCTCGACGTCGGCCTCCCACCAGCCCCGCTCGTCCGGCCCCTTCATGGGCACCCGGCCGGCGGCGCCGCCCCCCACGACGGCGTCGACCCGCTCGGCGGAGGGCGCCCAGACCCTGAGCGCCATCACAGCCGTCCCAGGACGCTGATCGGAATCGCTATCGGCGCTTCGCGCCGAGGCGGCCGACCTGCCTCTGACCGGGGCCTCTGTCTCGCGGTACGGCCGGCAACCGGGCGGTCGGCCGCCGGACGAGGGCTTTCCGGCCAGCGTCCCAGCAACGCCACCGGGAACTCGGCGAACAGGTCGGCCATCGCCACCTGGCCTTCCCACCAACGGCCGCCGCCCAACTCGTCGCCCCACCGCCCGGGTGGGAGCGCCAGCGCCGTGTCCCCCCAGCCTCCCAGGCCATGCACCAGCCGGGGCACGGCCACCACCACGTCGTCGTCGCCCCGCACGTAGGCGACCACGTGCCCGGCCCGCTCGCCCGCCGCCGCCACCGGCCGGTAGGCCGCGCCAGGGGCGAACGCCGACGGGTACCGCCGCTTCCGGGCGGCCAGGGCCCGGGCCACCAGCCACAGCTTGGGCGCCCCGTCCCGGCGGCCGGCGGCCAGCAACCGGCGGCGTTCGTCGAAGTCCACGGGCCGGCGGTTGTCGGGGTCGACCAGGCTCAGGTCCTCCAGCTCGGTGCCCTGGTAGAGGTCGGGGACGCCCGGCGACGTCAGCTTCAGCAGCGTCTGGGCCAGCGAGTTCACCCGCCCCGCCTCGACCACCGGGGCCAGGAACGCCTCCAGGTCAGCCACGAACTCGGAGTCGCCCACCACCGCCTCGGCGAACCGGCACATCTCGGCCTCGTACTGCTGGTCGGGCGCGACCCACGACGTCTGGCGCTTCGCCTCCTTGATGGCCTTGGTCAGGTAGGCCGTGGCCCGCTCCGCGCTCAGCGGCCACGCCCCCACCAGCGTCTGGTACAGCAGGTACTCGGTGGTGCGGTCGGGCGGCGGCCCGTGCCTCGCCCCGTTGCGTCCCGACCACCGGCTGACGGCCGCCGCCCACTCGCCGGGGATCTCGGAGAGCACGGCCAGCCGGGCCCGCACGTCCTCGCTGCGCTTGGTGTCGTGCGTCGAGGTTGACAGCATCGTCCCCGGCCACCGGGCTGCCGCCTCGGTGTTCGCAGCGTGGAACTCGTCGACCCCGACCCCGAACCGCGACGGGTCGCCCCCGACCTCGTTCAACGCCACGAACCGGAGGTAGCGGTAGAACGCGGTGTCCTCCACCCCCTTGGCCACGACCGGGGCGGTGAACTGCTGGAACCGCAGGGCCAGATCGGCCTCCACCTCGCCGGGCCCGTTCACCTGCCCGAGCAGCACGCCGGACAGGAACCCGAGAAGGTCGGCGTCCAGGCCCGTCTCGGCAGCCGCCGCCGACAGCACGGCCACGTCCTCCGGCCGGGGGGCCTGGCCCGGCACCACGTAGGTCCGGTACACCGGGAACCGGGCGGCCAGCTCCCGCAGCGCCTCCCGCAGCTCCCGCCGGGTGTAGTCGCGGTGGCACCGGTGGCGCTCGCACACGGCCACGGCCAGGGCCGTCACCCGGTCGAGGTCGGCGGCCAGCGCCTCCCGCATGACCTGGAGCCGGGCCTCGTAGGCGACGGCACCGAAGCCCGCCTCCTCGCCGGTGAACTCGGCGTAGAACTCGGTCAGCGGCTTCTCGCCGGCGGGGTCCACGAACAGGCCGCCGACCCGGTTCAGGAAGTCGTAGCCGGTCGTGCCCGCCACCGGCCACGAGCCGGGCAGCCGTTCCCCCGCCTCCAGGATCTTCTCCACGACCACGTAGACGCCATCCGGCAGCCGGCGGAGGTAGCCGACCGGGTCCCGCAGCCCGTCGGGGTGGTCGATGCGCAGCCCGTCCACCTTGCCCTCGGCCACCAGCTTCAACAGCAGGTCGTGCGACTCGGCGAAGACCCGATCGTCCTCCACGCGGAGGGCGATCAGCTCGGGCACGTCGAAGAAGCGCCGGTAGTCCAGCTCCTGGCCGGCGATCCGCCAGAACGCCAGCCGGTAGTTCTGCCGGGCCACCAGTCCGTCGAGGCGGTCGTGGTCACCGTTCAAGGCCGCGACCTCGTCGGCCACGCACGCCGCCGCCTCGGGCGACTCCTCCAGCAGCCGGGCCAGCCGCCCCCGGAGCACCTCCTTGTCGCGGTGGCGCTCGTCCACCGACTCCCGATCGGTGGCGGTGGCGGGCGGCAGCCGCCCCAGGGCCACGCCGATGCTCACCAGCTCGTCCGACCCGGCCGCCTCGCCCGCCGCGCCAAGGAGCTCGTCCAGGGTGCGGGGCGATACGGGGAAGACGTGCTCGAAGTAGCCCAGCGAGAACGACCCGCCATCGCGCGCCACCCGCAGGTCCCCCGCCTCCAGCACCCGCCCGTAGTGGTCACCCAGCACCGGCAGGAGCACGCGGTCGCCCGCCCCCCAGTCGATGTCGAAGAACGAGGCCCAGCGGCTCGACTGGCCGTTCTCCAAGACGTCCCACCACCACGCGTTGGCCCCCGCAGGGTCGATGGCCATGTGGTTGGGGACCACGTCCACCATGTGGGACAGCCCGGCCTCGGCCAAGACCGCCACCATCCGCTCGAACGCCGCCTCGCCGCCCAGCTCCTCGTTCAGCCGGGAGTGGTCGACCACGTTGTAGCCGTGGAGCGAGCCGGGGGCGGCCTGCAGGTAGGGCGAGCAGTACACGTGGCTCACGCCCAGAGCAGCCAGGTAGGGCGCCACGCGAGCCACGTCGTCGAACCCGAACCCGGCGTGGAGCTGCACCCGGTAGGTGGCGCGCGGAACAGCCATGGCGGGATCATGTTCCCCCGTGGAGCTACCGGTCATGCCCCCCGTCCGGCCCATGCTGGCCAAGCTGGCCCGTGAGATGCCGCCCGCAGGCGGCCAGATCTACGAGCCCAAGTGGGACGGGTTCCGCTGCATCGTGTTCCGCGACGGCGACGAGGTCGAGCTGGGCAGCCGCAACGAGAAGCCCCTGACCAGGTACTTTCCCGAACTGATCGAGCCCATCAGGGCCAACTTCCCCGATCAGGCGGTGGTCGACGGCGAGATCGTGATCGCCGGGTCGGGCGGCCTCGAGTTCGAGTCACTGCTCCAGCGCATCCACCCCGCCGCCTCACGGGTCAGGATGCTGGCCGAGCAGACGCCCGCCTCGTTCGTGGCCTTCGACGTGCTGGCGGTGGGCGCCGACGACCTGCGCGGCCAGCCGTTCGCCGCCCGCCGCGGCGCCCTCGAGGCGGCCCTCGCCGGCGCCCAACCGCCCATCCACCTCACCCCCGCCACGAGGGACCAGGCCGTGGCCCTCGAATGGTTCGACCGGTTCGAGGGGGCGGGCCTCGACGGGGTGGTGGCCAAGCGGGAGGACCTTCCCTACCGGGAGAACGAGCGGGTCATGCTCAAGGTCAAGCACGCCCGCACCGCCGACTGCGTGGTGGCCGGGTTCCGGTGGCACAAGGCGGGCGGGGGCGTGGGGTCGTTCCTGCTCGGCCTCTACGACGACACGGGCACGCTCCACCACGTGGGGGTGGCCTCGGGGTTCAGCGTGGCCCGCCAGAGGGAGTTCGCCGCCGAACTGGAGCCCTACCGGGCCGGCGCCCTCGCCACCCATCCGTGGGCGGCGCGGGCCGAAGCCGTCGGCGCCGAACCGGGCGGGCGCATGCCCGGCGGCCAGAACCGGTGGAACGCCAAGGCCGACCAGTCCTGGGAGCCGGTGCGCCCCGAACGGGTGGTCGAGGTGGCCTACGACCACCTCCAGGGCGACCGGTTCCGCCACGCCACGTCGTTCGTCCGGTGGCGCCCCGACCGGGAGCCCCGCAGCTGCACGTACTCCCAGCTGGACGCAGCCGTGCCCGAGGAGCTGGCCGCCGTCTTCGGCGCTACTTGAAGATCGATGTTTCCGGCGTGCCTGCGCCGGTAAGAACTGCGGCAAACCGCTCAGCGCGCCTGAACAGGAGGGTGCCCCGAAGGCGATGAAGTCGACACGCCTGGCCCTCCCTCACGCGCTGTCGGGATCGCCTTGGCGCGCCCGTCGTGAGCTCCGTTCGCTGCTGCTGGCTGCGAACTGGCCCGGCGACGTCGAGGCGGTCGTCCTCGCCGTGCACGAGGCGGTCATGAACGCCGAGCAGCACGCCGGCGGCTGCACGGCCGCACTCGCCGGCCTCGACGACCGTGATGTGGTGGTCGAGGTGTGGGACCGGGGACCGGGCTTCGACCCCCACCGCTACGCCAGCCGCCCTCCGGGCACCCTGGCCGACCGCGGACGGGGTATCTGGCTCATCAGCCAGCTCGCCGCCCGCTACCGGGTCGACCGAGCCGCCGGCAGTACGTGCGTCCGCCTGGCGTTCCAGCCCTGACCTGCGAAAAAGGGTCGTCCACAGGGCTGTTGATCTCCGAACTCCCAGTGGTAGCGTGGCCCAAGGGGGAGGCTCGAGAAAGAACGTGGGCAATCCGAGAGGTTGGAGCAGCGAGGAGGAGGATCTCCTTCAGCTCTACCTGAACGACATCGGGAAGTACCCATTGCTCACACGCGCCGAAGAGGTCCACCTCGGCGAGCTCGTCCTGGCCGGGCGCAAGGCGGAGACCGAGCTGGCCAAGCTGGGCGACCGGGTCGACGACGCCCGCCTTTCCGACCTGCAGGACCGCATCCGGGTGGCCGACGATGCCGCCCGCCGCTTCGTCCGGGCCAACCTCCGCCTGGTCGTGTCGATCGCCAAGAAGTACCAGTCGTCGGGCGTCCCCCTCCTCGACCTCGTCCAGGAGGGCAACTTCGGGCTGATGCACGCCGTGCAGCGGTTCGACCCCCGCCGCGGCTTCAAGTTCTCCACCTACGCCACCTGGTGGATCCGCCAGACGATCGCCCGGGGCATCGCCAACACCGGCCGCGCCATCCGCCTCCCGGTGCACGCCGGCGACCAGTTGCTGGCCATCCGCATGGCCAACACCGCCTTCGAGGTCCGCCACGGCCGGGCGCCCACCCAGCGGGAGCTGGCGGCGGCCGTCTCGGTGCCGGCCAAGAAGCTCGACGAGCTGATCCCCTACCTGGCCGAGCCCCTCTCCCTCTCTGACCGGGTGAACGACGGCGACGTCGAGCTGGGCGAGCTGGTGGAGGACACGCACTCGCCGCCGCCCGACCGGGCCGCCCTCGACGCCATGCTCCCGGCCCAGGTGCAGGAGCTGCTGGCGGTGCTCGAGCCGCGCGAGCGGGAGATCCTCTGCCTCCGCTACGGGCTCGACCGGGGCCGGGCCCGCACCCTCGAGGAGGTCGGGGAGTTCTTCGGCCTGACCCGGGAAGGCGTCCGCCAGGCCGAGCTGAAGGCGATCGCCAAGCTGCGCCGCCGCTCGTCCCGGGGCGGCCGCGACCTGCTGACCGCGTAAGGGAGTTCGCCCTCCCCCGGGTGGGGGACGAACGCCTGCCGGTCTCCTCACCCCGACACTCCCCCTCACGGGGGACGGTCGCCGGTTCCCTACGATGGCCCGATGAGCAGCGCCGTGACCAGGGACATCGACATCGACTTCCTCAACGAGGTCGCCCAGCAGCTCCGGGTGGACGCCATCCGGATGAGCGGCCGGGCCAGCTCCGGCCACCCGACGTCGTCGATGTCGGCCGCCGAACTGATGGCCGTCCTCGTCGCCAACCACCTCCGCTACGACTTCGACGCGCCCGACAACCCGGCCAACGACCACCTGATCTTCTCCAAGGGCCACGCCTCGCCCCTCCTCTACGCCATCTACAAGGTCGTCGGGGCGGTGACGGCCGACGAGTTGGAGTCCTACCGCCGCCTGGGCGCACGCTTGGAGGGCCATCCCACGCCGATCATCCCGTGGGTCGACGTGGCCACCGGCTCGCTGGGCCAGGGCCTGCCCATCGCCGTGGGCGTGGCCTATGTCGCGGCCAAGCTCGAAGGGGCGCCGTCCCGGGTGTGGGTGCTGTGCGGCGACTCCGAGATGGCAGAGGGCTCGATGTGGGAGGCGGCCGAGGCCGCCTCGTTCTGGGGACTCGACAACCTGTGCGCCATCGTCGACGTCAACCGCCTCGGCCAGTCGGGTGCCACCCGGTTGGGATGGGACACCGACACCTACAAGCGCCGGTTCGAGGCGTTCGGCTGGCACACGGTCGTGTGCGACGGGCACGACGCAGCGGCGGTGGACGCCGCCTACGCCGAGTTCGCGTCGACCGACAACCGCCCGACGGCCATCATCGCCCGCACCAAGAAGGGCGCGGGCGTGCCGTGGATCGAGGACCAGCTCAACGCCCACGGCAAGGCCGTGGAACGGTGGGAGGAGGCCATCGAGCACCTCGGCGGCGACCGGGACGTCTCGGTCGCGGTGGCCAAGCCCGCGGGCTCGCCCGCGAACGAGGTGCCGGTGCAGGCTTCCGCCCCCGCCGACCTGCCGACATACGAGAAGGGCGCCGAGATCGCCACCCGCAAAGCCTATGGCGAGGCCCTCGCCGCCCTCGGGAACGTGCGGGGCGACATCGTGGCCCTCGACGGCGAGGTGTCGAACTCGACGTTCTCGGAGATCTTCCGGGCCGCCCACCCCGACCGCTACATCGAGTGCTACATCGCCGAGCAGCAGATGATCGCGGCGGCCGTCGGCGCCCAGGTGCGGGGCTGGGTGCCGTTCTGCTCGTCGTTCGCCGCCTTCCTGACCCGGGCCTACGACTTCATCCGCATGGCCGCCGTCTCCCGGGCCCGCCTGTGCATCGTCGGGTCCCACGCCGGGTCGTCGATCGGTGAGGACGGCCCGTCCCAGATGGGCCTGGAAGACCTGGCCGCGTTCCGGGCGGTCCACTCGTCGGTGGTGCTCTACCCCTCCGACGCCACGTCGACCGCCGCCCTCGTGGCCGAGATCGCCGATCTGACGGCAGCCCAACCCGCGGGCGCGACACCCCAGGGCGCCATCGCCTACCTGCGCACGACCCGGGGCAACACCCCCGTCCTCTACGACTCCGGGGACAGCTTTCCCATCGGCGGGTCGAAGGTGGTGCGCCGGTCGGACAACGACCAGGTCGCGCTGATCGGCGCCGGCATCACCCTCCACGAGGCCCTCAAGGCGGCCGACGCCCTGGCCGCCGACGGCATCCCGGCCCGGGTCATCGACGCCTACTCGGTGAAGCCCATCGACGCCGCCACCATCGCCGAGGCGGCCCGTGACTGCGGCGGGCGCATCGTCGTGGCCGAAGACCACTGGCCCGAGGGCGGGCTGGCCGACGCCGTCCTCGAGGTGTTCGCCGAGTGGGACGGGCCCTTGCACGTGCGCAGCCTGGCCGTCACGACCATGCCGGGCTCGGGCAAGCCCGACGAACTGGTGGCGGCGTCGGGCATCGACGCCAACGCCATCGCCGACGCCGCCCGCAAGCTCGCCGGCTGACATCGGGGGCCGTGGGTTACGGTTAAGCCACATCGGACCAAGGTGGGAGGTGGTCACATGCAGCGCCGGACCGTTCGCGGCATGGTGATGGCGGGAATCGGGGGCGTCGCGCTCCTGACGGTGGTGACGTCGGGCGGGGCGCAGACGTTCCCGTCGCCCCCGACCGTTCCCACGTTCACATTGCCCCCGTTCCCGTCGATCCCGCCCATCACCACGCCGCCGCCGACCATGCCGCCGCCGACGACCGCCACCACGAGCCCGCCGCCGACCATGCCGCCGCCGACCACGACGCCGCCCCCGACGATGCCGCCCACGTCGCTCCCATCGACCATCGACAGCCTGATCGACGACGTCATCGACCAACTCGAGGACTTCGGCGACCGCTTCGCCGACCTGATCGACGCCTTGCGGCAGCTCCAAGGCGGGAGCTGAGCTGACGTAGTACCGGGCCGGGGGCGCCATGCCCGTGAGCGCAGCCCCGCCCACGTTCGTCATCATCGACGACGTCGAGGCGCGTGACGCGTTCCAGCGCGTCTGGCGCCTGCCGGTCGTCCTCGTCGGCCTGGTGGTCGTGCTCCTCGGACTCGTGGCGATCCTGCCCGCGACGTTCGTCGTCGGGGCCATCATCCTCGGGCTGCGGCTGAACGGCACCATCGAACTCGGCGACGACCCCGCCGTGTTCCTCTGGGCGGGCGTGGGGGCGCTGGTGGGCTACGTCCTGCTCCGCCTTGGAATCCGGCTGCTGCGGGGCCGCCGCTCCTCGGCGCTGTTCCTCCGCCGGTTCGGCTTCACCGACGCCACCGCCGCCCTCAGCACCGCGGTCGCTCGCAGCCTCGGGCGGCGATGGCGGCTGGTGACGCTCGACGACTCCAAGGTGGCGCCCGTCGGTGTCGGTGGGCGCAGCCAGTGGCTGTTCCGCATCGGGCCGTGGCTCCTCGGCCTCGGCCTGCTCGTGTTCCTGCTGTGGGTCGTGCCCGGCATCTTCGAGTCCCAATTGGAGTCGGCGATCGACGAAGCCGTGGACGAGGCCGTCGACGACGCCGCCAACCCGATCGAGGCGATCTTCGCGGCGTTCTTCACCGCCCTGATCGTGGGGGTCGTCATCGGCCTGATGCTGATGATCGCCCTCCTGGCGCCGGCCGCCCTCGCCGGCTCGGTGCTGGCCTTCTCACTCGGTGGGCGCCGGGCCATCCGGCGGGCCGAGCGCCGCCGGGCCACCGAGGTCAACCGGCCCGGCGAGGTCGAGCGCGTCACCGACCGCATCCGCCGCCAGGCCCGGCGCATCTACGCGCCCCGGCTCACCGTCGTCCGGTGTGACGACTCGGTGTGGCAGTCGGTCGTCCGCCGGCTGGCCGAGCTGACCGACGCCATCGTGATCGACGTCTCCGAGGTCTCGGGCGGCCTCCTCTGGGAACTGACCACGCTGGGCCCGGCCCGGGCGGACGACTGGGTCCTGGTCGGCCGCCGCGACCGCCTGGAGGGGCTCCTCTTAGAGGACAGCCCGAACGCGGCCCAGCTGCGCGCCGCCCTCGACGGCCAGTCGGTGCTCGCCTACCGGGTCGACCGCTTCGACCGGTTCGAAGCGAGCCTGCGGGCCCGGCTGACCCACGTACGCTGACCGGCGTGTACTTGGCGGAGGTGAACGTGGCCCGCCTTCGCGGCCCGCTCGACGGCGAGGAGATGTCGGGGCTGCGCAAGGCCCTCGCCGACGTGTTCTGGCTCGCCGAGAAGAGCGACGGCTTCGTGTGGCGGCTTACGCCGCCTGACGGCGGGCCCCTCATCTACGGCCTGCTCGACGGCCTGGAAGTCGTCGTGACCCTCTCGGTGTGGATGGACTTCCCCGCCCTGCGGAGGTACGTCTACCGCACCGCCCACGGCCTGTTCATGCAGCGCCGGCACCGCTGGTTCGAGCCGATCGGCGGGTTCACGACCGCCATGTGGTGGGTCGCCGACGACGAACGCCCGACCGTCGAGGAGGGCCTCGCCCGCCTTCGGCTGCTGCGGGACCAGGGGCCCACACCCCTCGCCTTCTCGCTGCGCCGCCAGTTCGACCCCGACGGCGGCCGCGTCATCGTCTGAGCCAAGGCTCGTGGGGGGCGCCAGCGGGTACGTCTGCGGCCTTGGAAGTCCGGTTCGATTCTCGGATCTGAGCCTGCGGTTGCATCCGCCGGGTGGGGATGACGACGAGTTCGTCGAGCGGCACACGGAGGTCGGGTTCGTTCACCAACAACGCCCGACCTGGCCGATCCTCCTCGCCCAGCACGTCGCCATCGACACCGACGGTGACTTCGACCGGCGGTACGGAGTTCGTTACGTGACGTGAAGGGCGAGGTCGTTCCCAGCCGCGACAGAGGCTGCGGCAGGCCCCACTGCCCCTGGCCTGCGGCCCGAACGGGAATGGAACTGGTACGGTCGGGGTGGTTCACCAGCGGACATCAAAGCCGCAGGTGAGGGGTTCCCTGGAGACCCGCCGGTACGAGCTGGTTCGATCCCAGCTGGCCCCACCATGAGGATGATTCGTCGTGGCCTGCTGGCCGTCGGCGTGGCCAGTTTCGTCGCGGCCGTGCTCCGGCTGCGCGGGCAGTCGTGCCTGCCGCCCCAGCGCGGCGGCTGGCGGGAGCTGGCCGGGCCGGAGTTGAAGTAGCCGGTGCGGGCCATCATCGTCGGTGCCGGCGCCGTCGGCGCCCGCGCCGGCCGCCAGTTGTTGTTCCTCGGCCACCTCGACGACCTGGTCGTGGCCGACGCCTACACCTCGCGGGCCGAGGCCGTGGCCGAGTCGTTCGGCTCACCGGCCCGGTCGGTGGACGGCAACGGCGTGGCTGTGGCCGAGGTGGGCGACGTGGTCGTCATCGCCACGCCCAACGGCCACCGACACCTGGCCGAGGAGGCCTTGGAGCGCGGCGCCCACGTGATTTCGACGACCGACAGCGTCGACGACGTGAAGGCGCTCCAGGAACTCGACGGGATGGCCCGCAGCCTGGCCCTCAACGTCGTCATTGGCTCCGGCTTCGCCCCCGGGCTGTCCTGCGTGCTCGCCGCGCTCGGCGCCCGGGCCTTCGAGCGGGTGGAGGAGATCCATGTATCGAAGGTCGGCACCGGCGGGGTCGCCTGCAGCGAGCACCAGCAGCAGGCCCTGAACGGCGAGTCCCTCGACTGGCGGGACGGCCAGTGGCAGGCCCGCCGCGGCGGCTCGGGGCGGGAGCTGTGCTGGTTCCCCGACCCGATCCGGGGCGTCGACTGCTACCGGGCCGCCCTGCCCGACCCGCTCCTCCTGCACGCCGCCTTTCCCGCCGCCCAGCGCATCACGGCCCGGGTGGGGGCGAGCCGCCGTGAACGCCTCGCCGTTCACGTACCGCTGCGCCGCCGCAAGGTCGACCCCGAGGGCCAGGTGGGCGCCATCCGGGTCGAGGTCCGGGGCGCCCAGGGCACGTCCCTCGACGACCGGGTGCTCGGCGCCGTCGACCGTCCGGCCGTGGCCGCTGGTGCCGTCACCGCCATGGCCGCCCGCTGGGCCCTCGACGGGCGTCTGCTCCACACCGGCGCATCTGGCCTGGCGGGCCTGGTCGAGCCCGGCCCCTTCCTCGCCGCCCTCGCCGAGAGGGGCGTCAAGGTCGCCATCTTCGAAGGCGCCCAGCACGGCGAGCCGGCGCCCGCCGACCGGGCTTCCGCCCGCCGGTAGCGCCGCCCGCCGGTCGCTACCGCACCAGGCGGGACAGCCGCCGGTCGGCCAGCACCTTGCCGCCGGTCTGGCACTCGGGGCAGTACGTCACCTCGTAGGACTCATAGGACACCCGCCGCAGGTCGGCGCCGCAGCGCGGGCACGGCGTGCCGTGGCGCCCGTGCACGATCCAGTGGTCGCCCACCTTCGTCGGCAGCCCGCCCGTCCGCTTCCGCTCCAGCGCCAGCCCGCCCTCCAGTACGGCGTGCGTCGATTCCAGCAGCGCCCGTCGCCGTTCCGTGGACAGGCTCTTGAGCGAGTCGTAGGGCGAGATCCGGGCCCGGTGGAGGATGTCGTCGGAGTAGCCCCGGCCGATGCCGGCCACCGTCCGCTGGTCCCGCAGGATCGTGTGGGCCCGCCGCCCGTCGTCCCCCTCCCGCACCAGGGCCGCGAACTCGTCGGAGAACGGCTCGGGCCCGAGCCCCGCCATCGGCCCCTCGTCCCCCTCGGCCAGCACCCACCAGCCCGCCTTCCGCTCGGTGCCGTACTCCTTGAGCAGGACCGAGGGACGCCCGCCGAACCGGAACCGCACCACCGCCCCCTTGGGACGGGTGGCCTTGGGCGGCTCCTCCACGTCCAACCGCCCGCCCTGGGACAGGTGGAAGGCGATCCGGGGCCCGCCGAACTCGAACAGGGCGAACTTCCCCCGCCTCCCCACCCCCACCAGCCGCAGCCCGAGCAGCGACTCCGGCCGCGGCTCGAACGTCTTGAGCCCGGAGAACTGCAACACCGTCGCGCCCATGAACGCGCCGCCCCCCACGGCCGCCTCCAGCCGTTCGACCATGGCCTGGACCTCGGGCATCTCGGGCATGACGGCGCCCAGCGTAGGGGCGACGGGCGGCCCGGCGGTCAGCCCAGCGCCGACGCCGGGGCCAACCCCTCGGCCACCAGCCACTCGGCGGTCCGCCGCAACGTGTCCTCGATGGGCCGGTACGACAGGCCCAACTCGCGCTCGGCCCGGGACCCGTCGTAGCGGTGCCCGTGCAGGAGGGCGCGCATCGACTCCCTGCACGCGATCGGTGCCTGCCGCCGCAGCCGGGCCGCACCGGCGGCCACCGCCACCACGCCTGACACCACCGCCGCAGGGACCATCCGGGGCGGCTTCACTCCGGGCGCCACCTTGGCCATGGTCGCCATCAGGTCGTCGCTCGACAGCGACGAGCCGTTGAGGACGTACCGCCGGCCCGGCTCGCCCTTCATCTCGGCGAGGACGTGGCCTTGGGCGCAGTCGTCGACGTCCACCAGGCTGATCGTGGTGTCGACCCACGCCGGGAGCTTTCCCTGCAGGTACAGGACCAGGACCTTGCCCGTGCCCGACGCCCGGCCCGGGCCCTGCACCGATGAGGGGTTGACCGACACGACGTCGAGCCCGACCCGCTCGGCCTCCCGCCACACCGCCACCTCGGCGTCGTACTTGGACCGCTCGTAGTTGGACAGGAACGTTCCCCGATGGGGCGAGTCCTCGTGGCCGACGGTCCCGTCCACCTCGCCCAGCGTGACGGCCGACGACGTGTAGACGAGCCGGCGGACGCCGGCCCGGGCGGCGGCCACCACGCAGTTCACCGATCCCCGCACGTTGGCCTCCCACATGGGTGCCGGGTCACGCACGCAGAACTGGTTGACACCGGCCACGTGGTAGACGACCTCGCACCCGTCCATGGACCGCTCCAGCGACGCCACGTCGAGCACGTCGCCCCGCACCGGTACGGCGCCGGCAGTGACAAGGGCCACGTCGGCCTCGCCCGACCGGGCCAGAGCCCGCACCGGCCGGCCACCGTCGTCGACGAGCCGGCGCACAACGGCCGATCCGACGACACCCGTGCCTCCGGTCACGAGGACGGGCGGTGTGGGCATCAGGCCCGCACGGTACCCGCCTGCGCCGCGTGGCCGATCGTGGCGAACCGGTAGCGTCCTACGGCACATGGGACGTCCCCTCTCACCGCTCGGCGCCGCCGTCCGGGGCGCGGTCGCCGGCGCGATCGGCACGGCCGCCATGGACCTCATCTGGTACCGGCGCTACCGCGTAGGCGGCGGTGACCAGTCCCTCCTCGAGTGGGAATTCGCCTCGGGCGTGACGTGGGACTCGGCCTCCGCGCCGGCCCAGGTGGGCAGGCGCCTGGCCGAGGGCTTCCTGCAGCGGCCGCTCCCCGACCAGGCCGCCCCTCGCGTCAACGACGCCGTGCACTGGGGCACCGGGCTGATGTGGGGCGCCGCGTACGGGATCGTCGTGGGGTCACGGCCGGCGCCGCGGATCGCCTACGGCGCCGTCTTCGGCCCGATCGTCTGCCTCACCAGCTATGCGGTGCTCCCGCTGGCAAAGCTCTACAAGCCGATCTGGCAGTACGACGCCAAGGCGCTCGCCAAGGACTTCTCCGCCCACCTCGCCTTCGGGCTCGGCACCTCGGCGTCGTTCGCGGCCTTGGCGGCCCTCGCCCGCTCGCCGAGTAGCGCCGGCACGTCGCCCTCCGATCCAGGACGCCCCGCCCGGCCGGCGGGGCCTGCGACGGCGGCTCGTCGCCCGTGCCGCTCGGAGATGCTCTAAGGAGAGCCTTGCGTCAGATGTTAGGCATCCCTAATATCCGGCCATGCGACGCATGCAAGTCCTCACCGCTTCGGCTGTCCTTGTCCTCCTCCTGACGGCCTGTTCCGACCGCGAGGGCACGACGTCCTCGCCGCCCGTCGCAGGATCGGGTGGTGAGGCGGCCTTGGACGTCCCCGACTTCGACCGGGTGCAGGTCACGCCCCTCTCCTCGGGCGAGCACGACCGCCTGCTGGGCGCCGCCTTCGACGCCCAGAACCGCCTCTACGGCGCCGGCTGGGTGGCGTCGGGCGCCGACCAGTCGATGGCGGTCGCCCGGTTCCGCACCGACGGCAAGCTCGACCCCACCTTTGGCAACGGGGGCGTGGCCACCGTCAACGTGGCGGTGGGCGGCAAGGCGGTGGAACTGGCCCGGGGCGTCGTGGTGCAGTCCACCGGCAAGGTGGTGGTCTCCGGCCCGATCGAGCACGACCCGGCGGCGAGCGGCGACGCGGCCCGTGACACCGACATCGCCCTCGCCCGCTTCGACCAGAATGGCAAGCTCGACCCGACCTTCGGCGCCGGCGGGGTCGTCAAGCTCGATCTCAGCACCGGCGTACTCGACGGGACGGCCTTCCGCGGCGACACGACCTGGGGCCTCACCGGGCTGGGCGGCGACAAGCTGGCCGTGGTCGGGGCGCAGGTCGCGGCCGGGGACGGCCGAAAGGACCTCGACTTCGCCGTCGTCCGGCTGAACGCCGACGGCAGCCGCGACCGCACCTTCGGCAACGACGGCGTGGCCCTCGTCAACGTGGGCCCGGGCGTCTCGGAGACCCCGAAGACCGCGATCGAACTGCCCGACGGCCGGCTGGTCGTGACCGGCTACGCCAACGTCGACGGGGTGGTGAAGGTGATCCTGTTCCGCCTCACGCCCCAAGGCGGGCTCGACCCGACGTTCGGCACCGATGGGGTGACCGTGGCCGGGCTGCTCGCGAGCGTGACCGAGTCCTACGCCGTGGCGGCCGTGGGCAACCGCCTGGTGACCACGGGCTACGGGCGGGACACCGCCGACGGCAAGGTCGACATGGTCGCCGCCGGCTTCACCGCCGACGGCAAGCTCGACCCCACGTTCGGCACGAACGGTGCGGTGCGGGTCGACGTGGCCGGCGAGGACGACCGGGGCCGCACCATCGTCGGGCTGCCCGACGGCAGCGTCCTGATCGCCGGCAGCGGGAAGCCGACCGCCACCAACCTCGACGCGATGGTCGTCCGCCTGACCGCCACCGGTGCACTCGACACGACGTTCGGCACGAACGGGCGGCGGCTCCTCGACATCGGCGGCCCGAACGACTCCTTCTTCGGGATGGCCCTTTCCCCCGACCGCAGCCGGGTGGCGGCCGTCGGCTACCTGGGCCGGGACACCAACGGTTCCGACAAGGACGACGCCGCCTTGCTCTGGCTGCGCCCCTGAGCGTTGTCGGCCCGGTTGCGGCCGGCACAATGCCTGGGGCAAGGGGCTTCGACATGGGTGAGAAGCCGACGGGACGGTCCGCCGAGACCGAGACCGAGACCGAGGACAACCCCATGGCGGGGGCAGCCGGGATCATCACGACACGGTCCAACATCAAGGGCGCCGCCAGCGCGGCCGACGTCGAAGGGAGCCCGCTGGACCCGGCTGGCAACGAGGCACACAACCTCCGCGCCGGCGCCTCGAGAGCGAAGGCTCAGGGCTGGGGCGGTCGCGCGCCCGGGCGGAGGCCGCAGTTGGGGCCGAGCGGGCACAGCCGGGGCGCCGCCTGGCGTAGCAGGCCCCAGCCGATCTGGCGCATCTCGGGTGCGGCCGACGCGCCCGGGTCGCCGGCGTCCTCGAGCCGTTCGGCCATCTGGAACATCCCACCCGCGCTCTCCAGCATGTGGTCGGTGGTGGCGAGCATGGCCGCCTTGACCTCGTCCCAGGCCACCACGTCCTCGCCGTCCTCGGTCTTGTACTTCATGCCCGACCCGTCGATGGCGACCACGTCGACGGTGAGCACACGGTCGTCCTGGAACGTGATGCCACACGTGAAGCTGACCTCGGCCACGGCAGACGGTCCTCCCTCCGTTAGTAGAACTTCCGGCCTTCGCTGAGCCTGGTCACGAAGTCCTCGATGCGGCGCGCCCTCGTCTCGGGGCGCTTGGCGTCGTGGATCCGGTACAGGACGGCGAAGCGGTTCTGCTTGTTGAGCGTCTCGAAGAAGGCGGCGGCCGCGGGGTTGGCGTCGAGGGCGGCCCGCAGGTCGTCGGGTACCGACATCACGCTGGGCGGGTCGTAGGCCCGGTCCCACCGCCCGTCGGCCTTGGCCCGCTCGACCTCGGCCAGGCCCGGCGGCTGCATGCGCCCCCCGGCGATCAGCTGCTCCACCTTGGTGGCGTTGACCTTCGACCAGTTGCTGCGGGCCCGGCGGGGTGTGAACCTCTGGATGAACCACTGGTCGTCGAACCGGTCCCGCTGGCCGTCGATCCACCCGTAGCAGAGGGCCGCCTCCAACGCCTCGGGGTAGGTGACCGACGGGATACCCGACGCCTTCTTGGCCATCCTGACCCACACGCCTCCGGTCTTGGTGTGGTTGGCGGCGAGCCACGCCTCCCACGCCGCCTGCGAGTCGAAGGGGATGATCTCCCTTCCACTCACCGGGGATGGCCCTGGCCATCGGTGCGGTAGGCCTGGCTCGTGAACTTCGACACGAAGGCCGTCCACCCCCCGCTGGCCTGCTGGACGACGGTGCAGCCGTCCTGCCAGATGCCGTTCTCGGCCCACCACTGGCTGGCGGCCGGGTCGCCCTGGTTCTGGTGGACGTTGTGCATGCCCAGCCCGGTGGTGAACGGCTCCCCGAACACCAGGACCTTCGGTGAGCCCGCCAGCAGCGGCTCGAAGGCGGCGGCGGCGTCGAGGTTTGACCCCTGGCTCCACGGCGGCACCCGGCGGCCGAACAGTTGGGACAGGAAGGCCATGACCGGGTCGGGCATGGCCACGAACACGCAGCCGGGCCGGGACTGCATCCACCGGCTGCGCTGGTAGTCGACGGCGCCCGACGACGAGGTCATGGTCAGGTCGTGGTAGCCCTCGTCGAGGGCGGCGACCGGTCCGAGGTTGGCACCGGTCAGGCCGGCGACGACCTTCCACTCCACGCCCACCGCCGACTGGTGGCTGTCCACGTCGACCGCCACCCGGTACTGGGCGCCCCCGGCCTTGACCCGCAAGTTGACGTGGAACCACCGGCCCTGGTCGTCGGGGGTGTCCCGGAAGTGGGAGACGAGCGCCCCCACCAGCACGCCGTAGCGGTCAAGAGGCACGCGGGGAGAGGAAGCTTTCGAGCAGGCCGGCGATCGACCCCATGGTCGAGAACAGGGCTTCGGCCGACGGCTGGGTGTCGTACAGCTGGCTGAGCAGCTCCATGCCCATGAACAGGCCGACCACGCCCATGGCCACGTCGTGGACGGGCACCGCGCCGTCGTAGACGGTGCCGGCGAGGACGCGGGTGGCGGTGTCCTCCACGAGCCGCACCCACGGGTCGAAGAAACCCTGGAGCTGGCCCGCCAGCTCGGGCGAGGACGAGGCCGCCGCCAGCATCTGGGAGAGGACCCGGATGTTGCCGTCGTCGACGTCCTCGCGGTGGCAGGCGGCGCCCACGGCGACGAGGTCGGCGAGGGTGTCGACGCCGGCCAGGCGCTCCTGGTAGCGGGCCATGCGCTGCGCGCTGATGCGCTCGACGGCGGCCAGCATGACCTGCTGCACGGACCCGAAGTGGTAGAAGATCAGCGCCTGGTTGAAGCCGCCGGCGCGGGCGATGGCCCGGGCGCTGGTGCCGACGACGCCCTCCTCGCGGATCGTCTGGAGGGCCGCCTCGACGATGCGGGCCCGGGTTTCGTCGCCGGCCGTCGTGCGGGCCGTGGGCGAGGACATCGTCCCTTCAGGGTACACCGGCGGTCAGCGTGACCACGGGAGCGCGCGCTCCTAGAATGCCTGCTCATGCGATTGCGGGTCGAGGAACTGGCCAAGGCGGCCGAGGTCTCCGTCGACACCGTGCGCTACTACCAGAAGCAGCTGCTGCTGCCGCCGCCCGAGCGGGACGGCCGGGTGGCGGTCTACACCGGCGAGCACCTCGAGCGGATGGCTCGAATCCGTGAGCTGCAGCGCCGGGGCTTCTCGCTGGCCGTCATCCGCCGCTTCCTGGCCGGTGAGCTCGACCCCGCCGACGAGGGTCTGGCCGCGGCCGTAGTGGAGGCGGGCGGCGAGGGTGGTCCCGACGGTGCCGCCGAGGAGCTGTTCGACCTCGACGAGCTGGCGACCCGCACGTCGGTGCCGGCGCCCATGCTCGACGCCCTGGTCCGCGACGGCCTGCTGGTGGGCCGCCAGCACGAGGGCGAGGCCCGGTTCACGGCGGCGGACGTGGCCATCGTCACCGGCGGCCTGCGGGTGCTCGAGACCGGCCTCCCGCTGCCCGAGCTCCTCGCCCTGGCGCGGCGGCACAACGACGCCACCCGGGCCTTCGCCATGGAGGCGGTGGAACTGTTCGACACCTACGTGCGCCAGCCGCTGCGGTCGGCCGAAGGCCTGTCCGAGCCGGAGCGGGCGGAGCGCATGGTGGCCGCGTTCCAGACCCTGCTGCCGGTGGTGACGGAGCTGGCGACCTACCACTTCCGCCGGGTGCTGCTCCAGGTCGCCCAGGAGCATTTCGAGGACGTGCTGTGACCGCGTCCTTGCCCGAAGGGCCGGCCAAGGTCAAGGCCGTCGAGCACATGTTCGACCGGATCGCGCCCCGGTACGACCTCATGAACCGGTTGCTGACCTTCGGGATGGACGTGGGGTGGCGCCGCCGCACGGTGGCGGCGCTGGGCCTGCGGCGCGCGTCCCGCATCCTTGACATCGCGTGCGGGACGGGCGACCTGTGCCGCGAGCTGGCGGCCGCCGGCTACCTCGCCGTGGGCGTGGACCGGTCGATGGGCATGCTGGTGGCGGCCCGCACGACGGTGCCGCTGGTGCGGGGTGACGGGTTGTGCCTGCCCGTGCCCGACGGGTCGGTGGACGGGATCGTGTGCGGGTTCGCCCTCCGCAACTTCGAGAGCCTCGGGCCGTTCTTCACCGAGTGCGCCCGGGTGCTGCGGGTGGGTGGCCGGGTGGCCCTGCTGGAGGTGTCCGAACCGGCCAACCCGGTCCTGCGCGTGGGCCACTCGGTGTATTTCGGGCGGGTGGTGCCCCTGATCGGCGGCCTGCTCTCGGACCGGGCCGCCTACCGCTACCTGCCCAAGTCGGTCGCCTACCTGCCCGCCGAGGAGGACCTGCTCGGGATGCTGGCGGGCGCCGGCTTCCCCGACGCCCGGCGCACCCCGCTCTCGACCGGGATCGCCCAGCTGCTCACCGGCACCCGGCGATGACCGCCCCCCTAAGGGCCGTCACCCGCACCGTGGCGGGTGCCGTGCCGGCGGGCGGGTTCCAGTGGTGGCACGAGGGCGCGGGCCTGGCCACGTTCGGCGTGGCCGCTCGCATCGCGGTGGGCACCGGTCCGGGGCGGCTGGCCAAGGCGGCGGCCGAGGTGGCGACCGTCCTGGGGGAGGTCGACGTCGACGACCCGCTCGAGCTCCCGGGCACGGGGCCGCTGGCCGTCGGCGCCATCCCCTTCCTCGACGGCCAGGAAGGCGAGCTGATCGTGCCCGCCCTCGTCGTGGGGCGCGACGAGGAGGGCCGGGCGTGGGTCACCGAGGTCGGTGCCGGCGTGGGCAAGGTCCCCCCGTCGACCGCGGGCCTCGAGCCGACGAGCTTCGTCGTCGAGTCCGACGGCGGTCGCCTGGCGTGGACGGGCTCGGTGCGCCGGGCCCTCGACCGCATCGGGCGGCGTGAGATCGAGAAGGTCGTCCTGGCCCGGCGGGTGACGGTCTG
>Ga0187892_10004262_pt1 | contig 24292 bp, 24 predicted proteins | sample MA1701073metaG_FD_139345 | JGI IMG/M metagenome (GOLD analysis project Ga0187892, IMG submission 139345) | Bio-ooze microbial communities from a basaltic lava cave in the Kipuka Kanohina Cave System on the Island of Hawaii, USA - MA170107-3 metaG ... | reverse complement strand
TGCGGTCCCACGCCACCGACGCAAAAGTGGTCTGCTTCATCGTCCCTCAATTACCACGATCGGTGCTGAATCCTGCACCCAGTATCGATCATCCATGACTACCTGTGCAGAGGTTCCCTAGGTGGAATCGCTAGATGACGAAAGTGCGACCCGGCACCAACTACAACAATACCGCCGAGGCCAGCCCCAGGAAGATCAGGAACCCCATGCTGTCGGTCATCGCCGTCAGCAGGATGCTGCTGCTCATCACCGGGTCGCGCCCGAGACGGTCGAGCAAGAGCGGACACAGCACGCCGACCGTGGCGGCCACCATCATGTTGAGCATCATCGCCACGGTCATCACGCCGGCGAGCGCCAGCGACTGGTACAGCAGCAGCGTCACGAAGCCCATCAGCAAACCCCACATCGCCCCGTTCAGCACGCTGATCGCGATCTCCTTGCGCAGCAGGTAGCGGCGGTTGCTTTCGTTCAGCTGGGAAAGCGCGAGGCCCCGGATCACGAGCGCAACTGTCTGGTTGCCGGTGTTGCCGCCGATGCTCGCGACGATCGGCATCAGCGCGGCCAACGCCGACAGCTTCGCGATCGAGCCCTCGAACACGCCGATGACGCGCGAGGCGACAAAAGCCGTGAACAAATTCAAGCCCAGCCAGATCCAGCGCTTGCGTCCGCTCTGCCAGACCGGTTCGAACAGGTCGACGTCCTCGGTGAGTCCCACCTGGCTCAGCGACTGCTTGAAGGAATCTTCCTGCATCCGCTCCAGCACGCGATCCACCGACACCCAACCGACCACGTGGCGGTGCAAGTTGATGACCGGCGCCGCGATCAGGTCGTAGCGCTCGAAAGCCTGGGCCGCCTCGTCGGCCGGATCCGTCGTCGCAAAATAGACCGGGTCGCCGTCCATCACGTCGGAAACTTTCTGGTGCGCGTCACCGAACAGCAGCCGCGAGAGCGGCAGCACGCCCTGCAGCACGTTCTCGCGATCGACGACCGGAATCGAGGTGAGCTGTTCCGACAGCCCGCGACGACCGCGCAACGACGCAATCGCCTCCTCCAGCGTCAGGTCCCCGCGCACCGTCGCGAACTCCATCTCCATCAGCGCGCCGACGCTGTCCGGCGGGAAGGAGAGCGCGGTCTGCACCTGCTGGCGCTCGCCGCTGTCGAGCAGCGCCAGCACGCGCTTCGCGCGCAACTTCGGCAGGTTCTCGACGAGGTCGGCGAAGTCTGCGGACGGCAGCTGCTTGCCGAGAGCCACCAGTTCGTCGTCCTCGAGCAGGTTCACGAGTGGCGCACGCACCGGCGGAGCGAGTTCGAGCAGGATGGTGCCGCGGCGCTCCTTCTTGATCAGCTGCCAGGCCGTGTCGCGCTGCTCGTGCGGCAGGCTTTCCAGTACGAAGGCGGCGTCCGCCGGGTGCAGTCGGTTGAGCTTCGTCTCGAGCTCGACGGCATGCTGGCGCGCGACCAGGGCCTGCACGAGGTCCTGCTTGGTGGTCTTTTCCCGCGCCACGAGCTGACTGACGAGGTCCTGCCGCTCCATCATCTCCATGATTTCGCGCAGGGTCGCCTCGAGCGAGGTGTGATGCTCGACTTCGTTACGCATGATCAATGCGAAATGTACACCGCCTGACCACGGGGCGATTCATCCCGCATCCATTCCCGTTCGTCACCGAATCCTTGAAGCGGCCCCTGCGGTGAGCATACGGTCGCGGCATGCGGACCCTCGGGGCGATGCTGGCAATCCTGGCGTGTGGAATCAGTGCGGTTCATGCCGCATTGCCCCAGGAGGAACCTACTCTCGAGGCCATCGTTTCCGCCACGGTCGACCCGATCATTGAGACTGAGCTCCAGAAGACCGGTACGCCAGGCGCGACATTCGTATTCGTCCACGGCGGAAAGATCGTCTACCAGCGCGGATACGGCGTCTCCGACCTCAAGAGCGCCGCGCCGGTCGATCCGGCCCGCACCCTCTGGCCAATCGCCTCGATCAGCAAGATCGCCACCGCGATGGCGGTGCTGCAACTCGTCGGCGACGGCCGCGTCGGCCTCGACACCGACGTCAACCGTTATCTGCGACGGATTCAGGTGCCTGCGCAAGGCTTTCCGCCGCTCACGCTGCGCCACCTTCTGACCCACACCGGCGGCCTCGACGAGCTGCCCGGGCGGCAATTCGATGGCGTCGCCCGCCAGGACATCGCGGCATTCACCCGCGACAGGCTCGTCCGCTACCGTGCGCCCGGACTGCAGACCGCCTATTCGACCTACGGAGTCCTGCTTGCGGCGATCGTCCTCGAGGATGTCGCTGGGCAAGCTTATGCCGACTACCTGCGAGATCACATCTTCAAACCGGCGGGCATGGCGAGCGCGCGAGTCATGTCCGTGCGCGGGGATGAAAAAGGGGTCGCCACGCCCTATCGCGTTGAAGACGGTGAGGCCGAGGCGATGCCTTACGAGTGGTACGTCAGCACGCCCACGTCATCCATCGCGGCAACGGCCGAAGACATGGGCCGGTTACTTCTCCTGCACCTGGCCGAAGGGCGCGCTGGAAACCATCAAGTCCTCTCGCCGGCATTGACGCGATCGATGCATGAACAGCAAGCCACCATCCACCCCGCCATTCCCGGGTGGAGCCTCGGCATGCAGATGGATCGCGCGAACGGACGGACTGTCGCCGAGCATGGCGGCGATATCGGCGGCTTCTCCGCACTGTTCGCCGTCCTGCCCGAGGAGGACTCTGGTTTCTTCATCGTGAATCACGGCGAAGGCAGCAATCTGCGGTTCGACGTCAAGGAAGCGCTGCTGGACCGGCTCTATCCGGCCCGGAAGAAACCGCTCGTCCCGGCGCCGCGTCCCGAGAACCTGCCGGCAATCAAGGAATTCGCCGGAGCCTATCGCTCGAGCCTCGCCTGCCACAGCTGTCCCGACGCGGATGATTCCCCATTCACGGTCGAAGTGCGAAGCGAAGGGACCCTGTCGCTCTGGGGCCAGGTGTGGGTCCCTCTGCAACAGGATCTCTTCATCCGCGAGGACGGCAAGCGCCTGCTCGGATTCGCGCGGGACGCACAAGGCAAGGTGACGACTGTCTCCGCCGGCTCTTGGCGCGTCGCGGAGCGGCTATAGTCGCGGGACAGAGGTTCCGCCGGAGGCCGCCGTGCGCATCCTGATTGCCAATTCATCCCAGCTTCGACAAACACAGCTGCTCTTTGCGATCGCTGCGGTCGCAACGGCATTGGCCATTCTGACAACCGCCCAGGCTGGCTTTGCACTTGCCCACGAAGGCCAGGAAATTCCGTGGGCGGGATTGCTGAAAGCACGCCTGGTCGACTGGTATAGCTGTGCGCTGTTCATACCGCTGCTGTTCTGGCTCGCGCAGCGGTATCCGGTCGATCGACAACAGTGGACGCGGACGTTACCGATCCATCTCCTCGTCAGCGTTCCCATCGCAATTCTCAAGGAAAGCATTTTCGTGGCCGTCGGCAATCTTTTTCGGCCGGGGGTCTTCAGCCTGGCAGACATCCTCGCCGAGGACCTGAGCTACGAAGTCATCGCCATCTGGGGATTTGCCTGCCTCGCCCACGCATTGGCCTTTCATGAGCGATTCGCGAGTGAAAAAAATCGCGACGCAGTGGCGATGACCGAAGTTGCCGATTACATCGTCGTCCGGTCGGCAAATGGCGTGCGGCTCGTTCGAACCGAAGACATCGAATGGATCGACGCCCAGGGCAACTACGCCCGCCTGACGACGTCGCAGGGGCGTTTCATGGTGCGCGACACCATGGCGCGCCTGGAAAAGCGCCTCGGCTCGCGATTCATGCGCGTCCATCGCCGCATCATCGTCCGGGTCGACCGCGTCGTGCGGGTCGAGCCGCGCGCGCATGCGGAGTACTGGCTCTACCTCGCTTCGGGAGAGCGGGTTGGCTCAGGCAGATCTTTTGGCCCGGCTATTCGCCGGCTTTGGCGCGAATGACCACCGTTCCCGCGAGCTTGTCGTGCCAGCCTTGCTTCCTGGCGTCGAACGCGACCCAGATGAATCCCAGCAGCAGCGGGATCGTCGAGACGTAGTACGCGAGGTAGCGCCCGACCAGCTGGCCGGTGCTCGGCTTACCGCCCGTCTTGGCGTCCACGATCTTCGCCCGGACCGCCATCTTGCCGGGCGTCGCCTGGCGATACATCCAGAAGAGGATCACGGCGACCGCCGGTGCGACCCAGGTGATCAGGAAATCGGCCGGGCCCTGAATGAACCTCGTCGACATCCAGTACTCGCCGCCGTAGACCAGGTGCACCAGCGGCAGGCAGATGATCAGCATCAGGATCGTGTCGATGATCGAGGCGCCGACGCGCGCCCAGAAACCGACGTATTCGACTGCTTGTTCGTTCATGAAGCTCCTCCCCAAGGTGCGGCGAGGATACACCCTAAGCGCATGATTCTTAAGCGTGCCCCTGCCTTATGTCCCGCCGGACACGCGAGACAGACAAGCGGCTGATAGCATGATCAGCAAATAACGAGCTGGATCAGCCAAGACCACAGGGAGGGTCACGGCGTGAGGCTGGCGAGCGTTCGAGCGGGGGCAATCCTACTAATCGCCTCGTTGCTGCAATCTTGTGGCGGCGGAGGCGGAGGCAATGGCGGCGGTGAGGGCGGCCAGGACGTCCGCCTCAGCGTCAGTTCGAGAAATATCTCAGTCTCCGCCGAGCCAGGCGATGAGACGCCTCGCAGCAGCGTCACGATGACGGTCACCAATCCGCCCGAGGAGGGCCTCTTTGCGGGGGCGATCGTTTCGGGAGACGGCATCGCGCTCGTCGACATCATCCCGACGAGCGCGACACAAGCCACGCTTCAGATCTACTTCCAGTCCCCCAACGAGCTGCAGAACGACACCTACGCGGGTTCGATCGAGCTGCATGTCTGCACCGATGATCAATGCGCGAACGACATCGACGGCAGCCCGGTCACGATCCAGACGTCCTACGAGGTCAGCGGTGGCATCACGGGTCTGCTTGACCGGAATACGATCGAGCACACGACAGACAGCCAACAGGACGACTTCCACCGCGAAGGCGTGCGGCTGACGCTCGATCGCGCGCCTTTTGGCGGCGCATACCTGCAGATCGAGCCGACGTCGAATGCGATCAACTTCGTTTCCACCTCGGCCGAGTCCCAGCTGGTCACGAATATCGACATCGAATTCTACAATGGCCGAAGCCTTCGGCCCGGCACCTATACCGACACCGTCACGATCACGGCCTGTTACGACTTCCAGTGCATCCGCCAAATCGAAGGCAGCCCGTTCACCATCTCGACCCGGATGATCGTGAACGTCGGTGCCGAACCCGGTTTCACGCCGCTCGCGGTCGCAAGCCGGACCGCCCTCGCCCACGACGTGCTGGATGCGGAGTACAGCAAGGCGCTGAACGCGGTCGTGATGGTCGGCAGCTACCCGGTTAACGCGCTGTACATCTATGACGTCACGACCGACACCGAAAGGCAGCAGCCGTTGCCCAAACTCCCGACGGCCGTCTCGGTATCGCCTGACGGGCTCGCGGCCGCGGTCGGCCATGACGCGTTGATCTCCGTTGTCGACCTGACGACGGCCGGTCAGCCGGGCGCGCCGGCGCCGACGCTTCTGAACGTCAGCATCGACGTCCTCGACGTCATGATCGACGCGCGTCGCCGCGTGCACGCGCTGCCCCGCGTCGACCAGTGGCAGGAGTTCCATACCGTCGACATCGCCTCGAACACGGAGAAGCTGAGCACCGGCAGGTTGATCTACGCGGGTGCGCGCGGCCGCCTGCACCCGTCGGGCGACTACATCTACTCCATCGATGGCCGGTTCATCTCCCCGGGCGACATCGAGAAGTGGGATGCCACGTCCGATCAAGTCGCCTGGGTCCGGGAGTCGCCGTATCACGGCGACTACGCCATGTGCGGCGACCTCTGGTTCAAGGAGGACGGCGCGACGATCTACACGACCTGCGGCAACACATTCCGCTCGAGCCTCGTGCCGGAACAGGACATGGTGTACTCAGGCGCCCTCGAACTGACCGATGCCGATTTCGGATTCCTGATCAGTTCCCTGAGCCAGTCCGACGCCCTCAAGGAAATCGCGCTGATCGAATACGATAATTACTACTGCGAGATCATTCCCGATACCGGGCCGTGTTACACGCATCTCGCGCTCTACGAAAGCGACTTCCTCAACCGCCAGGCGGTGTACGCGATCGGGCCGGTGACCGTGGACGAAACGACTTACGAACAGCACGGGCTCTTCGTGTTCCACGACGCGAACGGGTCGCAGAAGTACATGATCAGCAAGATCCGCGGCGCTCCGAGTCAGGATGCAGAGTACTACCTGAGCGTCATCGAATGAAGCGTGCCGTTTGGTGATAACCGCAGCTTGCGCCCGATCGGGCGCGATCTTCCTGTTCCTGCTGCTGCAGGCCTGCGGCGGTGACGACGACTCCTCGACCCGACTGACCCTCAGCAAGGACACGGTTTCCGTTTCGGCGACCCCCGGTGACCAATCGCCGACGGATGAGTTGACATTCACGATATCGAATCCGCCGGAAAACCAGCTTTTTATCCACGTAGACAACTCTGAGAACGGAATCCTGAGGACTGATCTCTTCTTGACGAGCCTGGGCCAGGGCACGCTCTCTATCCAGTTCAAGCCTCCCGGCTCGCTCACGAACGGCACCTATACCGACGCGATCGAGCTACGTGTCTGTCCCGACTTTGCTTGCACAACCGAGATCAAGGGAAGTCCCCAAACAGTGAATGTGACTTACGTCGTCAGCGGTGAGGGCACGACAACGGTCACAATCGAGAGCACCTCGCTGGGGGTCACCGCCGACCAAAATGAAACGTCGAGCCGGAGAGATACGACGGAGCTGACACTCAACAAGCTGCCGCCATCCGGCGTCTTCATCCTGGCGGACGAATCTACCGACACCATCCATCTGGTCTCGAGCAGCACCGTAACCGACAGGAGAAGGGAACTCGAAGTCCTGTTCGCGCCTGGGTCGGAATTCGATCCCGGGACCTACAACGATTCGATTGACGTGAGGGTGTGCTACGACCCGAGTTGCGTGCGACAGCTCGGCGGTAGTCCGTTCGTCATCGAGACGACTTTCAACGTGACCGTCGGCATCGAGTACGGCGTTCCCCCGCTGGAAATTCAGAGCCGCCTGCCGCTCGGGCACGATGTGATCGATGCCGAGTTCAGCAAGGCGCTTAATCAGATCGTCATGGTGGGCAGCTACCCGGCCAACGCGCTTTACGTTTACGACGTTGCGAGCGGAATCGAACGCCAGCAGATGTTGATCAAGGAGCCCACGTCCGTATCCATCGGACCTGACGGCCTCACGGCCGCTGTCGGCCACGATGCCTTGGTCTCGGTGATCGACCTCGCCAGCGTCGGCACGCCTGGAGCGCCCGCACCAATCATCCTGGACGTCAGCGCCCCTGTGATCGACCTGGTTCTGGATGGTGCTGGCTATGTGCATGACATACCGGCGTCAGAAGAGGCCGTCACCCCCTTCATCCATTCCGTCGAAATTGCAACCAATACGGAGCGACTCAGCGACACCTTCAGTTTTGCCCGAAGGGCGCGCCTCGATGCGTCAGGAAATCGCCTTTATGTTGCCGACAATTTCTCTCCCAGCACGCTCAACAGCTGGGATGTCACTTCTGGGGCGGCTACCTCACCAACTCGGTGGCACAACGCAAGTCAGTACGATACCTGCCTGAATCTCTGGCTCAACGAAGGCGGCGACACGATTTACACTGCCTGCGGCAGGTTTTTCCGAGCGAGCAGCGACCCGCGGGAGGACATGCGCATCGTGGGCAGGCTGAGACTCTCAGGTACATCCACGATCGGCACTCTCGGAATCTTGTCCTTGTCGCACTCCGCGGCAAGCAATGAAATCGCGCTCGTCGAGGGTTATCTGTTTGGCTGCGATCCCTTTTCCCCAGGCGACTCTTGTTTCACGCGCCTCGCTTACTATGAACATGGATCAGTCAATAGCCGGGCCATCTACGCCATCGGGCCGGTGACGATCGATCAAGTCGACTACGCGCAACTCGGCAAGTTCGTATTCCACGATGCGGTCGGGAACCAGAAGTACCTGATCGGAAAGATCGAGGAGGCGCCCGGGCCGGATAGCGAGTATTGGCTTAGTGTGGTTCCGTAGGAGCCGCCATGGGACTGCAAGACCGCGATTACATGCGTCGGCGCGACGTTGTATCAGGGGGTGGGAACCCCGGTGGAGGCAGTTCCGGATCGAAGTTCCTCATGATTGCTGCCATCGCCATTCCGCTTGCGATCGGCGCATTCCAACTTTTCAAGCACGCACGCCAGGAAATGATTCCCGGCGAAGGCGATCTAGTCGTCAACGTCAATACGGCCACACCCGAAGAACTCGAGACGATTCTGGGCATAGGCCCAGCGCTCGCGAGGGAAATCATCCGGGAAAGGCCTTACGAGCGGATTGAAGACCTCATGCGCGTGAAAGGTATCGGGCAATACAAACTCAACAGCATCCGGCCCTACGTGAAGGTTGAAGGCGAAACGCAAGAGCGCTGAGTTCGGACCTAACCGCCCGCCTTCCCGATATCCCCCGGCTTCCTCAGCATCTTGTCCACCTCGCCGAGGTGCTGCTCTTCCGTGCGGATCATCTCGCGGGCGTACTCCTCGATCAGGATCGAGTTGCCCTGCACCTGCCCCAGCAGCTTGTGATACAGCGCGAGCGTGTCGCGCTCGTGCTGCATCGCTTCGCGCAGGATGTCGCCGATGTCGTGCTTGTGCGTCTCGAGCAGCGGGCCGATCCCGAGCGACGGATGCTCGCCGAGCTGCGTGATGAGCTCGCCGGCCTGCGTCGCATGCGTGAGCGCCTCGGTCGCCTGGCCGCGAAGCCAGCCCACGATCGGGATGCGGTTGTAGCCGTAGGCCATCAGCGAGTAGTGCGTGTAGCGCACCATGCCCGCGAGCTCGAATTCGAGGATTTTGTTAAGTGTTGCCGCGACCGCCTTGGTGTCGAGTTTCATGGGATTCTCACGTCGCTCGCACAATCAATGGACTAGCAAGCTCGAGCGCGCAGCATAGGCCCGATCGGGCATTCCGGCCAATTCGGGCGCCTGCAAACTGCCCGCTGCCTTCAGCCTCCACTCATGCTCCCGGAGCGTAAGATGGAGTTGCCATGATGCTGCGTCCGACCGTGCTGGTTCTGGCACTCGCGGCATCGAGCTTTGCCTGGAGCCAGGCTCTCGATCCGCCGGAGCGCGTTGCACGCCTGAGCTATGCCGAAGGCCAGGTCGCGTTTCAGGATTCGCAGTCATCCGCGCGCTCCGCACTTCCCGACCGCCCGCTGATTCCCGGCGATCACCTCATTACAGAGGCCGGCGGGCGCCTGGAGCTCACGCTCGGGACGGCCGCGATCCGGCTCGACGAAAACACCGAGCTCACCTTCGTCGGTCTCGACGAGGCAACTGTCTGGGTCGAGCTCAATGCCGGGACGGCGAACGTGATCCTGCACGAGCTGCTCCAGGGCGAGATGTTCGAGATCGTGACGCCGAACACCGCCATTGCGCTCCGCGAACCGGGCGAGTATCGCGTGGAAGTCCAAGCGCACGATTCCACCCAGCTGACAGTGCGCGCCGGCACGGCAGAGGTGGAAACCGCCGCCGGCCCGGTGCCGGTTACGGCGGGCCAGCGTGTGCAGCTCGAAGGGCGCGATGCGCTCGCACGTCTCGCCGCGGCGGAGCCGCAGGACGCGTTCGACGAGTGGGTGCTATCCCGCGAGCGGCAGCTCGACGAGATGGAATCGCGCTACGCCATGCAAGACGACGCCGGATACGACGAGCTCGATAATTACGGCGAGTGGTATGACGATTCGAGTTACGGGCGCGTCTGGCTGCCGTCCTACGCCTACGGCGGATGGGACCCGTTCCGGCATGGCCGCTGGGAGCGTGACGGTTACGGTTGGGCCTGGGTCAATCCGCTGCCGTGGAGCGCCTTCACGTTTCATAGCGGCCGCTGGGCATACCTGCATCACCTGAGCCGCTGGTGCTGGACGCCGGGCTCGCGGGATCACTCCACAAACGTCGCACGCGTCACGCATCCGTTTGGACATCTCCGCGGCGCGGTGCGAGTGCGCACTAACGGCGATCAACGGGGCGATCAGCGGTTCGTCGCGGGCAGTAACGCCATACCGCGTCAGGCCGATCGCGACCGGCGAACTGCAGCCCGGCCTGCAAGCACATCGGGCGGGCGGACGGGACGCGGCACAATGGTGCGCAGCTCCGGCGGCAATCAGAGTCAGCCGCGGCAAATTGCCAGCGCGCCGCGGAGTGGCTCGACGACGATGCGCCCGTCTGGCTCTTCCAGTTCATTTAGCTCGTCCAGATCATCGAACTCAACTATCGCTGCCTCGTCACGCAGCGCGTCGAGATCCGCCACGCCCTCGCGGACTACCCGCGCTTTCGGCACGCCGCAGCAGCCCTGATGCTCCCGCAGGTGGTCACATATTGTGACCACCTCAGCAATCCTGGCCCAGATCGGCGGTGAATCCGATGGGTCGCGACTTGGTCGCTGCTGGTGCCATCAGCGCGCGAATCGCTCCATAGACCTCCTCGAATTGCCGACGGGTACGGGCATCGAGCGTTGCGATGGACTTCTCCAGCGCCTCGAGCTTTCGAGTGAGCTCTGTATTCGAGGACAGCACTTCCCGCAGCTTTACGAAGGCGCGGACGACGTAGACTGACATTTCCACGGCGCGCGGACTGTTCAGAATTGTCGCCGCCATGATCGCGCCGTGTTCGGTAAAGACGAGTGGTGGACGCTTTGGGCCTCGGTACTTCCGCGAACTGCTTGCAATTTGCAAGCAGTTACTGCGTAACTCGCTGATTTTCAATCGAAACACGAAGTCGCCTGGGAACTTGTTCCAGTTACGACGTACCTGCTGATTCAATCTTTCGGTCCGCACTCCGAAGGGCCTGGCTAGATCCGAATCCAGTAGCACCCGCTGCCCGCGTAGCACGAGAATTCGCTGCGCAATTCCCGCTGGATCGGTGTCGCGAATGGGCGAAGTCATTGCAAGTCATCATTTCTGAATAGTGCTCATTGCAGCCCACGCGAATCTGTCGTCTTTCTTGTCAAATCAGTGACTTCAAAGTTTGATGTTGCAATTTGCAGCATCAAGTCGCGCCCGTAACGACCCCCCTTCCATCCACACTCAGCCGCCCGGCGCCGAATGCCGCCACCTGCAGCAAGCCGCCGACGATCGCGACGTTCTTCAGGAAGTGAATGAACTGATTCTGGTCGGCGAAGTTCGCATGGAAGAAGATCGCCGCCACGATCGTGAACGCCGCAAGCGCGAGCGCAACGATCCGCGTCTGGTAGCCCGCGATCAGCAGCACGCCGCCGCCAATTTCCAGGATCACGGCGAGCGCATAGCCCGCCTCCGCCAGCGGCAGGCCGACGGCATTGATGTAGCCAATCGTGCCAGCGGGATCCATCAGCTTGCCGAAGCCGCTGACCAGAAAGATTGCCGCGAGCAGGAACCGACCGACGGTCGGCGCATAAGACAGTGAAGCTTTCATCTCGAATTCTCCTTTCAGATCCGGTTGATTGATCGGTTACGCGGCGAGCCGGCCGGCGCGGAAGTCCGCGACCGCCTGATCGATCTCCTCGCGCGTGTTCATGACGAAGGGCCCGTACTGCACGACCGGCTCGTTGAGTGGTTTGCCTGCAACCAGCACGAAGCGCGTGCCCGACTTGCCCGCGGTCGCGGTGACGCGATCGCCGTCGCTCAGAATCGCCGCGCTGTGCTGGAGCACGCCCGCGCCTGCGATCGTGACCTCGCCCTCGAACGGATAGACGAACGCGTGGTGACCCGTGCTCACCGGCAGCTGGAGCCTGCCGCCCGCAGGCAGCGTCACATCCACATAGAGCGGATCGGTCGCCATCGAGTCCGGTGCCGCATTGATCGGACCGGCGAGGTCCTGCCCCTCGATCGAAAGGCGCCCGGCGATCAGCTTGATCCGCCCGCCGCCCTTGAGCTCGACCACGGGAATGTCCGCGGCCGGGACGTCGCGATAGCGCGCGGGCTGCATCTTGTCGCGTGCCGGGAGGTTGATCCACAGCTGGAAGCCGCGCATGCGGCCGCGATCCTGCTGCGGCATCTCCGAATGGATGATCCCGCGCCCGGCAGTCATCCACTGCACGCCGCCGCTCTTGAGCTCGCCGACATGGCCGAGGTGATCCTCGTGGCGCATGTGGCCGTCGATCATGTAGGTGACGGTCTCGAACCCGCGGTGCGGGTGCGGCGGAAAGCCGGCGATGTAGTCCTCCGGGTTGTCGGTGCCGAACTCGTCGAACAGCAGGAAAGGATCGAGTCGGAGCGCCGCGTGCGAGCCGAATGTGCGGCGCAGGCGCACGCCGGCGCCGTCCGAGGTCTCGGTGCTGAGGACGATCTTGTCGATGATGCGGGGGTTCATTTCGGTTCTCCTGGGCCGTTCCTTGGGTCGCCGCCATTAAAGTATTTGTGGATTCGATATAAAAGCGGATAAATTCGGGCCTACCTATCGATTGGATCGATATGACGATGCCCCGAATCAGCCTCGAGCAGTGGCGCGCCCTGGTCGCGGTCGTGGAAGCCGGCGGCTATGCGCAGGCGGCCGAGCAGATCCACAAGACCCAATCGACCGTCAGCTACGCCGTGCAGAAGATCGAGCAGCAGCTCGACGTGAAGCTCTTCGAGATCCGCGGGCGCAAGGCGGAACTGACGCCGCCCGGCCAGGTGCTCTACCGGCGCGCGCAACTTTTATTGGAGCGTGCCGCGTCGCTCGAGCGCGGTGCGGCGAGCTTCGCCGCCGGCTGGGAGCCGGAAGTACGAATCGCCGTCGAGATCCTGTTCCCGACCTGGGTCCTCCTGCGCTCGCTCGAACGCTTTGCGAAGGAGCACCCGGAAATTCGCGTGCAGCTCTACGAGACCGTGCTCGGCGGCACCGATGAGGCCTTGCAGGAACAGCGTGTGGATTTTGCCGTCACCCCATACATTCCCCAGGGATTCTCGGGCACCAAACTGATGCCTCTGCAAATGGTCCCCGCCGCCCATCCGGATCATCCGCTACATCATTTGGGCCGGCCGGCGACGCTCGATGATCTTCGCGAGCATCGCCAGCTCGTCATCCGTGATACCGCGCAGCAGCATCCGCGCGAGTCCGGCAGTTGGCTCGGCGCCGAACAGCGCTGGACCGTTTCGCACAAGGCGACGCAGATCGCCGCCGCCTGCATGGGTCTCGGCTTTGCGTGGTTCTCGGAAGAGACGATTCAGCGTGAGCTCGAGGCCGGTCAGCTCAAGTGGCTGCCGATCGAGGGAGGCGGCCAGCGCGTCGGGCAGCTCTACCTGGTGTTCGCGGATCCGGACAATCCGGGCAAGGCCGCGTCGAGGCTGGCGGAGATCCTCAGGGAGAATGTCGGGAAGCTGTGCCGGGAGCTGGAGAAGAAATAGTCCGGCTCGCCCCCGGTTTGCTCGCAGTTCCCTGCTACGTCAGACCGTGACGCGCTTTCACCAGCACCCTGAACTCGGCTTCCGTGATCTCCTTGCCGTAGAGAATCGGAATGAATGGGTGGAGCTCTCGGATCGGATGTTCCGACCAGTCCTCCGCGTAGTCCCACATGGGGAAGAGCGCGATTGGCTTCCCGTGCAAGTCATAGAAGTCCGCCTCGCCCTCGAATCCATGCGCAAGGCTTTCGGCGATTGTCGGGGGAACGAAGCCTGGGGGCGGCGGGAGCTTGGTGCCCATCATGCAGCCGTCATCAGGATCGATCATTAGAATCGTCATCTGTAACGCACCTCCATCCAGGCGCGCCACGCGACTATCCCTGCCGCGCCGCGCGCGGTTCATCGGGCCGCCGTCTTCGACGGCCGCCGGTCAACCAGTATTTCTTGGAACCGGGCCTGAGCTGATCGTCACGCCCGCTTGAATTCACGTTTGCCTTTCGGCCGTGTGCCCTGTTTGCCAGGGGGACCACCGTGCCCATCAGGTCGGTTGGCGGGAGCGATCGCTCCACTCTTCACGAGGCGAATTCTAGCAAATTCCTGCGGAAATTGCGACCGGTTTGACAGTGACGCGCGCCGCGTGATGCCATCGTGAACGCATGGCTTCCAAGATACCGGACGTGCAGCGTCGCCGTTCCAACGGGCGGAAATGGCTCTGGGTTGGAGCGGCAGTCATTGGTCTCGCGAGCGCCGGGCTCTATTTCTCGCGCGATGCGCGCGAGACCATGTCTCCGCTGCTCCAGAGCGCCAAGCCCGAAGAGGGATCGCTGTCCGTCAACATCAACACCGCGAGCCAGGAAGAGCTCGAGTCCATTCCGGGCTTCGGGGCGGCGGTAGCCTTGCAGATCATCGAAGGACGGCCGTATTCGAAAGTCGAAGAACTCGAGAAGGTGTACGGTCTCGGCCACAACCTGGTTGAAAGCCTTCGCCCTTACGTGAAAGTCGACGGGCCAACGGTGAAGCGAGCCCCGTGACCACCTGATGCGCCCCGCAATCGCCTCTCTGCAAGGCGCAATGGGCGAACCGCAATGCCGACACTGATCGCAAAGTTCCTTGCCTGGCTCGTCCGGATACTGGGCCTGCTGCTGCTGATCGTCGGCATCCTGGTCGCCATTGCGTGGGTCAAGGCCGAGTGGGACCGGATGGCCGCGATCGAAGACGAGATCACGCGCAAGGAAAGCACCCTCGCCGAATTGCGGGCGGAGTCGGCGTCGCTTCAGGAAGAAATCGCGGCCGCGGACCAAAGATGGCGAGCGCATGTCGACGACGTGCGCATCGCGATGCAGCGAGAGCTGGATCGACTCGACACGCGGATTGCCCGCGCGCGGCCCGACTGGGACCGGGCCGTCGCGCACTTGCAGCAGGTAAATACACTCGCGAGCGACGCCCGGGGCAAGGCGGATCGGGCCAAGGCGAAACTCCAGGCGCTCCAGAGGTCCATTCGCTGGTGGGACCAGTTCGTCAGTCCCGAGAAGCTCGTCGAGCTCGAACTCGCCGAAGCGAACTACGCCGCGCTGGACCGGGCTGCGGTGGCCGTCGAAGTCATCCGGGACCGCGTGGCTCCGAAGATCGAAAACTCGCCGGTTGCCCGGCTAATCGGAGAGCGCGAGCACAAGAAGCTGCTCATCGCGAATCTCGACCGATCGGAGTCGCCGGAGAGTGCGGCGCTACGCGAGGAGCTTCAGGACAAGGCCCAGGAGGCCGGAGAAGCTGAACGACAGATCGACGCACAGCGCGAGCAAGTCGCGAACGATCCGACGCAGCGACTGCTCTCCGCCGTCAAGGCCAATCTGCCTGCCGCGATCCTGATACTCCTGGGCATCCTGTTGGCTCCGTTCGTGGTGCGGACATTCCTTTACTTCGTGCTGGCCCCCGCGGCCAGCAGGCTTTCGGCGATCCGCATCATTCCGGATGCGGAGGCTCCGCCGATTCCCGAGCCGACACCGTCCGGAGTCTCGGTTCCGATCGACATTGGTCCGGACGAAGCCTTGCTCGTCCAATCCGATTTCCTGCAAAGCAGCAGTCTGCCCGCCACGAAGTACACCGTCTGGCTACTCAATCCGCGCATTCCGTTCACCAGCGTCGCCTCGGGCATGTTCGCGCTCACATGCATTCAACCGGAAGGCACGAGGCCGACCCGCGCCGTGATCTCGTCCCAACAGGACATCTTTGGGGAAGTCGGCGTCATCGAGATCCCAGCCGGAGCCGCGATGGTCGTCCAGCCGCGTTCACTCGCCGGCGTCGTCAAGCCGGCCGCTGCGCCCGTGCACATTACCCGCCACTGGCGGTTGCTGAGCCTCCACGCCTGGCTGACGTTTCAGTTCAGGTACCTGGCATTTCACGGGCCGTGCAGGTTGATCCTGAAAGGCTGTCGCGGCGTGCGCTCCGAGGAGCCGCGCGCGAACCAGCCGCGGCTGATCAACCAGGCCGCCACGATCGGGTTCAGTGCGAACCTGGATTACAAGACCACGCGCTGCGAGACCTTCGTTTCCTACCTGCGTGGGAAGGAAAACCTGTTCAATGACCTCTTCAGCGGCGGGCCAGGGCGGTTTGTCTACGAGGAAGTTCCAGCAGCGGCTGGAAAAGCAGGCATCGGCGGACGTGGACTCGAAGGATTCGTCGATGCGGTGCTGAAGGCGTTCGGGATCTAGGCGCTCAGCTCCAGAGCCGTAGCGCGGCGATCGTGAGTCCGAAACCGCGAATGCCGCAATTTCGCCAGCATGCTGTCCACATCGCCCTCCTTTGCATCCACGACCGCTCGCGCCTTGTAGGACGGACGTTGATGCTGACGAGGGCATCATACAAGGCTAAATTTGGCCCAGGAATGGACGCCAGCGATGAAAGGAAACGCCTCATGAGGACCTCTACCGCCTCCCTCGCCTTCCTCCTGTCCTTGTTCCTGAACCCCGCCGCCCTGGCCGCGAGCGAACCCGCCGCCGACGCGCCCGTCGTTCAGGAATGGAAGGTCGAATACGGCGGCCGCCCGCGCGATCCCTACGTCGGTCCCGACGGCAAGGTGTGGTTCGTCGGCCAGGCTGGCAATTACATCGCCTACTTCGACCCGAAGGCCGAGACCTTCCGTCGCTACGAGATCGAGGACGGCACCAATCCGCACAGCCTGATCGTCGATGCGGACGGCTTCGTCTGGTATGCGGGTAACCGCAACGGCCGCATCGGCAAGCTCGACCCGAAGAACGGTGATGTGAAGATCTACATGACCGGCGAGGCGCGCGACCCGCACACGATGGTGTTCGACGGGCACGGCCACATCTGGTTCACGTCGCAGCAGTCGAACCGCATCGGCCGCCTCGACGTGAAGACCGGCGAGTACCGGCTCGTGACGCCGCACGATACCTCCGCGCGCCCCTATGGCATCGTGATCGACACCAAGGGCTATCCCTGGGTCTCGCTCCTCAATACAAACCTTGTCGTGCGCGTCGACCCCGCGACCTTTGTGCTCACGCACTTCAAGGAGGCGACGCCCGATTCGCGCTCGCGCCGGCTCGAAGTCACGGCTGATGGCTCGGTCTGGTATGGCGATGAGCCGCGGGGCTACCTCGGGCGCATCGACCCCGCAAGCGGCAAGGTCAAGGAGTACGCCATGCCGGGCGGCGCGACGTCGAAGCCTTACGCCCTCACCCAAGACGGCGACGGCCGCCTCTGGATCTCGCAGAGCGGGCCCGACAAGAAGCTCGCCGCCTTCGACCCGAAGCAGGAGCGGTTCGTCTCCGTCAACGACGTCAGCGAGACCATCCGGCACATGATGTACGACCCGAAGACCGGCGCGATGTGGTTCGGCACCGATGCCAACCAGGTCGGCAGGGTTCTCACGCGCCGCGCGGTGCCGTGACGGCGCCCGCGCGCGCGCTCGCCGCGCTCGCCATCGCGCTGCTGCCGGTCACCACCCTCCTCGCATTGCACTTTCGTGACGGGCCGCCCGCGCGTGTCACTGGCGGTTTTGGCGAGGATTCATGTCTGGCGTGCCATTTCGGCAACGCGCCAAACGATGACGCCGGCAAGCTGACACTCAGCGGCATATCGGAGCGCTACGAGCCCGGCTCGATCTATGAACTCGAGGTCGCACTTTCGCGGCCGGGAATGAAGGCCGGCGGATTTCAGCTCGCGATCCGGAATGCCGACGACCGCATGCCGGCAGGTCGGATTGCAGTTCCCGCCGAAGAGAAGTCGCGGGTCGGGGTCTTGGAGGAGCGCGGTGTGCAGTTTGCGCAACATCGGCTCGCCGAGGCGCCGGCCTCGGATGAGGTCCAGTGGAAGCTCTCCTGGACCGCGCCAGAAACTCCCCGACGCGTGACGATCCACGTCGCCGCGGTGGCCGGCGACGGGGACGAGTCGCAGGCGGGTGACTTCGTCTACACGCTGGAGGCGTATACAGAGTCAATCTCGGCGGCGCAATAGCGACCCGATCAGGAGTCAGCGCGCCAGGATTCGCCCTTTGTTACGGATCAACCTCCAAATCGACTGTAAACCCTATTGGTCGAGACTTCGTCGCCATCGGAGCCATCAGCGCGCGAATCGCTGCGTAGACCTCTTCAAACTGCCGACGCGTTCTTGCATCGAGCGTCGCCACTGATTTTTCCAGGGCTTCGAGCTTGCGGGCGAGCTCCGTGTTTGACGCCAACACTTCTCGCAGTTTCACGAAAGCGCGGACAACGTAAACCGACATTTCCACCGCCCGCGAGCTGTTCAGAACTGTGGCAGCCATGATCGAGCCGTGCTCGGTAAAGGCCAGCGGCGGTTTGCGCTTGCCGCCCCAACTTGAAGTCGCAATTTGCGACTTCAAGTTCTGTATCTCATTGATTTCCAGGCGAAACGCGAAGTCCAAGGGGAATCTGGCCTGGTTCCGTTTGACCTGTTCATTTAACCGTCGCGGGGAAACGCCGTAGAGAGCCGCCAGATCGGCATCCAGCAAGACACGCTGTCCGCGAAGTACCAGGATTCGCTGGGCGATTCTCACCGGGTCAACTGCGCGAGTAGCGGGCGGCATCTACAGCCATCGTTTCGCTGAACTCGCCTATCCATTCGTGGAAAATCCGGCGGCTTGATGCGGATTTGCAGGCGACGCTGGTGCGCCCACAATCGTGCCGCTTCCGACTTCAATCCGTCATGCACGCGGAGTAGGCTTGGCTTGTAAAACAAGGAGGTCCTCTATGCCAACCAAAGCCATTCCCGATGGATATCACAGTGTCACGCCCTATCTCGTCATGCGCGATGCCGCGCGGGCGATCGACTTCTACAAGCGCGCCCTCGGTGCGACGGAGGCATTCCGCTTCAATGCGCCGGACGGCAAGATCGGGCACGCGGAAATCAAGATCGGCGACTCGATAATCATGCTCGCGGACGAAATGCCTGACTCGGGTTACCGCGGGCCGCAGACGCTCGGCGGAACCGCCGTCAGCCTGATGGTGTATGTCGAGGACGTCGACGTGCAATTCCAGCAGGCGATCAACGCGGGCGCCAAGGTCAAGCAGCAAGTGAAGGATCAGTTCTACGGCGATCGCTCAGGCACCCTCGAGGATCCGTTTGGCCATGTGTGGACCATCGCCACGCACGTGGAGGACGTTCCGGAGGACGAGCTGGCGAAGCGCGCGGCTGCTACGCGCAAGCAGACAGCGCGAGAAGAGCGAGCTGAGGCGACAGCGTAAACGACACCACGCGACGGCGCGTCGTAACGCGAGCGCTTGCTCGCGACCGACGCGTCGTCAACACGTGTGCTGCATTTAGCGGTCCTTTTCCACTTCCGCCGTAAAGCCAATGGGTCGCGACTTGTTTACTGGCGGCGCCATTAGCGCACGAATCGCCATGTAGACCTCTTCGAACTGCCTGCGCGTTGTGGCATCGAGTGTCGCGACCGATTTTTCCAGCGCCTCGAGCTTGCGTGCGAGCTCCGTGTTCGATGCCAGGACCTCCCGCAATTTCACGAAGGCGCGCACGACGTAGACGGACATTTCCACGGCGCGCGGGCTGTTCAGAACCGTCGCGGCCATGATGGCGCCATGCTCGGTAAAGGCGAAAGGCATGAATCTCGGGTCTCGATGCTTACGCGAACCGGTCGCAATTTGCGACCGGTTGATCTGTAACTCACTGATTTTCAACAGAAACATGAAGTCGCTCGGGAACCTCCCCTGATTCCGCCGGACTTGCTCATTCAGGCGTCGAGTTTGAACGCCGTAAAGCGCTGCCAAGTCTGTATCGAGCAGCACTCTCTGCCCGCGAACGATGATGATTCGATTCGCGATTTCGGCGGCGTCCATACTTCCACTTCCGGCTGCCATCAACCCGCATCGTCGCTCCAGGCGCAGTCACTGACGCTGCTCAAATCGAACGCGCCTCAAGCAATTCTCACTTGAAGTCGCAGTTACGGCGGATACTTTCGATGCTGCCCTCGGCTGCGGTCTAAGGTCACAACGTGCGCGCGACGGCAGAGGCGACGGTCCCGACACCGTAATCCCTTATCAAGGCGCCTCCCCAGCGCCCTCAGCATGCAGAGCCGTCAGCACCGCGAGATTCGCGCGGCTGACTGCATCGGAAACCGTCAGCCGATAGCATTCCTGGCGGGCAGGCGCCGTCTGCAAATACATAAAAGTGATGCTTGCATTGCACACGCGGCGGGCGGCCGCCTGGATGCGACGGTACAAAACTCCTGCCGCGTCAGGCCGCGACCAATCGAGATCGGCGTACCGGACCGTAGTGCTGCTTGCAGCTTCGGCAGCAGGTCCCGCGGCTGCGCCCGCAGGATGAATCGCGATACCAAGCGCAATCAGCGCCAGCACGAATTGCGGAGCGGCTCGACGGAGTAATATCCAGCGTGAGATGTACATGGGTGCCTCCTTCGCATGGAAATGCTGGTGGCGACCCGTGGTGGGGACAAGCGATTAATCCACTGCGTCTGTCATGACCAAAACTCATACCGCAACGGCGCGCAAGCGCGTACGCCTGCCGCCGCTCGGATCGCTGCGCGCATTCGAGGCTGTGGCCAGGCATGGCAGCATGTCGCGAGCCGCGCGCGAGTTGAACGTGACGCAGGGTGCGGTCAGCCGCCAGGTCGCGTTGCTCCAATCGACGCTTCGCATGCAGCTCGTGGTGCGTACCGGACGTGGTATCGCACTGACGGAGCTGGGCCACCGGCTTTTTAGCGGCGTGAATGCCGGCTTCGAACGCATGCGGCTCACGATCGAGGAGCTCGCAGCAGATGCCGGCGAAGCAACGGTCACCATCTCCACCGTGCCGACCGTCGCCACGCGCTGGCTCATTCCGCGCATCGCGGCGTTTCGCGAGGCCAACCCCGACATCACGCTCGACGTGCGCAGCTCGCTCGCGCTCGTAAATCTCGCCCTTCCGACTATTGACCTTGCAATCCGCTATGGCGAGGGGCGCTGGCCCGGCGTGAAATCGCATCTTTTGTTCGAAGTGCGATCATTTCCGGTCTGCAGCCCGGGATTTTTCGAGCAGCACGGACCGGTGCGCGAGCCGTCGGACCTCCAGCACCTGCCGCTCATCCACAAGGTTTCGCGCCAGTGGTGGCTCGACTGGCTGCACGCGGCGGGCGTGCAGTCCGCGAAGCTCAGGGGCGGCGTCATCGTGGACGAGTTCGAGCTGGCGATACAGCTCGCGCTGGATGGTCAAGGCGTGGCGCTCGGCCGCGAGGGGCTGATCGGCCCGGAGCTGACCGCCGGCAGCTTGCAACGCGTGTTTGACGTCAGCGTGAAACTGCCGCGCGCGTTCTTTCTCTGCTACTCCGATGCCAGGCCGCTCACCCGCGCTGCGCGCCGGGTGTTCGACTGGCTGACCGAGGTCGCCAGCAAGCAGGACATCGACGCTCCGGTTGCCTGAGGGAGGGTCAGCCCCAGGAACGATGGCGCGCCCGCACGATCGAATGACTGAAGTGGTTTTCGCGTACCCGCGCGGGCCAACTACAGACAATGTCCAATTCAGCCGCCATTCACCTTCCCCGGCCATATCATGGAGTTGCCATGATTCTGCGCCCGGCCCTGCTGGTTCTCGCATTCTCGGCGTCGAGTTTCGCCTGGGGCGAGTCGCTCGAGACGCCGGAGCGCGTTGCGCGCCTCTCCTACGCCGAAGGCCGGGTCATGTTCCAGGGCCCGGCGGACGCCTCGCCCTCCGGCCTTCCCAACCGGCCGCTCATGCCCGGTGACCGCCTCACGACAGAGCGCGACGGCCGCGCCGAGCTCGCACTCGGCACCGCGACCATCCGGCTCAATGAGCAGACCGAGTTTTCCGTCATCGCCCTGGACGCAGCGACCGTTCGCTTTGAACTGGCTTCGGGCAGCGCGATCGTGCACCTGCGCGAGCTGTTCGAAGGGGAGTCGATCGAGTTCACCACGCCCAATGCCACGATCGCCTTGCACACGGCGGGCGAGTATCGCGTCAACGTTTTTGCCGACGACGCGACCGAGCTCACTGTTCGCTCCGGCGCCGCGGAAGTCACGACCACTGACGGCCCGGTGCGTGTCGCCGATGGCCAGCGAGTCCGACTCGAGGGACGCGACGCGCTCGCGAGCCTCGCGGCACCGCTGCCGGCGGACGCCTTCGATGACTGGGTCCTGGAGCGCGAGGTGCAGCTCGCAGAAGCGCAGCAGCCTCCTGGCGAGATCCTGGACGACCAAGGCGAGTGGTACGACGAGCCAAATTACGGTCGCGTCTGGATGCCTTCCTATGCCTACGGCGGCTGGGATCCGTACGGCTACGGCCACTGGCAGCGCGTCGGATACGGCTTCGGTTGGGTCGACCCGATGCCGTGGGGCTTCTATACATCCAACTACGGCCGGTGGGCGTACCTGCATCACCGGAATCGCTGGTGCTGGGTGCCGCCGCGGCAGCATCACTGGCGAAACGTTGCGCACGACACACGGCCGTACAGGCGACCGCGAGATCACGTGCCGCTGGACGACCGCGCACGCCGCGATGACGACGAGCGCGAGCCGATCGCAACTTCGGCCGGGCTCCCGCGCCGAATCGACGCGGACCGGCAGCCCGCATACCGACGCGATGTTGAATCGGTAAAACAGTCAAGTGGGGGCACGGTCGTGCCGAGCACAAATGACGGTCAGAATCCTCCGCCGCGGACTACGCCCGTGCGGCAGAGTGGTGAGACGACGATGGCGCCGGCGCGGCCGGCCCAGTCGAGCAGTCAATCTGCGTCGAAGCCCGCGACGACAACGACGACGACCAAGGCGTTCGGCAAGCCGCAGATTCCCTGACTCCTGACCGATAGTCGCTGTCTCCGCAGTGGATCCCCACGCGGCGAGAGAACCTAGGCGTTCGGTACAAATCTTCCGATTCCAACGCCACTCGATCGTCAATTTCCCGGGAGGCACGCCGCACTCCGGGCACTCAACAAAATGGCCACACGACATGCTGGCTCATATGGTTGCCGTCGGCGCTCCCTTATCTGGGAGCGCAAATTCAAATCGGCGGCAAGTTCGATCATCAGCCTGATCGCGAGAGCTGACAGACGGAACGACAGAGCAGCAGGTTGACAGCCAGACTTGTTCCGAGCAATGCCAACCGCGGGCTCAAGAATTCGTGTAGTGCGTTCTGGGCTCAGCAACCATTCGAAGGAGGAAGCAAATCCATTCGACTGCGGACAAAGTGCTCTGTGCTCTTGTCGAGAAAACATACGTAGCAGCCTTTCATCCCACGACTCAGCAACACTCTGTAAGTATTCTTCACTAGCTGCAGGAAATCTGCCTTCGATTGCTTAACCGTCCGATCGCGTGACTCCTTCCTGTCTCCGACCCATGACTGTCCATCAAGGTCGTATACGAGATCCTTACCCCATACCACACCAATGTAATCAACCTCGAATCCCTGAGCGGTATAGATGCATCCCACCTGATCAATGCCGCCGGGATCTGTGGCCCACAGATCAGCCGGCGGAATGCCCTTAGCAAGTCGACCTGCACCTGGCCTGGCATTCCAAGGCATACGCCATTGGTCAATGACAATATCGTTGATAAGCGTGCCGCCTGGGTTTGGTTTCGACCAGTTCCAGCAATATCCAGCCGCGAGCCGAGCGGTTACGCCCTCTCGGGTCTTCGCTCTTATGGCGGCCTCCATCGACTCCGGAGTGGGGAATATCTGAAAATCGAAGGCCTCAGCACCCGTCCACAACTGATTGGCGGTGCGCTCAATTCCAAGCGTGTTGTTGATCCAATTGACAAATCCGGCAGAACCGGAACATCGAAATTGTACTTCCAGGTCAAATTCCGAAACGTCGTACTTCAAGTCTGCCGCGTGTTGCCTGATGTACTCGCTCGAACCAATCTCCTTGGGTCGCACGCATTGCCGATCGTCAATAAAAAAAACGGCAACTTTAGCCGCCCTCAGTAGCTCTCGAATTTGCGGTTCTGTGGATTTCTTCGCCTTCGGCGTATAGCGATCGTTGCTTGTCTCTCGAATTCGATGCGCCTCGTCGCAAATGAGCGCATCAATTTCGCCCGGTGACGCATTGCGATAGCCATTGAAGTACTTGAGCACCGGCTTTGCACGACTGCCGACCAGCTTCCATAAGGTCTTCGTAAATGCACGCGACCCGGTAGCATAGTGAGCCGTCCGGCCTTCACCTAGGAATCGAGCTAGGGAACCTCTGCACAGGCGAAGGCAGGTGCAGTGGCTGAATAGAAAATGGCGGCGTTAATCATGGGAATGTGCGAAATATCGGCAATCGGGCCCGATCCGTCGATCCATTTGGATCGAT
>Ga0187892_10004260_pt1 | contig 24298 bp, 17 predicted proteins | sample MA1701073metaG_FD_139345 | JGI IMG/M metagenome (GOLD analysis project Ga0187892, IMG submission 139345) | Bio-ooze microbial communities from a basaltic lava cave in the Kipuka Kanohina Cave System on the Island of Hawaii, USA - MA170107-3 metaG ... | reverse complement strand
GTTCAGCTGCACGCGAAACGCTTCGAGCTCGGTCACGTCCGCATCCTCGTGGTTGGTCACATGCGGAATCGTCACCCAGTTGCGATGCAAAGCCGGCCCGGAAATTTTCCGGATGCGCGACAGCTCGACGCGCTCGACGGGACCGAACTTCGCGAAATCGACTTGCGGCCATGGCGCGACGGCAAGACCGCCCTGCCCCCCAGGCGCTGCGGACGGCCCGGCGAGCGGACGTGTCCCACCCGCCATCACACCTTTGACAAAGCCACGCACGTCGTCTTGCGTGACGCGGCCTTTCGGTCCACTGCCCGGTACTCCCGCGAGGTTGACGCCCAACTCGCGCGCGAACTTGCGCACCGATGGCGACGCATGCGGCTTCGCCGCGCCTTGGTCGGCTGCTTGTGACGGTCGCTCGCGCATCTCGACCGCGAACGCGGTGGACTGCGGCGAGGGGGCGTCAGGCGTCGGGCGTCGGGCGTCGGGCGCCGCGCTGTCCTTACGCTCAACGCTCAACGCTGAACGCTCAACCTCCTTGACTCGCTCAACCGGCGCTTTCGCTTCCTCGGCCTCCAAAGCCAGGATCACCGAGCCCTCCGAAACCTTGTCGCCGAGTTTCACGCGCAGTTCTTTCACGGTGCCGGCCGTCGACGACGGAATTTCCATCGATGCCTTGTCGGACTCCACGGTGATCAACGATTGCTCGGGCGCCACCGCGTCACCGGGCTTCACCAGCAGCTCGATCACCTCAACTTCCTTGAAGTCGCCGATGTCGGGTACCTTGATCTCGACCATGTTGCCCATGATGTGTCTCGCGTTCTAGAGCACGGCCGGATTTGGCTTGGCCGGGTCGAGTTTGTACTTCTTGATCGCTTCGCCGACCTTGGAGGTTGCGATCGCGCCTTCTTCCGACAACGCCTTCAGCGCCGTGACCGCGACGTAGTAGCGATTGACCTCGAAGAACTCGCGCAGCTTCGCGCGCGTGTCGGAGCGCCCGAACCCGTCGGTACCCAGCACCCGATACTCGCGCCCGCGCGGAAGATAAGGCCGGATCTGGTCCGCATACAGGCGCATGTAGTCGGTCGACGCAATGATCGGTCCCGCGGTCTTCTCCAGCGCCGACGTGACCCACGCCTTGCGCGCTTGCGCCGCCGGATGCAGCAGGTTATGGCGCTCGACATCGATCCCGTCGCGCCGAAGTTCGGTGAAGCTCGTCACGCTCCACACGTCGGCCGCCACGCCCCAGTCGGCCTCCAGCATTTCGGCGGCGGCGAGCACCTCGCGCAAGATGGTGCCGCTGCCCAGCAACTGCACGCGCGCGATCGAGCGGCCCATGCCGGACCCGGCGGGACCTTCGCGCAGCAGGTACATCCCTTTGAGAATGCCCTCCTCCTGGCCTTTCTTCAGGCCCGGGTGCGGGTAGTTCTCGTTCATCACCGTCAGGTAGTACCAGACGTTTTCCTGTTCCTGGACCATGCGTTTCAATCCGTGCTGCATGATGACCGCGAGCTCGTGCGCGTAGGTCGGGTCGTAGCTGACGCAGTTTGGAATCGTGCTGCTCATCAAGTGCGAATGGCCGTCCTGATGCTGCAGGCCCTCGCCGTTCAAGGTCGTGCGGCCGGCGGTGGCGCCGAGCAGAAAACCGCGCGCCTGCATATCGCCCGCCGCCCATGCCAGATCGCCGATGCGCTGGAAGCCGAACATCGAATAAAAGATGAAGAAAGGAATCATCACGCGGTTGTTGGTCGAGTACGACGTCGACGCGGCAATCCACGAACTCATCGCACCGGCCTCGTTGATCCCTTCCTCGAGGATCTGTCCCTTCTTGTCTTCGCGGTAATACATCACCTGATCGCGGTCGACCGGCTCATATAACTGGCCCTGTTGGCTGAAGATGCCGAGCTGGCGAAACATTCCTTCCATGCCGAAGGTGCGAGCCTCATCGGGAATGATCGGCACGCAGCGCGGCCCGAGATCCTTGTCGCGCACGAGTTGCGTCAGAAAGCGCACGAACGCCTGCGTGGTGCTGATCTCGCGGCCCTCCGCGGTCGGCTCCAGAATCGCGTTGAAGGTTGCCAACTCGGGCGCCTTCAGCTTCTCGTCCGCATTGCGGCGGCGCTGCGGCAGAAAGCCACCGAGCGCGCGGCGCCGCTCATGCAGGTATTTCATTTCCGGCGAGTTGTCGGCGGGCTTGTAGAACGGAAGTTCGCCGATCGCGTCATCGGCGATCGGAATTCCGAAGCGATCGCGAAACTCGCGCACCGCCGCCTCGTCGAGTTTCTTCTGTTGGTGCGTCGTGTTTTTGCCTTCGCCGATCTTGCCCATGCCGTAGCCCTTGACCGTCTTGGCCAGCAGCACCGTCGGCTGTCCGGTGTGTTTGCTCGCCACGGAATACGCGGCATAGATCTTGTGCGGATCGTGGCCGCCGCGATTGAGCCGCCAGATATCGGCGTCCGTCATGCGCGACACCATTTCCAGCGTTTGCGGAAACTTGCCGAAAAAATGCTTGCGCACGAAGGCGCCGTCGTTCGCCTTGAAGTTCTGGTACTCGCCGTCGACGGTCTCTTCCATCAGCCGCAGCAGCCAGCCGTTGTTGTCTCTCGCCAGCAACGGATCCCAGTACGAGCCCCAGATGAGCTTGATGACGTTCCAGCCCGCGCCGCGAAAATCGCCTTCGAGTTCCTGGATGATCTTGCCGTTGCCACGCACCGGCCCGTCGAGGCGCTGCAGGTTGCAGTTCACGACAAAGATCAGATTGTCGAGCCGCTCGCGCGCGGCCATGCCGATCGCGCCGAGGGATTCGGGTTCGTCCATCTCGCCGTCGCCGCAAAAGCACCACACCTTGCGACCTTCCGTGTTGGCGATGCCGCGCGCATGCAGGTACTTCAGGAAACGCGCCTGATAGATCGCCTGGATCGGACCCAGGCCCATCGACACGGTTGGAAACTGCCAGAACTCCGGCATCAGCTTCGGATGCGGATAGGAGGTCACGCCCTGCCCGTCCACGTCGCGGCGGAAGTTGTTCAACTGTGATTCGTTCAAGCGCCCTTCGAGAAATGCGCGCGCGTAAACGCCCGGCGACGAGTGCCCCTGGATGTAGAGCAGATCGCCGCCGAACTCCGCGGTCGGCGCACGCCAGAAGTGATTGAAGCCCACCTCCATCAAGGTGCCGACCGACGCGTAACTTGCGATGTGCCCGCCCAGATCGCCGTCGCCACGATTGGCGCGCACCACCATCGCCATGGCATTCCAGCGCACGTACGAGCGAATGCGTTCTTCCAGCGCGTGGTCGCCCGGCGATTGCTCTTCCAGGTGCGGCGGAATGGTGTTGATGTAGGCGGTGTTGGCCGAGTACGGGATGTAGGCGCCCGACCGGCGCGCCTTGTCGATCAGCTTTTCAAGCAGCCAGTGCGCACGATCTGCGCCCTCGCGTTCGAGCACGCCGTCCAGCGCGTCGAGCCATTCCTGGGTCTCGAGATTGTCGGGGTCGTTCGCGGCCTGGCTGGCAAATTCAGTCAACGGAATGGCGGCCATTCGGCTCTCCTCCTGTTAGTTCGCGGCGCCATTTTGCCGCCAACTAGAATCCGCCGCTTCTCCACACGATAACTACCCATGGCCGCGCAACTGATCGACGGCAAGGCGCTGGCAGCGCAGACGCGTGCATCGCTCGCGCCACGCATCGCGCGCCTGCGCGACCGGGGCATTGCGCCGGGCCTGGCGGTGCTGCTCGTCGGCGACGATCCCGCGTCGGCGATCTATGTTCGCAACAAGATAAAAGCCTCTGAAGGCACCGGTATCCGGTCGTTCTTCGATCCGTTGCCGGCGAGCACGACGCAGGCGAGCCTGCTTGACCGTATCGGCATGCTGAATCGCGATGCCGGCGTGCACGGCATTCTGGTGCAGTTGCCATTGCCGCGGCACATCGATGCACAAGCCGTCGTCGCTGCGATTGCACCGGAAAAAGATGTGGATGGACTGCACGCTGTGAACGCCGGGCTGACGCTGATGGGCAAGCCACGTTTCCGCTCATGCACACCCTTCGGCGTGATGAAGATGATCGAAACCACCGGCATCGCGCTTGCCGGCAGCCATGCCGTGGTCATCGGGCGGTCCAACATGGTGGGCAAACCCATGGCGATGCTGCTGCTCGCCGCCAACGCGACGGTGACGATGTGTCATTCGATCACGCGCGACCTGCCGGCCGTCGTGCGCCTGGGCGACGTGGTCGTCGCCGCGGTGGGTCGGCGCAACCTGGTGACCGCCGACATGGTCAAGCCGGGCTCGGTTGTCATCGACGTCGGCACCAACCGCACGCCCGAAGGCAAGCTTGCCGGCGATGTCGACTTCGAGCGAGTAAAGGACGTTGCGGGATGGATTTCTCCGGTGCCCGGCGGCGTCGGACCAATGACCATCGCGATGCTGCTGGTCAATACGGTTCAGGCGGCCGAGGCTGCGTGAACATCGTTTCACATTTCACATTTCACGTTTCACGTTCCTCACCGATGCCATTCGAATCCGACACCAACCCGCTGCTCGACTTCTCCGGACTTGCGCGCTTTGACGCCATTCGTCCGGTCCACATCACGCCCGCCGTTGACAAGCTGCTGGACGAATGCGGTGCGGTGGTGGCGCGCATCACCAATCCGGCAACACAAGCCTCGTGGGACGCGATCGTGGTTCCACTTGACCTGGCGATCGAAAGACTCTCGCGCGCTTGGGGCAACGTCTCGCATTTGAACGCGGTGGTCGACACACCCGCGTTGCGCGAGCAGTACAACGCCAATTTGCCGAAGCTCACCGCGTTCTGGACCGAGCTATCGCAGAACGAGGCGCTCTACGCCAGGTACAAGGTCATGGCGAAAGACCCCGGCTTTATCGGCTGGACCGGGTCACGCCGGCAGGTTGTGGAGCATGAACTGCGCGACTTCCGCCTCGGCGGCGCTGACCTTGCGCCGGCTGCGAAATCGCGTTTGAAGGAAGTGCGTGACCGCAGTGCGCAGTTGACCACGCGCTTCGCGGAAAACGTGCTCGACGCGACCAACGCCTTCGATCTTCATATCGACGATGCGGCGCGGCTCGCCGGCGTGCCGGACGATGTATTGCAGATGTATCGCGAAGCGGCGCAGGACGATGGCAAGACCGGGTACAAGATCACGCTGCATCATCCGAGCTATTTTCCGATCCTTCAGTACGCGCACGATCGCGGCCTGCGCGAGCTGGTGTATCGCGCGCAGGTCACGCGGGCGTCGGAGTTCGGCAATCCGGATTGGGACAACAGCGCGCCGATGATCGAGCTGTTGCGGCTGCGGCGCGAATCCGCGTCACTGCTCGGTTACGCGAATTACGCCGAAGTCTCGCTCGAGCCGAAGATGGCCTCGACGCCGGCCGAAGTGCTGAGCTTCCTGCGCGATCTGGCGCGCCGTTCGAAGCCGCACGCCGAGCGCGACATGGCCGAGCTGCGCGCGTTTGCCGCTGGCGAGCTGTCGCTTGCCGAATTGCACGCATGGGACATCGCCTACGCCAGTGAAAGACTTCGCGAAAACCGTTACTCCTACTCGGAACAGGAACTGAAGCAATACTTTCCCGAACACAAAGTGCTGGCGGGATTGTTCAAGGTGATCGAAACACTGTTCTCGGTCGCGATCCAGCCCGACGTTGCGCCCGCCTGGCACGCCGATGTCAAGTTCTTCCGCATCGAAAATCTGCGCGGAGAGCTTATCGGACAGTTCTATCTCGATCTGTACGCGCGCGAGCACAAGCAGGGCGGAGCGTGGCAGGACGATGCGCGCGGCAGGCATCGCACATCGTCGGGTCTGCAGACGCCGGTGTCTTTCCTCACCTGCAACTTCAGCCGTCCGGTCGGCGGCAAACCCGCGCTGTTCACGCATGACGAGGTGTTGACCCTCTTCCACGAGTTCGGCCACGGTCTGCACCACATGCTCACACGCGTGGACGAGCTCACCGTTGCCGGCATTCGCGGCGTCGAATGGGACGCGGTTGAGCTGCCCAGCCAGTTCATGGAGAACTTCGCGTGGGAATGGGAGGTCCTGCAACTGCTGAGCTCCCACGTGCAAACGGGCGCAACGCTGCCGCGGCCGCTCTTCGACAAAATGATCGCGGCAAAGAACTTCCAGAGCGGCATGCAGACAGTGCGGCAATTGGAATTGGCCCTCTTCGACATGCGGCTGCACACCGAGATCGATGCCGCCAATGCCGACTCGATTCACATCAAGCGATTGCTCGAGGACGTGCGGCGCGAAGTAGCGGTCGTCCCCGCCCCGCTGTGGAACCGGACGGCGCACAGTTTCACTCACATCTTCGCCGGCGCTTACAGCGCCGGTTACTACAGCTACAAGTGGGCGGAGGTGCTGTCGGCGGATTGCTATGAAGCGTTCGAGGAAGTCGGTCGGGTGCTCGACGCCGATATCGGCGCCAGGTTCGCCGACGAGATCCTTGCCACCGGCGGCAGCCGGCCGGCTATGGATTCCTTCGTCGCTTTCCGCGGCCGCAAACCGCGCATCGACGCGTTGTTGCGGCATAGCGGGATGAGTTGAGGAGCTTGCGCGGAAGGCGGTAAGGCAATTGTCGGGTGGCAAACGCGGTTGCGCAATCGACGCACTCCGCTGCAAACTGCCGGCTGCCTACTTCCGATCCCCGACTGGAACGACGATGCGGTTTCTTCTCGCCCTGATCCTTGGTTCAATCACCCTAACCGCGAGCGCGCAATACCGCTGGATCGACGCAAGCGGGCGCGTCGGTTACGGCGACAGCCCACCGCGCGATGCGCGCGACATCAAACGCGTGGACGCGCGCGGCGCCAGCGGTGAAGCCGATACGCTCGGTGGCCTGCCCTTTGAACTGCGGCGCGCCGCGCAGCAGTTTCCGGTAACTCTGTACACGACGGCCAACTGCGCGCCATGCGATGCCGGCCGCGAGTTGCTGCGCGCGCGCGGCGTGCCATTTTCGGAGCGCACGGTGTCGACACGCGAGGACGGCGAGCAGTTGGAAAAGCTGGCGCTCGGCAATCGTCTGCCGATTCTCTCGGTCGGCCGCCAGACGCAACGTGAATTCGAGACGGGCGCGTGGCATTCAACGCTAGATGCCGCAGGCTATCCGCGCTCCGGGCAATTGCCGCGCGGCTGGCAGGCGCCGCCGCCACAGCCCTTGGTCGCCGCACCGCCGGTCGCTCCGGCGGGTGTCGGCGCTGCGGCAACCGACAAGCCGCCGCCGTCGCCTACGCGCAGCAACTGAAATCGTCAGTGATCCTTGCCACCTGGAACGTCAACTCGCTGAAAGTGCGGCTGCCGCACGTGCTCGACTGGCTGTCGCAGCATCCCGTTGACGTGATGTGTTTGCAGGAAACGAAGCTCATCGATGACCGCTTTCCGGAGAATGAGTTGCGCGACGCCGGCTATCACAGCGTTTTCGTAGGGCAGAAAACCTACAACGGCGTGGCGATTCTGGTGCGCGCTGGTTTATCGAAACCGGAAGACGTACAAATCAATCTGCCCGGTTTCGACGACGAAAGCCGGCGCTTCCTGGCGCTGACGCTTGACGGCGTCCGAATCGTTTGCGTCTACGTTCCGAACGGCCAGGCGGTTGGAACCGACAAGTACGCCTACAAGCTGCGCTGGCTCGCTGCATGCCATGAATGGTTGAAGGCCGAACTGCGGCGCCATGAACAACTCGTCATCGCCGGCGACTACAACATCGCGCCGGAAGAGCGCGATGTGCACGATCCCAAGCTATGGGAAGGTCAGGTCATGTTCTCCGAGCCGGAACGCGCCGCGCTGCGCCGATTGTTCGATCTTGGATTGAAAGACGCGTTTCGTCTGTTCGAACAGCCCGAGCGCTCGTACACCTGGTGGGACTACCGCATGCTGGCGTTCCGTCGCAAGATGGGACTGCGCATCGATCACATCCTGCTGTCGACCGCGCTGGCGGGCAAGTGCACAGCGTGTTTGATTGATATCGAGCCGCGCAAGCGCGAACAGCCCAGCGATCACGCGCCGGTGCTGGCGACGCTGAGTTAACAATCAAAACGGCGCCGTGATGGACGAAATTCCTCAAGGCTTCGTGCCGCTCTATCGCTCAAGTCCGTTTCTCGATGCTATCGGGCCATTCTTTTGCAGGGGCAGCGGCAGCGGACTTGTCCTTGGCTTGCGGACCGCGCCCAGGCACGTCAACTCGCGCGGTCTTGCGCACGGCGGTTTGCTGGCGAGCGTGGCCGACACTGCGCTCGGCTACGCGCTCGAGTCAGTCGTGCAGCAGCCCGCATCAAGAGGCGTGACGGCCAGCCTCTCGCTCGACTTTGCCGGCAGCGCGAAGCTGGGCGACTGGATCGAATCGACGGTCGATATTCAGAAGATCGGCACCCGACTCGCGTTCGCCAACGCTTATCTCTCCGTTGGCGAAACCCGCATCGTTCGCGCGAGTGCCGTTTTCCTTATGGCAGAAAAGTAACCGATCAGGACAGCAGGACACCCCGATCGACTTTGCGGATATCGGTATGCCCGCAGAACGCCATCGTCAGCTCGAGTTCGCGCGCGATGATCTGCAGACAGCGCGTCACGCCTTCTTCGCCCAGCGCTCCCAGCCCGTACAAAAAGCTGCGCCCGATCAGCGTGCCTTTCGCGCCGAGCGCGACCGCCTTCAGCACGTCCTGACCGCTGCGGATACCGCCATCCATCCACACCTCGATGCGCGAGCCAACCCCTTGCGCAATCGCCGGCAGCGCGGCGATCGATGACGGCGCGCCGTCGAGCTGGCGGCCGCCGTGGTTCGAGACGATCAGCGCGTCGGCGCCGCTGTCGGCCGCGAGCTTCGCGTCCTCCACATCCATGATGCCCTTGAGAATCAGCTTGCCACCCCAGCACCGCTTGATCCATTCGACATCGGCCCACGACAGCCGCGGGTCGAACTGCGCGTGCGTCCAGTCGACCAGCGACGACAGGCTGCTGACACCTTTTGCGTGGCCGACGATGTTGCCGAAGCCGCGCCTCTTGGTACCGAGCATGCCAAGACACCAGCGCGGTTTGGTCGCGAGATCGAGCAGATTGACGAGCGTGAGCTTGGGCGGCGCCGACAAGCCGTTCTTCAGATCCTTGTGGCGCTGGCCGAGTATCTGCAGGTCCAAGGTCAGCATCAGTGCCGAACAACGCGCAGCCTTGGCGCGGTCGATCAGGCGCTCGATGAAGTCGCGGTCGCGCATTACATAGAGCTGAAACCAGAACGGCGCGGTGGTGCTCGCAGCCACATCCTCGATCGAGCAGATGCTCATCGTCGACAGCGTGAATGGGATGCCGAACTTCGCGGCCGCGCGCGCAGCAAGGATTTCGCCATCGGCGTGCTGCATTCCGGTCATTCCGGTGGGCGCAAGCGCCACCGGCATCGTGACCTCCTGTCCGATCATCATCGTGCGCAGGCTGCGGCCTTCCATGTTCACCGCCACGCGCTGGCGCAGTTTGATGGCCTGGAAGTCGGTCTCGTTGGCGCGGTAGGTACTTTCGGTCCACGAGCCGCTGTCGGCATAGTCGTAGAACATCTTCGGCACGCGGCGCCGCGCGAGCACCCGCAGGTCTTCGACGCAGGTGATGACGGGCATGAGCGCCTAGTTTGCCGCTCCGGTCGCGCGCGCAACGTAGCCGGCGATCGCTTTTACCTGCTCATCGCTCAGCGTCTTATACGGCGGCATCGCGCCGATGCCGTCGCGAATGGCTTTCTCGACGCGCGCCGCATCGGGCTTCAGTTCGTCGAGCACAGGTCCGACGTTGCCTTCCGCTCCGGCATCCTTCAACGTATGACAAATCGCGCAGGCAGGCACCGCACCTTTCAGAAAGAGGTGCTTGCCATCTATCTCATCCGCATCAGCACGCAGACCAACCGCCAGCGCGGCAACGACGACGAACCGCCCGATCACCGTTTCACGTTTCACATTTCACGTTTCACGCGACGCTGATCTGCAACGCATGGTCGCGCCAGCTGCTGTTGATATAGCCCGCCGTGTTCTCGAGCCGCGATTCGACCTGCACGTTGCCGCGCACATCGATGGCGCGACTGGCGAGCACATGGTTGCCGGCGTCGAGCTTGACCGGCAGAACGAATTGGCGCCACGCGTAGCGGCCAAGATCGGGGCCGACGAAACGCGCCTCTCTCCAGCTCCTGCCGCCGTCGACCGAAACCTCGACGCGCCGCACGGCATTCATTCCGCCAAAGGCCACGCCTTTGATCTGCACCAGGCCGGACCTCACCGCTCCGCTCTCCGGCGCGGGCGAATTGATCCATGACTTCGGCGCCATCTCCCACACCGAAGGCTGGCTGGGATCGCCCTTCTGCCCGGCCGGCGTCAGGCGGTAGCCGGTGCGCTGAATGCGCGCGTCGGTCTCGGCCGCGGTGAAGGCGAGCTGCTTGACGTACTTGACGCTGTTGACGCCCGTGTAGCCCGGAATGATCACGCGCAACGGCCCGCCGTGCGCGAGCGGAACCGGTGCGCCGTTCATTTCCCACGCCAGCAAGGCATCGGCCATCGCGGCGATCGGAACCGAGCGTTCAACGACCACAGTCTTCGGATCGATGCCGTCGGGCAGTTTTTCGCCGCCGGTGCTCGTCATGAACCTCGCGCTGCCCGCCAGGCCGCCGAGCGCTTCGGCGACTGCGCGCACCGGCACGCCGCTCCAGATCACGCAGCCCGCCGCACCGACGGTCCACGGCGTGCCGCTCGGTTTGTCCGGGAAGTAGCCGCGCCCGTTGCCGGAACATTGCAGCACCATCGCCAGCGTTTCCAGACCGATCGTCTTCAGTTCGGCTACCGTTAGCGTGCGCGGATTGCGCACCCCGGCCACCGCCAACTGCCACGCGTCGCGATCGGCGACGATGTCTTCAGCCGGCGCCGGCAGGTTGTTGCGGATGTACAGATGCTCGGCGGGCGTGATGACGCTGCTGCCGAACGCGCTGCGTCTGGTCTCGATCGTCGTCGATGTGTGCACGATCATCGCGCTCGCGTCTTTCCAGCTCACGTAAGCGGGCAGCGGTTTCGATGGCGGGAGAGCGGCGGGTGTGGCCGCGGCCGGCGCCGCAGGTTTGGGTGCGGGCGGGGGCGCACCAGTGGCGGGCGCAGCCGTTGGCAGTTCGGCGCAACCCGCGCCGGCCAGACCGACGGCGGCCAGGGTTCCCGCACCCCTCGCGAGCAGGCGGCGGCGAGCGAGATCTGTAGGTCGCTTCATGATGGACTCCGTGGATGCGAGGAACGGGCGCCGACGACATCCGTTGGCGTCAGGCATACAGGATAGCTTCGTCGCGCGCGCCCGCGAAAGAAGCCGAAATCTCGCCGCGCGTTAGCGGTATGTTGGCGCGCTTAGCGCGCGGGCGCGACGCGATAGATGGCGCCGTTCAGATCGTCGGCAATCAGCACGCTCGCATCAGCCAGAACCAGAACATCAACGGGTCGACCCCAGAACTTGCGGCCCCGAAGAAACCCGGTCAAAAACGGCTCCATGCTCTCAGCGCGGTTGTCGCGCATGACCACGCGCACGACGTCATAGCCGACGCGAATGGGCGGATGCGACCCGTGCCGCGCAACGAGAATGCTGCCCTGGTACTGCTGCGGCACGCGCTCGCCGGCGTAAAACGCCATGCCGAGCGCGGCGACGTGGGCGCCGAGGCCGAATGCCGGAGGCGTGAACTCGCTGCACGCGCGCTTGGCGCCGAACTGCGGATCGGCGATGCCTTTGCCGTGGCAGTACGGAAAACCGAAATGCTCTCCGGCGCGCGCGACGCGGTTCAGCTCGTCATCGGGCCGGTCCAGTCCGATTTCATCCTGACCGTTATCGGTGAACCACAACTCTCCGGTCTTCGGATGCCAATCGAAGCCGACCGTGTTGCGAATGCCGCGCGCGAATACTTCGCGTCCGGTTCCGTCGGCGTTGACGCGCAAGATGGTTCCGTACTCGTCAGCCTTGGGCTCGCAAACATTGCACGGAGAGCCGACGGAAATGTAGAGCTTGCTGTCCGGCCCAAAGCCCATGATGTGCGAGCCGTGGCGCTCCTTGTCCGGAAACCCTTCGATGATCGTGACGGGCGCGGGCGGACGATCGAGGTCTTGCTCGACGTTGTCGAAGCGCAGGATCTTCGTGCGCGCTGAAACGAACAATGCGCCGTTGCCGAATGCGATTCCGGCGGGATCGGTGATGCCGGAGGCGACCGTGCGCTTGCGCGCCACCTGATCGCCATTGAGTGTCAGCGCGTAGACCTTTCCGTCCCGGCTGCCGACAAACAGCGTGCCTCGATCGCCGAGCGCCATCTGCCGCGCCTTGGGCAGGTCTTGCGCGAACACCGAGACGGTGTAGCCCGGCGGTGCCTTCAGCAAGGCGAGCTGGATTCCCTCCTCGTGATCGCGCTGATTGGCAAGTTGGCGGCTGCAACCGGCGACGCTTAGCGCGAGCGTCAATGCCAGCAGGACGAACGTGCGAGGCGAGCGATTCGGGTTCATGGCGGCAAGCAGCAATCCAAGTGCCCGCAGTCAGACTGTCCAGGCAGGCGTTCTCAGCGTTGCATCGGGCAATCAGGGCTCGGTCAGCGGGAACATGCCGGCGGCCGCCATCGCGAGCCCTGAATCAGATGCGTGATGCGATATGCTTCGCATCTGATTCATCGAGCTTGCCGCCGCCAGAGGACTGCCATGCGCACCACGATCGACATCGCCGATGACATCCTGCTCGCCAGCAGAGAAATCGCCGCCCGCCAGAAACGCTCCGCCGGCGACGTAATCTCCGAACTCGCACGCCTTGGCCTGCAGGCATCGCGAAAAACCGACAAGCGCGGCGGCCGATCTCTGGCAGGGATTCGTCCGCTGCCATCGCGCGGCGGCGTCGTCACCAACGAAATCATCGACAAGCTGCGCAAGCAAGACGCCTACTGATGCGCGGCTTGCTCGACATCAATGTTCTGATTGCTTTGTTCGATCCGGATCATCCGGCGCATTCGGGGGCGCGCGGCTGGCTTGCTGGAAACGCCACAGACGGTTGGGCATCCTGCCCGATCACGCAGAACGGCACGCTCCGAATCATGTCTCAGCCGGCCTATCCCAATCCGGTGCCGCTGCACGAACTGCTCGAGCGGCTGCGCGAGGCCGCGGCGCATGCCTCCCACGAGTTCTGGCGGGATGACGTGAGCCTTCTAGATCGATCCGTCGTCGACGATGCACTGACGTTGGGCCCGAAGCAGATCACAGACGTTTACCTGCTGGCGCTGGCCGCCGCCCGCAAAGGGCGGTTTGTCACTTTCGATCGGGCAGTCCCGATCAACCTGGTGCGCGGCGCGCAGAGGCGCAATCTAGTTGTCTTGTAGATGCCTGGCAACGCCCCCTTGACGTTTTCGCCGACTACACGGCTCATTCTTCCTTCACCGTCGCCGATCGCTCGGCTGCGCGATAAGCGCGCTCGCCGCCGCACGGTTCCTTTCGCGCCGTCGGTCGGTGAACCGCCGCTCGAATCGATCGAGCCAGCTATAAATGACCGGCACCACGACGAGCGTCAGCAGCGTCGAGGTGATCACTCCGCCGATGATTGCGCGGCCCATCGGCGCCTGCGATTCGGCGCCTTCTCCGAGGCCAATCGCCAGCGGCAGCATGCCGAAGATCATCGCGGCGGTGGTCATCATGATCGGTCGCAATCGAACCTGCCCCGCTTCCAGCAGCGCCTGCATCTGATCGAGTCCCTTTTTCTGGCCCTGGTTGGCGAAGTCGACCAGCAGGATCGCGTTTTTCGTCACCAGCCCCATCAGGAACACGATGCCGATCATCGAGAAGATGTTGAGCGTCGTGCCGGTGAACAGCAACGCAAGCATCACCCCGACGATCGACAACGGCAGCGAAGCCATGATCGCGAGCGGCTGCAGAAAGCTGCCGAACTGCGATGCCAGCACGATGTAGATGAAGATCACTGCCAGCGCCAGCGCGCCAAAGATTGCGTTGTTGACTTCCTGCTGGTCGCGGATCTGGCCGCCGACATCGAAGCGCAAACCGGGTGGCAGTTCGTAACTCTTGACGAGCGCCTCGACCTCTTTGCCGGCATCGCCGGACGGCCGCCCCTGCACATTGGCCCACAGCGCAACGCGCCGTTGCAGATCCTGACGGCGAATGTTCTCCGGATTGATCGTGCGTTCGATCGTCGCGACCGCGCGCAGCGGTATCACCTCGGGCGAGCCGTCGGCCATCTGCCTGCCGGTGGCGATATTCAGTCCCGCGATGTCGTCGGCAATCGCGCGGCTGGCGCGTGGCAGTTGCGTGATCACTTCGTAGTTCTGCCCGTCGGGCGCGAGCCAGTAGCCGGATGTCTCGCCGCCCACCAGCGCGCGCAGTGACGCGCCCAGCTGTGCGTGCGTGATGCCATATTCGGCCGCGAGTTCGGGCTTCAGCCGGACCGACAGCGCCGGCGTGCCTTCTTTCAACGACACTTCAACATCGGTGATACCGCGGATCGAAAGGATCTTCTGCTTCAGATCGGCGATCACGCGCTGCGTTTCGATATCGTTGTTGCCGAGCAGCGCCACATAAATCGGTCCGCCCCAGCCGACCCGCGCATCGACACCCGGAATCGCTGCCACCCGCTGCCGGATCGCCTGCTCAAGCTCTTTCTGCGTGCGGCGGCGCTCGCTTCCCGGCACCAGCTTCAGATTGATGCGCGCGGTGTTGTTGGCGCCCTCGGTGCCGATGCCGGTATCGATGGCATCGATCTCCTTGAACTCGCGCAGCGCTTCTTCCACGCGTTTGACGCGCTCATTGGCGTAGTCGATGCTCGCGCCGACCGGCAAGGTCAGCCGCAGACTGGTGAAGCTCTCGTCTTCCTCCGGCATCATTTCACTGCCGACCACACCGGCGATCGGGATGCTGGCGACAAAACTCGCAAGCGCAATTCCCAGCGTGGTCTTGCGGTGCGTGAGCGCCCAGTGCAGCAGCCGGCCATAGACGCGGTGCATCCAGTCGACGACGCGCTCGAACACGCGCAGCGGCGGGCCGACAAAACGCAGCGTGCGCGCTCCCCCGGGCGGATCGCGCCAGACCGCGGACAGCATCGGATCGAGCGTAAAGCTGACGAAGAGCGACACCAGCACGGCCACCGCGACGGTGATGCCGAACGGGAAGAAGAACTTGCCGACGATGCCGCTCATGAACGCGATCGGCACAAACACCGCGACGATCGAGAACGTCGTGGCCAGCACCGCGAGACCGATCTCATCGGTGCCTTCGCGCGCCGCGGTGTAGTGATCCTTGCCCATCGCAAGATGGCGGACTATGTTCTCGCGCACGACGATTGCGTCGTCGATCAGCAGGCCGATGCACAGCGACAGCCCCATCAAGGTCATGTAGTTGAGCGTGAAGCCGAACGCGAAAAGCGCCGTGAACGTGGCGATCACAGCGATCGGCAGCGTCAACCCGGTGATCACCGTGCTGCGCCAACTGCCGAGAAAGAGAAACACGATCAGCACCGTCAGCGCGGCGCCTTCGAGAATCGTGTACTTGACGTTGTCGACTGCCTGCTCGACGAAATCCGACAACGAGCGCAGCAGCCGCAATTCGACACCCGGCGGCAACTGCTTGCGCAGGTCGTCAGCGGCCTGCTTGACGTTGCGGCCGACCTCGACGACGCTCGCGTCCTGCGCCTTGAAGACGTAGAAACTGACCGCGGGCGCGCCGTTGATGCGCGCGAGCGACGAGCGTTCGCGTTCCGTGTCGAACACCTGGGCGACCTGCGACAGAAGTATCGGCACGCCGCCCTTGCGGGCGACGATGATCTTGCCGAAGTCAGTCGGCTGCGCGATACGGCCGTCGACGCGCACGATGGCTTCGACCGTCTCGTTGGAGATCGTGCCCACCGGCACGCTGACGTTGGCGCTGCGTAGCGCCGTCACGACCTGATCGACAGTCAGGCCGAATGCGGTGAGCTTTGCCGGATCGACGCGCACCTGGATCTGGCGCGTGACGGTGCCGCCGAGTGCGACGCGGCCTACGCCGCTGGCGCGCTCGAAACCTTTCTGCACAACCTGCTCGGCGAGCGTCGTGAGTTGCCGTTGGGAAAGATTCGGCGCCAGCAGCGCGTAGAACGCAACCGGCTGATCGTTCTCATCGCCGCCGCGCTGCACGACCGGGTCGCGCACGTCGCGCGGGAAACCCGCGCGAATCTGCGCAATCTTGTCGCGCACTTCCTGCACCGCGCGGGTCTGATCGATGTCGAGGCGAAACTCGATCCAGCTGAACGAGATGCCTTCGTAGGACGCCGACAGGATGCGTTTGACGCCGGCCACCGTATTGACCGCGTTTTCAACCGGCTTGGCGATGTCGTTTTCCACCTGCTCGGGCGAAGCGCCCGGATACTCGACGCGCACCGACACCACCGGCGGTTTCACATCGGGCATCGCTTCGACGCCGAGCCGCATGTACGAGAAGACACCGAGCACGGTGAGCGCGACCATCACCATGGTCGCGAACACCGGGTGATTGATCGAGACGCGCGTCATCCACATCGGAGCCCCCGTCGTCCCGGCGCAGGCCGGGACCCAGTGTCTTTGCTTTTCGCCACACGCGGACTCAATTGGCAACGCGCGGCGGATTCCCCGCCACCGGCGCATCGACGCTCGAGCCACCGACGATCCGCGCCACCAGCCCATCGCGCAGGTTGTCGAACTTCGTCGCGATCACCTGCTCACTCGGCCCAACGCCCGAAACGATTTCCACGAGTTGCGCCCGCTCGTCGCGCCGTCCCAGCGTCACCGCACGCTTCAGCAGCTTGCCGTCGGCGATCGTCCACACGACCGGCTGCCCGGCATCGCTTTGCACCGCGGTCATCGGCAGCGACGGCACCCGTTGATCGCGTTGCACCTGCATGCGCGCGCGCGCGAACATGCCGGCTTTCAGCAACGAATCTTCGTTCGCGATCGCCACGTAGACATGGATCGTGCGCGTGCCGGGCTCGGTGCTCGGATTGATGCGATCGACGCGGCCGGCAAACGTTCGGCCGGCGAGCCCTTCAACCTCGACCTCAACTTTCGTTTCGCGTTCGAGCAGCGCGACGTCCGACACCGGCGCTTGCGCCTGCACTTCCAGTTGCGTCAGATCGACGATCGCGACTAACGGCGCATCGAAAGAGACCTTCTCGCCGGGCTGCACGTGGCGCTTTGCGACGATCCCCGCGATGGGCGCGCGCACGACCGCGTCGCCGAGCAGCAGCATCGTTTGCGCCAATTGCGCCTGCGCCGCTTCGACCGCCGCCGCCTGCGCGCGGTGTGCGGAGTCGGCCGTATCGAATGCGTTTTGCGAAATGAAGTTCTGCCTGACGAGCTGTGCGTTCGCTTGCCGCGTGCGCTCGGTCTGCGCAAGCTGCGCCTTGGCCGATTCCAGCGTCGCCGTCCGCTCGGCCAGTTGCGTCTTCAGCTGCGCAGTATCCAGCTCGACGATGATCTGACCGACGCTCACGCGTTCGCCTTCGCGCACGCGCACGCGTTGCACCTCGGCCGAGAGCTTGGACCGCACGGTCGCCTGCGACACCGCTTGCACCGAACCCGGCAACACGAGCTCACTCGACAGCACGCGCGGCGTCAATTGCACGATGTCGCGCGCCATGAACTCCAGCGGCGGGCGCTCGGGCTTTTTCTTCAGCGCCGCACGACGATCCGCGTTGCTTTTGACCGCGTAGCCAGTGGCTGCCACCAGTACCAAGACGAGGCCGATGATCAGCCCCACTCTGCTCTTTTTTGTCATCGATTCCCCCGGCCTTGGCGCGGCTGCCGCTCGTGACGACCCCTCGCTGGCGTTGCACTGTTCACGTGGGGGCGGATTATCCGGGTACTAGGACGCGGCTCGCGCGGGGCGTGCGATGAAGTGCGCGATGGGGCGATGAAATGCCGGGATTGGCGATGCGGGTGGGTGGATGGCGTTTCAGGCCGGCGCAGCGGCTCAAGAACGCTTTAGTCCCTGCCAAGTCGATCGTTTGCCTCGATTGCTCCGAGCCACGCCCCAAGTGCGACGATCGCGGGTCAACTTCACACTTGCTCTCGATACGCTGTTGATGCAGCAGGTGAAAGAGTCACTTAGTTGCTAAGCCCTCTAAGGTATCGGCACAGCGACGGCACCACGGCTCACTCGGTATCGGAGTCGGACTGATCGGAAACGAATGCCTTCCCCTGAGTTACCTCAAGACCATCTCGATACAGCATCGGGATCTTTCAGGATGCTCGCAACTGTTCAAGGAACCCGACTTCGACCAACTGTCGGATCGCGTTATCAAGTGCGTCGCCCTTAAGGCCAAGCGTAGCGGAGAGAGTCTCCAGATCGTGCTCGGCCTTCGACTTGCGAAAGCGATTGATGAGAGCGGCGATTTCCGCCCCTGCTTCCGCTAGCAATGTACCTTCTACTCGCTGTGCGCTTAGGCGCGCATGCGCGTTGCGTATCGCGTCTGATGCCAGCAGCGCAACACTCGGATCAAGCGCCCTCGGCGTGCGTGTATCGGCCTTTACCTGCTCATCGCAAGCCAGAATCGCCAGGCCAATCAGGTTACGCGGCGGTTTAACGTCGTTGCCATCTCTAATTCGGGACATCATCCATTTCCAAGACGACGGTTTCCTCTCTGCTTGATCGACCTTCTCTGGGAAGAGTCGATTGAAAAGTTGTTCGTCGCTCGACGCAGCACCGCTCACCGCCGCCAAAAATTCTGGGTTGTCTCGGATTCGGCGTGCGAGCAGGTTCAACAGATCTCGTTCATCCCAGACAATCTCTTTCTTTCGAGCGTTGATGTGCGTGAGATTCACAAATCCCGTTCCGATGATCTTCCTGAATAGGTCTCGCCGAAGAAAGAGCTTTAAGCGAAACCGCTTGAATTCGAGCAGATCCAAGTAGGTTCGGAGCGGCGCACGGAGCGCCGGAACCTCGATCTCAGGAAAACCTTGAAACGCCTCATCAAGCCGATCGAGAGCGACCCAAACCGAGTACTTGAATTCTTCGAGGCAGCGGTCTAGCAATCGCAAAGCTTCTTCGTGCCGAATCTCCGTTCCAACCTCCGCGCGTTCCCTTGCTTGTTCAAATGTCAGCTTTTGGAGTGATGATTGGAATGCCAGCCTCGGAGAATGTGAATTCGACCTCGGCGGTCTTTGGCGCAAATATCCGTTGAACTGTGTTGACAATCCGCCCAAAGACTGTTTCGGGCGTGTCGTCTCTGGATCGAAGCTCGGTTTCGCTCAGCATCTTCTGAAGCCGCTGAAAATTCTCGGTCTGCTCGTCACCAACAATCTCAAGCAGCCAATTGCCAACCAACGACAAGATGTATGCCTTCCAGACGCTTACGTATTGCCCCTCCGTCAGCGGTTGCTGTTGCGTGAGCCTCTGAAAGATCGGGTTGCCAGATGGGTTGAAACCCGCAAGAACCTCGATGCCGCGCAACTCCGGGATCGTTGCGTACCGCTTCTGAAGAATCTTGTAGACCGCAGTCTTTCCGGTCCCTTTGTCACCAGCGATCACGTCGGCCTGTTCCTTAACAAGGGCATGAAAGGCCTCGTTCTCGACGAAGTATTTCTCAAGCGATTCGTCAAAACTCCGCGACCGAGTTTCCAAGATTCAGCTTGCGCAAAACGTCGCGCGCAGATAGCCCTTGCGTAGTCGATTGCATACCTCGCTCCCCACTCGGCAGTACTACAAGGCGGACGGTGGCCCACTTCAACCGCGTCGATCTCTAGGCCTCAACACACACTCGGCACTCGCGCTCAACCGCTGTGCCCGGTCTCGTCCCTCATGCCCGATGCCGCTCACGCGCGATCGGGTCTGCGCGCCGAGGGGCAGGCCGACCGCCCCTGTTGAGCCCAGGATGTAGCACCGGTCATCAGCAGTCGCGACCTTCTTTCCCTCGATCGAGATACTGCAAGAAACGCCAATTCGACGCCAGTTACATCAGTTTTGGTTGGTGACGAGTATTTGCCGTCGGAGAAGGCCAGGTCTAGTCCAAGCTTTCTCGCGCCTCCACAGCTGCAACTTGCAGGGCATCAAACCGCATTCCGTGCTGCTGAGCGTACCTTTCGGGACGTTTCGGAAACTCGATCGAGAAGAAGCGACCCCTGTTTAGAAAGATCTTGACTCGCAGCGATTGCCCGTCTTCGCTACCCCTGCTGGCCAAGGCCACGGTGGCGACGTGAGAGTCGGGTGCCAAATTGCCGAATAGCGGCAAGTTTGTCTGGTCACGATAGTAGAAGCAAACTTTTGCGCCAGCGGCCTGCCGCTGCACTAGGTACGCAAGTGAAAGCTGGCTATCGAGAATGCGCTTGTGCGCCTCCGACAGCGATGCACGCCACGCTTCGAGGCAGAGGGTTTCGTGAGGCAGGAGAGTTGTGCGGCCGAGGACTCGATCCAGAAAGTTCGAGATACCTCCGAAAAGGCGCTCGATCATCGTCTGCAGCTGCAGTCACCATTTAGACCCACGCCCGCCGCGCCGTAACCAGTGCCAGCAGCGGTGCCTTTGTAGACGTTCGGGATTCGATCAAGCTGCTGCATCCAGGAAGGCCATTTGGGACCAAGGTCCTTCCACCTGGCGGATAGCGAAACGGGTCATGGTAGTAGTGCCGCGCAGGCGTCACGTAGTTGCCGTTCCAGATCGAGCGCGGCGCACCATTCGATTTGGTATCCAATGAGAGAACTCTCGCCCGGCACCACGCGTCCCGGCGGCCCGTACTCCACCAGCTAGGCCCGTTGCTGCCGAAACTCCCAAGCCGGCCCACTCACCGGCATCGTAAGCACCAGAACACTTGTCAACGACACCATTCGTACCCATCCAATCGCGAATGATGTCTGTCAAACCGAGCGACAGTGTGTCGCCAAAGCCCGCTGAGAAGTCAACAATCTCCTGCGGCAGCGGATCACCCCAAGACCACAGGCCGAGTGCGTCATGGTAGACGGTAGGTGCCCCGCCTACGTAGGCGTACAAGTTGACGCCCCCTGCCATTCCAATCCGATCTTCAGCAACGAACCGCTTGAGGATCGGGTCGTAGTAGCGCGCGCGATAGAAGTAGATGCCGGTGCCATCGTTCTCTCGCCCCGTGTATTCGAGGCTGTTCCCCTCGTCGTCCGCCGGCACGGTCGTCTGCCCGTACGGACTGTAGCCGTACACGCTCTGAATCGACTGATCCTCTCGTGTCTGCGCAATCACCGAGTTCAGCGCATCGGTCAGCAGCGTGCGTGTTTGCGCGGTGACCAACGATGGACCGCTCAGCACGCGCGCGATGCCTTCGTCCAGATTCAGCCCGGTGATCAGACTCGTTGTCTGTGGAGTGATGGGTCCCTGCGGCAGGCGAATCTCGCCGACCGCCTGTTGGCCGTCGTAGACGTACTGCGTGATGTGCGCCGGATCGCCAGCGCGCGTGATGCGCCGCTCGGTGCGGCGGCCCAGCAGGTCGTAGCTGAAGCTCGCCGTTAGTCCTGCAGCGGTGAGCTGGATCAGCCGGTTGCGGCTGTCCCAGGTGTAGGTCGTCGCGTCGGTGGCATCGCCAGTGTTCGTCTTGCGCGCGAGGTTGCCGTTGTGGTCGTAGCTGAGCGCATAGCTGGTTTGGTTCGCTTGTCCCGGATTGAGCGTGATGCTCGTCATCCGATTGGCGGCGTCGTAGTCGGCGGTGAAAGCAGTTTCCGCGTTGCCTAGATCGGCGAGGCTCGTCTTGCCGGTGCGCTGGCCCTTGGCGTCCACCTCGTAGGCGATGCGCTCGATCAAGCTGCCGTCGGTTCTCGGGTATTCGATCGACGTGAGGCGGCTGGCTGCATCGTAGGTATAGTCGACCGTGATGCCATTAGGCAGCACCTTTTTCGTCATTCGGCTGTCGGCGTCCCAGGCGTAGGTGGTGAGGCGGTTATCACTGCCAGTGCCGCGATGGCGGATTTCGATGAGCCGATCGTCGAGGTCGTAGGCGTAGTCGGTGATGTCGGGTCCGAAGTTGCCGTCGGGACTGGTGCTGGTCACGGTGCGGCGTGTACGCCGGTCGAGCGGGTCGTACTGATACTCGGTGCGGGTTCTGCGCGCACCAGCGGTATGGACTTCGGCGGTCAGCCGGTCGGCGGCGTCGTATTCGTGGGCAACGCTGCTCACCGGGTCGCTGATCGTTGCCAGACGACCGACGGCGTCGTAGCTGAAGTACTGCGGGCCTTCGGGGCGAATGATCGAGATGACTCGGCCCAAGGTGTCGTAGTTGAAGGTGTTGAGCTGGCCCTTGCGGTCGGTCATGCGTGCGAGGCGGCCGGCGCTGTCGTATTCCATGGTGGCCGAGCGATTCAGCGCGTCGGTGGTGCGGGTCAGGCGATCGCCGTCGTCGTAGCCGTACGACTCGATCGGGTTGTTTAGCGGATTGGTGACCGATTGCAGCCGTTGCGCGGCGTCGTAGCTCATGCGCGTGAGCTGGTTGAGCTCATCGCTCACCTGCGTCACTTGGTCGATGCCGTTGTAGTCGGTGCGCATCGAGTAGCCGAGTGCATCGGTGCTGGTGGTGGCGCGACCGACTGCGTCGTAACCGAGGCCGACCTCGTTGGCGAACGGATCGGCGATCTTGGCCACGTCGCCGTCGGCGGTGTACTGCGTGCGGGTGACAAGCTTGAGCGGTGAGATGATCGAGGCCATCTCGCCGCGCGCGGTGTAAGTGACCTCGGTGCGCCGCCCGAGCGCGGTGGTCTGGCTGGTGACGACGCCGAGCGCCGGGTCATAGGTCATCCGTTGCGTTTGCGCGTTGGCTTCGCCGAATGGCGTCGAGTCGTTGTAGCGGGTGATCGAAGTGGGCCGATTCCATTTCGCGTCGTACGTGTAGCGCATCACCCGCTGTAACAGATCGAAGACGGTCGTGCGGTTCCCCTTGGCGTCGTACTCGTAGCGCTGCAAGCGGCCGAGCACGTCCTTCGACTCCACCGTCCGGTTCATGCTGTCGAACTTGTACGCGCTGGCCTGTCCTTGTTCGTCGACATAGCTCGTGCTGACCCCACGAGCACTGAAGTTATGCGTACGCCGATTCCCATCCGGCTTGATCACCGTGGCGGCGACGATTCTGCCGCCATGAATCCGCCAGCCCGCCTGATGGTTGTCCCAGGTGTCTTCGGTCGGACAGTGCGGTCCTGAGCAGATCTGGCCCGGACTGCTGGTGTGCGTGATGCAGGCGCCGGTGAGCTTGTAGTTGAAGCGGAACTCGCGTCCGTCGGGAAGCGTTTGGCGGATGACGCGGCGGCCGACGCCATAGGAAGTTCTCGGTCGGGTTGGTCTTGCCGAGATAGTGAATCGTTTTGATCCGCTCGCCGCCGGTGGGTTGCGCTGGGCAGATTGCATCGGCTGCGATCTCGTTGTCGCCGACGTAGCTGTAGCGGGTGAGCTTGTTGTCTGCATCGGTGATGGTTTCAATGCGATTGCCGGCGGTGTACGTGAAGCGCATCACGCGGTTGGCGCTGTCGGTCATCGATGAGACGAAGCCATTGGCTCCGTACGTGAAGCGCACGTTGCGGCTGGGGCCGCCGACGGTGGTGACGCGGCCGTTTGGCTGTCTGCCGATCTGCAGGCTGTTGCCTTGCGCATCGATGATCTCGGTGACGAAGGTCGGCGGGCCGCCGCGAACCACACCGGTGATCCCCGGGAACGGAGCGAACTTCCAGATGCGACCGATTTTGAAGCGCACCTCCCACACGTTGGCGGCGGCGTTGGTGGCGATAAGGACTGCGCCGTCGAAGCCTGGATCATCGACCGGCCGATACGTGCCGCTTCCATCATCGGTGAAGTTGACGACCCGGCATCACAACGCGTTTCTGCGGTCCTTGGAACGGCAGCATGGCGATGTCGTAGTCGGAGGTCCAACCGAGACCAAAGCTGCCGAAGGTGCCCGCTGCGCCACCGAAAGCATCGACCGGGTTGTAGGTGAGGCCGGTGTCGATCGGGGTGAGGCCGGAGCAACTCAGTCCGCTCGAGGTCGGCAGCTCTTGTCCGGTGAAGAGATCGACCGGATTGCCGCCGGTGGCGCGCGGACAAGTGGGCGGCGGCTGCGGCGGATTCGGTCGCGGTGGACATGAGACGGAGACCAGCCCGCACACGCCGCAGAACCTCGGTATGCCTTGATTCGGCAGCGTGGTCACGGTCTTGCCATCGGCGGAGACTTGGCCAAGTCCCGCTTTCTTCCAATCGCCGGTGCCGCTCATCGGGCTGCCGTCGAAGTACCACATGTCGAGCAATTCGCCGGGTTCGGCTTCGGCGACGTTGGGCAGCGTGATCGGGATCGGTGCGCTGGGTATGCCGCCCATCGGGGTGCCGAAGTACAACTG
>Ga0187892_10004259_pt1 | contig 24299 bp, 21 predicted proteins | sample MA1701073metaG_FD_139345 | JGI IMG/M metagenome (GOLD analysis project Ga0187892, IMG submission 139345) | Bio-ooze microbial communities from a basaltic lava cave in the Kipuka Kanohina Cave System on the Island of Hawaii, USA - MA170107-3 metaG ... | reverse complement strand
TTCCGCTACACTCTGTCATTGCAAAGGCCGCTCCTTTTTGGTCGATAACTGGCTGTCTCGCAACAACAGTTATGCCAAACGGAGCGGCTCTTTGCTAGAGGCCGTGAGAAAAGCGGGCTAGGGCACCACCGCGACCCGCAGCGCCCGGGTGTCGGCGCGCCCCAGCTCGTCGATCACCCGCACGGTGAAATCGCCGGCCCGCACGGGCGACCAGCCGAGCGTGCCGCCCGGTGCGGCCGTCCCGACGAAGCTGTCGTTCACGAACCAGTAAAGCGTGCGGACCCCGCCGTCCGCGCTCGCCTGCAAAGGGACGCGCTCCTCGTCCTTCGCCCCGGCGCGCAGCGCGTAGGCCGCGCCGCGCAGCGGCGACGTGATGACCGGAGCGCTCCCGGCCAGCGCGGTCCCCGCGCAGTCGCCCGGCGGGGGCGGCTCGCGCCGCGGCATGCCGGCCTGCCGGAACACGCGCTGGAGATCCGACGGCCAGAACTCGTACACCTCGCGCCGGACGTGCGGCATGCCCGCATCGCCGGGGCACGCCTGCCGGCCGGTGCGCGCATCGACGAGCACCTCCCGGTGGACGTCGCTCACTTTGATCGGCGACACGCCGGGGACGAACCACGTCTCGGCGGTGTTCGGGCAGTGCGCGTTCGGCAGATCGCCGGAGGCGGCGCACACCTTCACCCGCGCGAGGTTCGGCGGCCCGCGGAACACCGGCTCGGCGAGTCCCGGCTGCACGGCCTGCACTGCATCGACGATCTGGAAGAAGAGCGGTGCGGCGGCCTGCGCGCCGACGAACGCGGGGTTGCCGGAGCCGTCGAAATTGCCGACCCACACCGCGAGGACGTAGGGACCGACGAGCCCCGCCGACCAGGCGTCGCGGAAGCCCCACGACGTGCCGGTCTTCCAGGCGACCGGCAGCCCGTCGCGCGCCCCTGCGATCGACCCTTCGGGGCGCGGATTGTGCCGCAGCATGTCGAGCGTGATGAACGACGCCTCTTCCGAGAGGAGCCGCGCCCCCGCGGCGGGCGGGTCGGACACGCGGTGACGCAGCGGTTTCAGCACGCCCCGGTTCCCGAGCATCGCGTAGAGCGTGACGAGCTCCTCCATCGTGACCTCGCCGCCGCCGAGCGTGAGCGCGAGCCCGTAGTGGCGCTCGCTCTCCATGCGCGCGACGCCAGCGCCGCGCAGGAACTGATAGAAGCTCGGGCCCGAGAGCTTCGCCGCCACCGCGACCGCCGGCACGTTGCGGCTGCGGATGAGCGCCTCCCGGGCGGTGACCGGGCCCATGAACCGGCCGTCGAAGTTCTCCGGACTGAACGGGCCGAAGGCGGACGGCGCGTCCTTCAGGACCGTGAGCGGATGGACGAACCCCTGGTCGATCGCGAGCGCGTAGAGGAACGGCTTCAGCGCCGAGCCGGGCGAACGCTTCGCCGTCGTGCCGTTCACCTGGCCGGCGATCGCGGCGTTGTTGAAATCGGCCGACCCGATCAGCGCCTTGACTTCCATCGTCCGGAAGTCCACCAGCATCGCCGCGGCGTTCCGGATGCCGACCCGCCGCTCGCGCGCGACGTACTGCCGCACGATGCGCTCGAGCGCGTGCTGCAGCCGCGAATCGATGGTCGCGTGGATCTCGCTCGCCTCGCCCGGCGCCCGGTCGGCGGCGACGAGCGCAGTCACGGCGTGCGGCGCCTCGAACGGAAGGCTCCCGATGCCGGCGAGATTGAGCGGCAGCGCCATCATCGCCGCCGCCTCCGGCGGCGCGGCGCGCTCGGCCCGCCAGCGCGTGAAGAGCCGGGCGCGGGCGACGAGCATCTCGGCCTGGTCGCCGCGCTCGAGCGTGCGCTTCCCTGGCGCCTGCGGGATGACGGTCAGGGCGAGCACCTCCGGCAGCGCGAGCGCGCGCGTGTCCTTGCGGAGGTAGATCCGGCTCGCCGCGGTCACGCCCTCGACGTTGCCGCCGTACGGAACGAGGTTGAGGTACGCCTCCAAGATCTCCTTCTTCGAGTAGCGCGCCTCGAGCTCGACCGCGCGGGCGATCTGGACGAGCTTGCCCGAGAGCGTGCGGGTGTTGATCCGGTAGACCAGCCGGGCGAGCTGCATCGTGATCGTCGAGCCGCCCTGCGCCGGCTGGCCGGCGACGTAGGTGCGGAACGCGCCGCGCGCGAGCGCTCCCGGATTGAAGCCGAAGTGCCAGTGGAAGTACCGGTCCTCGTGGAGCAGGAACGCGTCGGTGAGCGCCGGCGAGATCCGCTCGAGCGGCGTCCAGAGCCGGTACTTGTCGTCGGCCGCGAGCGTGAGCCGGAGGAGCCGCCCGTCCGCGTCGTACACCGCGACCGAAGAGCCGAACTGCGCGGCGAGCGGCGGCCGCGGCCAGAGCCGGACCGCGGCCAGCGCCACCGCGAGGATGCAGACGAGCGCCAGCAGCCGGCGTGCGAGGACGAGACGCGCCACCGCCGTCATCGCTTCTCGACCGCGATCCGGCCGCCGAGCGAGCGCGCCTGGAGGCCGCGCTCGTACATCGACTCGGCGTAGGCGGGCGGCGTCGCGAAGGCGCCCGCGTTCGTCGCCTTGATCCGGTACACGAACTGCCCCACGCCGCGCTCGACGCGGCCGTACAGCACGACCCGGTCCTCGCGGACGTCGACGTATTCGGGCGACCAGCCGGAGGGCGAGGCGCCGAGCGGCGGCCGCCATGCCGCCGGCGCGGGCCGCTCCTCGTGCTCACCGCGCCGCGGCTGCGGTTGCGGCTCGAGCACGACCTCGAACCCGCCGGGCAGCAGGTCGACCAGCGCGACCGACCCGATCGCGTCGCGATCGATGGCGCGGAACTTGAGCACCACGTCGATCTCGTCCCCGAGCTTGACGGTCGCCACGGGCTGGCCGTTCCGGCTCGCGTACTCGCGGATCACCTCGATGCCGTTCTTCACCTCCGTGGCGGGTGGCGAGCGGTCGAAGCCCGTCTGGGCCACGACGTAGTAGGCCGCGAAGTCGCCCGTCGCGCCGAAGCGGATCTGCGCGGCATCCGCGCCGAAGGGCACCCGCGGGAAGAGCCCGGGCGGCAGGTCGTGCGCCCGGTGCTTGCCGTCGCGGAGGACTTCGGCGATCGAGAGCTTGCCCCCGGCGCCCTCGCCCACCGTCGTCGCGTAGGCGTCGAGCGCGAGGATGGTGTACGCCGACGAGAGGGTGTTGTAGCCGCCGCGCTGGACCTGCTTGAGGATGCCTTGCAATGCGCCCGGCGGCAGGCGCTTCGCGCGCTCGGGGAAGTGCTTCGCGACCAGGTAGAGCGCTTGCGCGTCGTGCCCGAGCCCGTCGTAATAGTGCTCGAACCGCCGCTCGGTGCCGGTCTCGACGCCGTCGATGAGGCGCTCCGCCGCGCGGTCCTGCTTCATCAGCTTGTAGCTCGCGGCGAGATAGCCCGCGGCGATGTCCTTGCGCCAGACCTTCTCGTGGCCTTCCTCGAGCCGCTTCTGGAGCGCGGCCGCGAAGTTGCTCGTGACGATGCCCTGGCGCGTGAGGAGATAGATCGCGTACGCCCGCGCGCGTTCGTCGTGGAGCATCTCGCCCTCGGCGCCGGCGAGCCTGCGCAGGTAGTCGTTGCCGGAAGCGATGAGGTCGGCCGGCACCGGCTGCCCGCGGTCGCGCGCCTCGAGCAGGAAGTGCTGCGCGTACACCGACACCCATTCGACGACGTGCTGGTTCGCCGCCCACAGCCCGAATCCGCCCTCGGGATTCTGGCGCGCGCGGAGCACCGCGATGACGTCGGCGAGCGACTTGCCTTCGGCCGAGCGCACCCGGCCGAACTCCGGCCGCGCGCCGAGCACGACCGCCGGCATCCCCTGGCTGACGAGCTGCTCGGTGCACGAGTACGGGAATGCCCCGAGGTACGAGGCGAGGCCGTGCGCCAGGCCGAGCGGCAGGTGCGAGACGCTCGCCTCGAGCTTGCGGAACTCGCCGTGCATGTCGCGCGTGACCGGCACGTCCACCGTCCCGTCGCGCAGGCTCCCGGCGGCGAGCTCGGTGACGTACGGGTTCGCCGGCCGCACGCTGATGCCGGTCGCGCTCCTGCCGCTCTTCCGGCCGGAGCTCGCCGTGAAGACGACGGTGGCGCCGCCGAGCCGTGTTCGCGCGCGCAGCCGGAAGGTCGCCGCCGACTCGCGGAGCTCGCCGATCGCGAGCTCCGCGCTCGCCGGCCCGATCACCTCGAGGTGCGGCGAGGTGGCGACGTCGACCGTCACCTTGGCGCTCGGTCCCGAGCCGACCACGTTGTTCGCGACCCCGACGCTCGCCTCGAACTCGTCGCCCGGCGAGACGGTGGCCGGCAGGTTGGGCGACAGGATGAAGTCGCCGCGGACGAGCGTCTTCGCCTCATGCACGCCGAGCGCACCCTCCGACACGGCCACCGCCATGACGCGGAGCGTGCCGTTGAAGTAGTCGGGCACCGTGTAGCTCAGCTCGCCGCCCGCGGGGCCGGTGTCGACGATGCCCGACCAGAACGTCACCGGCTTGTCGCGCTTGCGCTTGAACGGGTTGAGGTTGCGCCCGAGCGCGCCCTCGGCGTCGCCGCCCGGCGCCGCGGCCATGAGGTGCTTGAACTCCGGCAGGATGAGATCGAGGATCTGCGCCGTCTGCACCCCGAGCGAGCGCTTCTGGAAGAAGTGCCCGAGCGGGTCGGGCGTCCTGTAGCGCGCGACCTGCAGGATCCCCTCGTCGATCGCGAACACGACGATGCGCGCCGGCCGGTCGGCGCGATGGCGGAGCCGCAGGGTGTCGCCCGGCTGCGCGAGCTCGGGCGCGTCGATCGCGATCTTGGTCCGGCGCGCGTCGAGCGCCACCGAGAACGGCTTGACCGCGTAGGAGAGCGGGCTCGTGTAGATCTCGGGCGAGCCCGGATCGCGGATGAACGTCACCGACACGTAGCCGTTGCCCTCCAGCTCCCTCGGCACCCGGATCCGCTGCACCGAGCTGGTGGTCGTCGTCTTGAACCAGGCGTGCGCGTAGACGCGATCGCGCTCGATCGTGATCAGCCCGGAGCCGACGTACGGCGCGAGGATCTGCAGCTCGATCTCGTCGTCCGGCTTGTAGTCCTGGCGGTTCAGCGTGAGCTCGAGCTCGGCGTTGCGCTCGAGCGACCGGGTGAGGTTCGCCTTGCCGGCGACGCCGTATTCGATCCGCGCGAGCGTCTGCCCCTGGGCGTCGCGGACGAGGTAGGCGAACCGCCCCGGCTCGTCGGCGGCGAGCGCGAGTGCCGCACCGGACTCGGCGATCGCGAGCGGCGTGCGCTCGAGCTCGGTCTCCTTGCGCCGCGACTCGTACTTGAACGTGCCGTTGTCCTGCCGGGTTAGAACCGAGACGTACTTCTGCTCGACGCGCACCAGCGTGAGGTCCTTGACCGCGGTCCGGCGCACCTGCGGGTCGATCGCGACGAGCTCGACCGAGCGCTTTGCGCCGCGCGCGACGTGCCCGAGATCGCCGTCCGGCTTGTAACCGACCAGGAACGGCATGTGCGACACGAGCTGCGCGGCCTCCGCAGTCACGCCGCGCCCGCCGTCGGCCTCGAAGCCCTGCGCGATCAGGTGCACGCGGTAGGTCGCGCGCGCGAACCGCTGCAGGTTCAGCTCCAGCTCGGCCTCGCCGCGATCGTTGGTCTTGGCCGGCGTGAGCTCCTCGCCGAAGCCCTCTTTCGCATACTGCGGATCGTGGAAGCGGAAGTCGCGGAATCCCGGAAAGCTCGGGAACGCGGGCGAGAGCGTGAGCTGCGCCTTGACGTCGCGGCCCTCGGCCGGGGTGCCGAAGAGGTTCTGGAGATTGACGCGCGCCTTCAGCCCCTCCGGCGAGACCCAGCCCTGCGGCGACTCCTGGTTCATCCGCACGCTCATCTTCAGGCGGTCGGGGAGGAACTCCTGCACCTTCACCTGCACCGCGCCGAGCTGCGAGTCGCGCCGCCCGTCCTTGACCGTGTAAAGGGTCAGCGTGTAGTTGCCCGTCGGCGCCACGTCCTGGGTCGCGTGGCGCAACTCGTCGAAGCCGCCCTGCGGGAGCTTCACCAGCTCGCGGCGGATCGCCACGCCGCGCGCGTCGGTCAGCTCGGCGAAGAGCGGCAGCCCCTCGAGGCGCTTCGTCCAGTCCGCGGCCTTGACGATCATCCCGAAGCGCAGCTCGTCGCCGGGACGATAGATGCCGCGGTCGGAGAAGAGATAGGCGGAGAGCTTGCCGGCGTCGGCGGTGTCGCTCACGCCGCCGACGTCGAAGCGCGACAGGTCGAGCGCGCGGTCGCCGCGCCCGCGCGGCAGGAAGGAGACGTCGCCGCCCTTGCGCACGACGTACGCGACCGGCTCCCGCTCGCGCTCGAAGCCTTTCAGCGCCGGAAACCGGGCGCGGCCGCCGGCGTCGGTCGCCTGGGAGAGGACGGCGAGGCCGTTGCGGCCGATCAGCTCCACCGTCGCGCCGGCGACCGGCTGGCCGGTCTGGATCGACTGGACGAACGCGTCCTGGCTGCCGTCGACCGCGGTCTTGACGAGGACGCCGAGGTCGGTCACGACCACGAGCCGCTGGTCGGCCGCGCCGGTCGCGCGCTTCGTCTTCGGGTCGTAGCTCTCGACCCGGAGCAGGAACACCCCGCGCCGGTCCGCCGGGTCGAGGTACTGCCCGAGGTCGAGGCCGTGGTAGGACGGCCGGCCGGCGGGGTTGGGCGGGAGCTCCAGGACCTGGCCGAAGCGCTCGACGAGGTTCGACTCGTTGAACGGATGATGGAACATCGGCCGCTGGAAGGCGCCGCCCGACATCGTCACGAGATGCTGGAGCTGGTGCGGCAGCAGCCGCCCGATCTCGAAGCGCAGGCCCTCCACGCCGCGCGCCATCACCGGGACCTTGCGCTCGCCCGAGAGCGCGAGCAGCGCCCCGTGCGACAGGATCCGGAGATGGCGCGGGAAGCGCTGGATCGGGACGATCTGGTCGTGGTCCTTCTCGAGGACGTAGCCGCCGAACGACTTGATGCCGCCCGACACGCGCACCAGCATGAACCGCCCGGCGTCGGCGTCGAACTTGAAGCTGTGCGTGTCGACCGTCTCGCGCTCGCCGGCGATCGGCGCGAGCGCGACCGGCTCCGACTCGCTCAGGATCTCGGGTCCGATCTTGGCGGGATCGACCCAGCGGTACGGATGCTTGCGGTGCTCCGGCGCCGTGCCGGGATGGTGCACCGGCAACAGCCACGCGCGCACCGCGCCGGCGAGCGCGCGCTCGTGCACGTCGGCGGAAAGCGTCAGCATGAGCACGCGGTCGAGCTCGGCGCGGTCGTTGTCGACGTGCGTCGCCGCGAGGTTGCGCACCCTGAGGCTGTAGAGCCCGGGGATGACCACCGTCTCCGCGAGCGCATCGGCGGTGGCCGGCCCGCCGCGCGCGGCGCGCACGCCGGCGTCGATCGCGAGATCGGCCGCGGTCTCCTTCGCCGGCAGCGGCAGCGGCTCGGAGTGGATGTAGGCGTGGAGCTTCAGCTTGTCGTAGGTGACCCGGAACCGCGTCTGCTCGGCGCCGATTCCGAGAAAGCCCGACTTCTGCCCCTTCTGCCGCAGCACGATGCGGCTCTCGAGCGCGGCCGGGTCCACCGGGTGCGTGAACTTGACCGTCGCGACGATCCGCTTCGCCGCCGGATCGGCCGGGTCCTGGTAGAAGCGCGCCTCGGTGATGCGCGCCCCGAACGCGACGGTCGAGAACTTGAACCGATAGGCGCGCAGACGAACGTGCTCGCCGACGACGCTGCGCTCGAACGCGACCGAGTACTCGGTCCCGATCGGCCAGTCCGCGCGCGGCTGGAACACGAGCGTGCGGTCGTCGGACCAGGTCCACCGGCCCTCGACCCGGGGCTGGACGTCGATCCCGGCGCCGGCCTCCTTGCCGACGAGCGCGAGCGGCGCGACCGAATCGCCGAACTTGAGGGTGAGCGGATAAGGCTTGGGATTCGGCTGCTCGAGCGGCGTGAGCGCCGGCGCCTGCACGTCGAACGCGACCTCGATCGGCCGCGGCAGATTCTGGTACCACCAATAGCCGTACCCGGCGGCGCCGATCACGACGAGCGCGACGCCGCCGCCGACCGCGAACCGTCGTGGATATGCCCGCACGAGCTCGGCCGCGCGTCGCACGAGCGCCGCGACCGTTTGCCCGAGCGCCGCCGGCCAACGCGGCGCGTGCCAGTTCACCTCGCCGAAAGCAGCGCGGAAGGCGGCACGAAGCGGCGGCCCGGCGCGCCCGAGCGATCGCCAAGCGCTCCCGGCGGACGCCGACGCGCGCGCGGCCATCCCGCGCAGCGCGCTTCCCAACTTCGCCATCTCCACCTCCCCGAACCGGCGGGCCATCGCCCGGCCCGCATTGTTCGGTATTGAAGTCGGGAAATCTGACGAGAAAGTGGCGCGCGCCGGCAAAGACGTGGCGCGCCGGAGCCGGAAGTGCAGCAAAAGTCACGCGGCCGCCGGCGACCCTTTCGCTTCCTCCGAGCGGGCCGCGAGCCGCCCGACGACCGCCGACCAGTCCAGGCGCCGCGTGAGAATCATCACGACCGCCAGGACCCCGAACACCAGCACCGAGCCCATGAGCAGCGCGTGATCCTCGGACAACAGGAGCACGTAGAGCGTGCCGTACATCAAGACGAACAGCGCGAGGAACGCGGCTGTCCTTGCGAGCGTGCCGAGCGGATGCCGAAGATAGAAGGTGAGCAGCGCGACGCACGCGATCGTCGCGGCGAAGTACGCCACAGCGAACGAGGTGTGCTCGGCGAGCGCGATCAGGAGCAGGAAGAAGACCGCGAGCGCCGAGCCGACGAGCGCGTACTGGATCGCGTGCAGCCGTACGCCCGCCAGCACTTCCGCCAGAGCGAGCCCGGAGAAGGTGAACAGCACGAACAGGAACCCGTACTCGGTGGCACGATGCGCGAGCGCGTAGACGTTCACCGGGTCGAACAGCGCGACCCCCGACGCCCGCGGCGACCGGAAGAGCTCGCCGTCGCGCGCCTGCTTCTGCCACGCCGCCTGGCCGCCGGTCGCGTAATGGGTCGTGCGCCAGGTCGCCTCGAAGCCCGCCGCGGTGATCGTGCGCTCGTCGGGCAGCCAGGCGCCGCTGAACGACGGGTGCGGCCAGTTCGAAGCGAGGCGGAGGAGCGTTGCATCGCCGACCGGCGCGACGTTGAAGCTCGACGTGCCCACGAGCTCCAGGGTGAAGCGGAACGGGATCGCCCGACCGGCGCGCTGCGCGGAATGGGCGCCGACAGCCGCGTGCAGCGCGAAGCGCGGATCGGCGTCGGTCCTGCGCGAGCCGAACGCGGCCGTCTCGTCGCCCCACTGCAGCGGCGACACCGCGGCGATTCCCCGCACGTCGCTCGCTGCGACGACGACGTAAGCCTGCTTCCATGCGCGTTCGTTCGCGCCGTCGGGCGACGCCGGCGGCGGCCAGTCGATCTCGCCGGAAATTTCGAGCGCGGCGCGGTAGAGCCGGATCGGGTAAATCCCGCGCCGGCGCGTCTCGACCGGGAGCTTTCCGGTAACCGCGAGGGTCCGCGGCGCGAAGTACCCGGTCGGGCACGGGCGCGCCTTGCGCTCGGTCACCGTCTCGGCCTTCCCGCCGCGCTTGATCTCCCGCTCCGCGGTGTAGGTCTCCTCGCAGGTGAGCGCGAGCAGCGGCCCGGCGACGGTCTGCGGCCCGCTGGTCTCGGCGGCGAAGTCGCGCTCGACGCCCAGCGCGCGCGACTGGCGCTCGGCGATCTTGCTGTTGACGAGCTGCAGCGGCAGGAGAATCAGGATCGCGACGCCGCCGACCACTGCCGCGCGCGCGAGCAACGGGAATCTCATCGCATCACCACCTCGGGAGGAAGTGGCGGCGACGGTACCGAGCGATTGTGGCGGCGCCGGGACGAAATGTGGCGGCCGGCCGCCGGAGGCTCGCTCGCGACGCTTACGACTTGCGGTCCGGGTAGAGGTTGTAGCTCTTGCCGTCGATGACCACGCGCTCGGCCTTCATCAGCCGTTCGTCCTTCTTGGCCGAGCGATGACCGTGCACGGTGATGAGCCGACCCATGCCGAGCAGGTTCGCGGTGAGCCCTGCGCGCTCGTTCCGCCAGGGCTGCCCCACCTCGACGACCCACTGGACGCCCTTCACGTCGAGCGTCACCTCGCCGTGCGGATTGCCGAGTCGCACCCCGACGATCTTGCCGGTGAGCTCGAACTCCTCCTCGGTCGCCCAGCCCCAACCGTGGTGCGCCAGCGCGGGCCGCGCGAGCAGGGCAGCGCCGGCGAGCGCGAGCAGCGCAAGCGAGGTGCGGCGTTTGGACGGGATCGGCATCGTCGGTCCTCCGAATGGCGTTGAGAGGTAGCGGTTCGGACGATCATCGCATGCGGCGTCGGCCGTGCACAACGGATCTCGAGTCTGTCTTAACATTCCGGCGTTGCCCAGCTTCCATCCCGCGATGCGCGACCCCGTCCCCACCACGATCCACCTCAAGGACTACACGCCGCCGGCGTTCCTGATCGAGACCGTCGATCTCGACGTCGACCTGCACGAGGACTACGCCCGGGTGCGGGCGAGGCTCGCGCTCCGGCGCAACCCGGCCGCGGCCGATCCGCGCGCGCCGCTCGTGCTCGACGGCGACGAGCTCGAGCTCGAGTCCGCGGCCCTCGACGGCCGCGCGCTCGCGCCCGACGCGTACGCGCTCGACGACGCGCACCTGACGATCCCGGGCGTCCCCGACGCGTTCACGCTCGAGACCGCGGTGCGGATCGCCCCGCGCAAGAACACGAAGCTGATGGGGTTGTATGCGACGAAAGACGGCTTCTTCACGCAGTGCGAGGCGGAAGGGTCAGCAGGCCCACGGCGCGGAAGTGGCTGGGCCGGTTCCTGGCGGACGGCGAAGTCGGATTGGCCGATCGCTCCTCGCGTCCGAGATCTCACCCCCGGGCGATCGCCTCGGCCAAGGCGCCGGCGATCGTGGAGCTGCGCCGCCGGCGCCTCATCCAGGGGCGCATTGCGGCAAGCCTCGGGGTGTCCACGAGCACGGTGAGCCGGGTGCTCGCCCGGGCGGGGCTGTCGCGGCTTCGGGATCTGGAGCCCTGCGAGCCGGCCCTGCGCTACGAGCATGCGCTCCCCGGGGATCTGGTCCACATCGACACCAAGTTCGAACGGGTTGGCCACCGCATCACCGGCAATCGGCGCGATACGGTCGACGGGGCGGGCTGGGAGTTCCTGTTCGTGGCCGTCGACGACCGGGCGCGCATCGGCTTCACCGACCTGTATCCCGACGAACGCAAGGCCAGCGCCGTGCAGTTCCTTCGCAACACCGTGGCCTACTTCGCCTCGCTAGGGGTGCGCATCCGACGCGTGCTTACCGACAACGGCTCGGCCTTCCGCTCCAAGGCCTTCGCCAAGGCCTGCCGGCGCCTGGGCCTTAAACACAGCTTCACCCGCGCCTATCGGCCCCAGACCAACGGCAAGGCCGAGCGCTTCACCCAGTTGTACTGATCGAGTTTCTCTCCGACACTCGGGTCTTCCGGGCTGAAGCAATCAGTTCGACAGCGCGTCAGCGGTTTCCGTCTGCTCCTGCTCCGCCGATTCGATCTGAGCATAGACCAGCGACGGCAGTTCAGCTTGCCCAAGCGCCTCCCGCAGCGCTTGCGCCGGCGTCCTGCCATTGAGCCGGTATCCCTGGTGGCTACGCTCGAGGTTGTAGTAGGCGAGGAATCGATCCAGATCGCGCTGGATCTCCTCGATCTCGACGTACCAGGTCTGACGGCCTTGGACGCGGAAGCACTCCTCGAGCAGCGTGCGGTTCATCCGCCCGACGAAACCATTGGTCCGTGGGCTTCTTACCTTCGTTGTCCGATGCTCGACGTCCTCAAGCTGGAGCAGCAACTCGTAGGGATGGGTTTCGGGTTTGCCGCAGAACTCCCGCCCGTTGTCGGTGAGGATCGCCCCGACGGGAACGCCCAGCGCCTCATAGAAGGGCAGCACCCGCTCGTAGAGCAGATCGCAGGCGGTGACCGGCATCTTCGAGTTGTAGCCCTTGGCAAAGCCAAGCGAGCAGAACACGTCCACCACCACCTGGACATAGACCTTGCCCACGCCTTTGAGCGTCCCCCAGTAGAAGGTGTCCTGGTTCAGGAGCTCGCCCGGGCAGGAGGCCTCGACATGGCGCAGCCGGAATTCCGGGCTGTGGCGCTCTAGGAGCTCAATCTGGCTTTACGAGAGCACGATCGTGTTCTCGCGCGCGGCCGCCTCCAGGCGCAGCAGCCGCTTGAGGTCTCCCGATCGTGACGCAGCCGCACCCCGCGCACCCCGCCGGCGGAGACCGTCACCCCCTGCAGCCGCAGCTCGTTGGCGACCCGCGCCGCCCCGTGGGTCGGCCGCTGCAGGCAGTAGTCGAGGATCTTCTGCTCGATCTCGGGCGAGACGAAGTTCGCATGCGGGCTGCGCGGCCCGCGCTTTTGCTCGACCAGGGCGCCCACCCCGCCGGTCTGGAACGCCCGGCGAATCTCTTAGAAGGTGTCGCGGTGGTAGCCCATGATCCGGCAGGCCTTGGCGACGTTGCCCAGTTCGTCGGCGAGTTGCAGCAACGAGAGCTTGCGTTTGATACTGTGCGCCAGAGCAGTCATCTCGGCTTCTCCTGAGTAGTTGAGGGGTGGCACCATCAATCTACCCAGAAGACCCGGGTGGCTGCTCGCCCACCCGCGCGCGGGCGGGCGAGCAGCCAAGACTGTCGGAGAATTACGAGATCAGTTCAATCCAGTCGGCGCTGCGCGAGTGGGCCTACGGAATCGTCTACAACCATTCCACGGAGCGAGCCGCCATGCTCGAGCGCTGGACGCATCACCACAACTGGCATCGCCCTCATCAGGGCATCGGGGGCCTCGCGCCAATCAGTCGCTTGGCTCAGTCCAGAAACAGACTTGACAATAGCTCCACTGGGACGATCACCGATGAGATGATCAAAGAGTGCATAGAAGAGCAGCAGGGCGAGCAGATGACTGACGATAGTCGATTCTCAGTCGACAACCCTTGACCCTTCTCATTCTAGGCGACGATTGTCTATAGTGATAGGATGAAGCGCATTCCACCTAACTGACGAGATCAACGGACGATAGATGAGATTGCTTGTCGTGCTCGCCTGGCTGTGGGTGCTCACCGGTTCCGCCGCCGCTGATCAGTACGACGACGCGATTAGCGAAGCGTTTCCGGGCCATCGGATCGTTCAGCCCTCGGAGAGATGGCTACCCAAGGAGGAGATGGATCCCGAGGACTACGAGAAGGCGCGAAACGCCCCGGCAGTGATCGTAGGCCGGTTCAATCATGACCAGTACGAGGACTTCGCCGCCTATACGCTCGATCCGGCGTCGAAACGGCGGCCGCACGGACTTTCGGAAAGCTTCGGTGCCTACAGTGGGGGGCTGGCCGTGTGCTTCGGCCGGGAAGGCGGCCGCTATCGCTGTCAACGCATTCAGCCCGAGGGAGTGCTAATCCCACACCCCTGGTATCTAGAGCGGATTCCGCCTCGGGAGCAACGTTGTCCCGCAGAGCCGAGTGATCGGAGCACGATCCGCCTTACGAGCGATGCGCTCGGAGTGTGGCCGATGCTGGGAACCGCGGGCAGAGTCCTGATCTTCCAGCCGGACGATTCCATCTTGGAGTGCTCGTTCGATTGAGTTACAGACGGTTTCGGAGACCGAAGCGTCGTTTGACGGTGAGAACATGAGCGTACCGCGTCGGGTTCACGCGTTTCTCTGGGTGACGGCGCTGACCGGTCTTGGCGGCACGTGCGCGTCTTGGGGCCAGCCGTTCGGGTTGGCGGAACTACGCGCCTCGACGCCGCCATCTGACCTGCGGACGGTGCTCGGGCGCGCGTCGCGCTACGAGCACGTGTTCGACACCGTCATCGGGTGCTACGATGCCCGCACCACTGGCGTGCTCATCGACTGTAGGTTTGCGATGCGCATTAATGACCTCGTAGAGCCGATCGACTCAGTCGAGAACCATGGCGGCCATACCCACGGTCCATCGTATCCAACAGGTGGTCCACCGCGAGATCTGGGCGAGCTTCGCTTCGGGGGAGCTTCCGGCAGTCAAGTCAACGGACAGACCGCGAACACGGTGGTGCGAGTGAAGCAGCGCGTTCCGCAAGTCTCCGGGAGGATCGATACGCGACTCAATGTATTCTCCCCGCCCGGATGGCACACAGTGTCTCCACCAAAGGCGTGCGACGCTACGGAAACGTTTTGGTGCTTCATCCTAAAACTCGACGTCACCGTGCCGGAGTTGACATCGCTCCCAGCCAGCAAATGCTCCACTGCGCCACCGCAAGCGCCCATATGCAAGTCACGGAATCCGGACGACAACCATACGGACGAGGTCGTGTTCTACGGCGATGGCAACACACTCCTCTTCCTCGGTTACGTCGGGGAGAGCTATCGGCGACTGACTATCACCTCGCAGAACCCCACGGGCCGCCGGGTCAGTGTAAATGACATGAGCCTCATCGCTGGAGGGTATTTCGATCACCTAAGGCGTGAGTGGCGCGCACCAGAGCAACCTCCCCCGAAACCAAGCGCGAGCCACTTTTACCACCGCATCGGGACGAGCGCCGACATCAACAAGACCGATGGCGACTGCACAAAGAATAAGACCCTACGGGCAGTGGTCGACCTCCTCATGCCGGTCGAGTCCCGGTCCCCGATCGCGCGCAGAGCAAATGCGCCGGGGTTCGAGCGGTCGCGGTTCCTTTGCGAGTTAGAGAACAACAAGAATATCCACATCGACTTCGACCAAATCGTGCCTATCCTGCCCCAGGGTCCCTTCTAGGCAGACCGGTCGGCAGCTTTCAGGGGATCTGCGGCGCGCGCATGCGAATCGCGCCGCGCAACCGGGACGTGAACGAGGAGTCCGTATGTCGCGCATCGCGGCTGTAGCCATGTCGCTGGGCTCTGTTCTTGGGTGCAACAGCGCCGTTGCGGTAGGACTGCTGCCGGTCCCGACTCTCGCGGGCGCACAAGTCGAGGCGGACGCGCAATTCGATTCGACAAACCTCTGGTACGTGTATTCGTACACCGTGACGAACCCAGTGGCCAACAACGGTGAGATCTGGCAGCTCAAGATAGACGTGCTTGATCCGGCGAACGAGATTCCGTTCGCGTCCGCGGGGCTCAGCGTCCCACAAGGCGCGAGCCGCATCAATTTTTTCGATCTCATGGAAGAGCTTCGTCCCTTTACGCGGATCTCGCCCACGCCGGTTCGCCCGTCTGAAAACATCATCCCCTTCGGGCAGAACGTTCCACCGGGGTGGAGCGGGGGACTAGGGCTTGATGGGTTCGCATCGTTCCACAGCTCTGACGAAGTCCCGAACATCGTTCCAGGGTCAACGCTAACTGGCTTCCAGGTACTGAGCTACGGGGTTCCAACGATCAGGGAAGCTCAGGTCGTGCCGTTCTGGGTGTATGTCGTGGAAGATCACCACGACGCGCCCGACGAGGAAGTAGTGCAAGCCGGGCAGATCGAGCGCAGTCTTCCACGGTCCTTCCAGACCCTGGGACCCTCCGGCGTGAGTCCACAATCCGCGGGCCATTGGAGCCAGTTTCGAGACGACCTAGCGAAGACCATCAAGCTCGGCTGGATCCCTGACGCCGCGCTGGCCAACACCCTTACTAACCAGCTCGCGTCGGCCCGTGACGCCTTTGATGCCAGCAACCCGACGCTCGTCAACACAAGGTTGCAGCAACTCATCGGCACTATCTCGAGCTCGACGCCTGCGCAGCGCAACGCCGAAGCGCACGCGCTGGTATTGCTCAACGCCCAGCGGTTGTTCGACAGCATCCCGAGAGGGTTCGAGCCGACTATCTCTCTGGCGCCCAAAGGCGCAGTGCTGAACCTCGGCGAAACGCACGTGATCACAGTGACCCTTCTCAATCGCGCAGACAATAACAGCCCTCTCGTCGGTGCGAGCATTGAGGTCCGGGTCGACCGAGGCGAAAACCTCGGGGTTGAGGTCGTCGACGCGCAAACTGACGACAAAGGGGTCGCGACGCTCACGTACGTCGGCCGAGCGATCGGAATCGACAAGCTGCAGGCCGAGTTCTGTTTTGACGGCTGCGAGGGTGTCGTGCGCGACTATGGCGAAGTGGTATGGACCGGGGGTGCTGACCTGACGGTTCCCTTATTCACTCCCCCGCTTCTCATCACCGAGGGTGGGCGCTCCTTCTCCGTCAACGAGGAGACCCAGAACGTCGGCAACGTCGCGTCGCTCCCATCGGTGACGAGGTACTACATCTCACCCACCGAACCGATCGATCCGCAGACCGCGCAGGTCGTCGGCGACCGCAGCGTCCCGGGTCTGCAGCCGGGAGACGCAAGTACTGTTTCGCAGCAGACGCTGACGATCCCTTCCGACTTACCGCCGGGGACGTATTTTCTCGCCGCGTGCGCGGATGCCAATCAAGCGGTGGCGGAGTTGAGGGAAGACAATAACTGCTCGTTCAGCGAGCTGAGAGGACGACAGTTGGTCGTGGTGCCGATGGAGCGACCCTCGAATCGGCCGCCCGACTGCAGCCTAGCCGCGCCCAGCGTTGCAACGCTGTGGCCCCCAAACCATAGGCTCGTGGACGTGTCGGTGGTCGGGGTCACAGACCCGGATGGCGATCCTGTGGCGATCACGATCGCCGGCATCACTCAAGATGAACCGGTGAACGGTTTGGGGGACGGCGACACTTCTCCGGACGGATTTGGCGTGGGCACGGCTCGGGCACAGGTGCGCGCGGAACGGTCCGGGACCGGGAACGGACGGGTCTATCGGATTTCGTTCACCGCCGATGACGGAAAAGGCGGTAGCTGTACAGCAGCGGTCGGGGTTGGCGTCCCGCATGACATGGGCAAGGGCTCGACGCCAGTAGATGATGGGCAGAGCTTCGATTCCACGCGCTCGTAGAGTTACGTTACGCGCCGGAGTACGGTTTGCACAACGGGAGCCTGCGCCTCGCTACACTGATGGTCCGGATCGTACGAGCCGGACGGATTCGACCGAAGCGCGGCTCTATCCTAACACCCCGCCGTCACCAGTCCCCGATCCCGATGCGCGACCCCGTCCCCACCACGATCCACCTCAAGGACTACACGCCGCCGGCGTTCCTGATCGAAACCGTCGATCTCGACGTCGACCTGCACGAGGACTTCGCCCGCGTGCGGGCGAAGCTCGCGCTCCGGCGCAACCCCGGCGCGGCCGATCCGCGCGCGCCGCTCGTGCTCGACGGCGACGAGCTCGAGCTCGAGTCCGCGGCCCTCGACGGCCGCGTGCTCGCGCCCGACGAGTACGCGCTCGACGACGCGCACCTGACGATCCCGGGCGTCCCCGACGCGTTCACGCTCGAGACCGCGGTGCGCATCGCGCCGCGCAAGAACACAAAGCTGATGGGGTTGTATGCGACGAAAGACGGCTTCTTCACGCAGTGCGAAGCGGAAGGGTTCCGCCGCATCACGTTCTTCGTCGACCGCCCGGACGTGATGGCGCGCTACACGACGACGATCCGCGCCGATCGCGATAAGTATCCGGTGCTGCTCTCGAACGGGAATCCGGTGGGACGGGGGGAAGAAAACCCCCCGGCCGCTAACGCGGCCACCCCCCTTAACAGGGGGGCAGAAAACCCCCCGGCCGCTGACGCCGCCGCCCCGGGAAAACCCCCCGCCGCTGGCGCGGCACCCCCCTTAACAGGGGGGCGGGCGGCGCGGCACTGGGTCAAGTGGGAGGACCCGTTCCCGAAGCCGTCGTACCTCTTCGCGATGGTCGCCGCGAAGCTCGACAAGCTCGAGGACACGTTCGTCACGCGCTCCGGCCGCAAGGCGACGCTGCAGGTCTGGGTCGAGCCCGGCAAGCTCGACCAGTGCGCCTTCGCGATGCAGGCGCTCAAGAAGGCGATGAAGTGGGACGAGGAGGTCTTCGGCCTGGAGGTCGACCTCGACTGCTACATGATCGTCGCGGTCGGCGACTTCAACATGGGCGCGATGGAGAACAAGGGCCTCAACATCTTCAACACCCGATTCGTGCTCGCCCGCCCCGACCTCGCCACCGACACGGACTTCCTCAACATCGACCGCGTCGTCGCGCACGAGTACTTCCACAACTGGACCGGCAACCGCGTGACCTGCCGCGACTGGTTCCAGCTCAGCCTGAAGGAAGGGCTCACGGTGTTCCGCGACCAGGAGTTCGGCGCCGACACCTACTCGCGCCCGGTCACGCGGATCCAGGAGGTGCGCTCGCTCCGCGCGGTGCAGTTCCCCGAGGACGCGGGCCCGATGGCGCACCCGGTGCGCCCGCAGTCGTACATGGAGATCTCGAACTTCTACACCGCCACCGTGTACGAGAAGGGCGCCGAGGTGGTGCGGATGATCCACACCCTCATCGGGCCGCGCGCGTTCCGGCGCGGGATGGATGTCTACTTCCGGCGCCACGACGGCCAGGCGGTGACCTGCGACGAGTTCGTGGAGGCGATGGCGGAGGCGAGCGGCGCCGATTTCAGCCAGTTCCTGCGCTGGTACGACCAGGCCGGCACCCCGACGCTCGAGGTCACCGGCGACTACGACCCGGCGACGAAGCGCTATACGCTCACGGTCCGGCAGTCCACCCCGGCGACGCCCGGCCAGCCCGACAAGCTGCCGCTGCACATCCCGTTCGCCGTCGGCCTGATCGGCCCCGACGGGCACGAGATCCCGCTCCAGCTCGAAGGCGAGGCCGCGCCGGCCGGCACCGACCGCGTGCTGTCGGTGAAGCAGCGCGAGGAGCGCTTCGCGTTCGTCAACGTCCCGGCGAAGCCGGTACCGTCCCTGCTGCGGCGCTTCTCCGCGCCGGTGATCCTGAAGTTCGGCTACGCGGAGGCCGAGCTGACCCGGCTCATGGCGCACGACGCGGACGCGTTCAACCGCTGGGAAGCGGGCCAGCGGCTCGCGACCGGCATCCTGCTCCGGGGCATCGAGGCGCACCGCGCCGGGGGCGAGATCGAGGTGCCGCGGACGTTCGTCGATGCGTTCGCGCGCGTGCTGCGCGACGGGCCGGAGGATCCGGCGTTCGCCGCCGAAGCGTTGACGCCGCCTTCGGAGACCTTCCTCGCCGAGCAGATGGAGCTCGTCGACCCCGATGCGATCCACGCGGCGCGAACGCACCTGCGCCGGACGCTCGCCGGCGAGCTGCGAGGCGAGCTCGCCGCCACTTACCGCTCGCAAGCGGTTCCGGGCCCCTACAGCCCCGATGCCCGGTCGGCCGGCAGGCGGGCGCTCCGCAACCTCTGCCTCGGGTACCTGATGGAGCTCGAGGAGCCCGAGCCCCGCGCGCTCTGCGTGCAACAGTTCGACGCCGCCGACAACATGACCGACCGCATGGCGGCGCTCGGCGCGCTCGCGAACTCGCGCTCGCCCGAGCGCGAGGCGGCGCTCGAGCGCTTCTACGCGGACTGGAAGCACGAGCCGCTCGTCGTCGACAAGTGGCTCGCGGTGCAGGCGACCGCGCGCCTGCCCGACACGCTCGAGCGCGTGCAGCGCCTCACGCGGCACGAAGCCTTCGACCTGCGGAATCCGAACAAGGTGTACGCGCTCATCCGGAGCTTCTGCGCGAACCACGTCCGGTTCCACGCCGCCGACGGCGCGGGCTACGCGTTCGCCGCCGACTGGATCGTCCGGCTCGACCCGCTGAATCCGCAGATCGCGGCGCGCATCGCGCGCGCGTTCGACCGCTGGCGGCGGTTCGACGCCGGCCGGCAGGGCCACGCCCGCGCGGCGCTCGAGCGGATCCGCGACACCGCGGGCCTGTCCAAGGACGTGGCTGAAGTGGTGTCGAAGGCGCTCGCCTAGGCGCTCAGGCCCGGAGTGCGCTCCTCGGGATCCTCACATCTCGACCAGGGTCTTGAATCCGCCCCAGAACATCCGCTTGGCGTCGAACGGCATCGCCTTCGGATCCATCATCTTCGCCAGGCGCGGATCCTTCATCACCTTCGCGTTGACGCGATCGCGGTGCGCGCGCGACTTGTAGACGATATACGAGAAGACCACCGTCTCGCCCGGTTTCAGCTTCACGCTCTGCGGGAACGACGTGCGCTTGCCGGGCTTCACGTCGTCGGCGATGCACTCGACGCATTCGAGCGCGCCGTGCTCGCGCCACACCTTGGCGGCCTTGCGCGCCATGCGCCGGTAGGCCTCCACGTTCTTCTTGGGAAGGGGCAACACATATCCATCGACGTAGCGCATCGGTGTTCTCCTTGTGCTCGGTTGGTTGCTCCGGATCGCCAGCCGGCCGCTCGCATCCCGTAGTCGCTCGGCCGGAGCTGGATTCGAGAGCGGCGTCAGCCGCCGCTGAGCGCCTGGACGATCACCACCTCGTCGGTCGCGCGCAGCGGCTGGGAAAGCTCGTGCACCTGGTCGCCGTTGACGAAGATCCGGATGTGGCGCCGGATCCGGTCCTGCTCGTCGATCATGCGGAAGCGGATCCCGGGGTACGCGCGGTCCAGGTCGGCGAGGACCGCGCCGAGCGTCGCGCCGTTCGCTTCGGCCTCGCTTCGTTCGGTGTACGAGCGCAGGGCGCCGGGGATGATCACCTTCATGGCGCCGGGTGGCCTAGGCCGGCTCGGCCGTGTCCACGGCGTAGATCTCGGGCAGATGCCGCGCGATGCACGACCAGCGACGGCCCTCGTCGCGGCTCATCCAGAGCTCGCCGCTCGTCGTCCCGAAATACAGGCCGACGGGATCCCGCGCGTCCGCCGTCATCGCCTGGCGCTTCACCGTCCACCACGCCTGGCGCTTCGGCAGGCCGGCATCGAGGCGCTGCCAGGTCTTGCCGCCGTTGCGCGTCGCGTAGGCCGCGGGCAGGCCCTCGGGGCTCGTGCGCGGCCAGACCGTCGTGCCGTCCATCGGGAACACCCACACGGTGTCGGCATCGCGCGGATGCACCACGAGCGGAAAGCCGATGTCGCCGACCTTCGCCGGCATGTTCTTCCCGATCCGCACCCATTCGCTCGACGGCCGGTCGAGCCGGTAGATGCCGCAGTGATTCTGCTGGTACAGCCGCTCCGGGTTGCTCGGGCAGAGCCGGACGCAGTGCGGGTCGTGGAACGCGAGGTTGGAGGCCTCGAAACCCGCCACCACCTCGAGCCCCTTCACGAGGGGCGTGAACGTCCGGCCGCGGTCGAGCGACTCGTGCACGCCGCCGCCCGACATCGCGAAGTAGAGGTGCGCCGGATCGCGCGGGTCGACGATGATCGAGTGCAGCTTCGGCCCGTCCGGCGTGCCGTCCTGGACGCTCCCCATCCACGTCCGGTACTGCGGATCGTCGTTGATGTACGAGAACGGGGCCCAGCTGACGCCGCCGTCCTCCGAGCGGAAGAGTCCCTGCGGCGAGGTGCCCGCGTACCAGGTGTCCGGCTCGGCCGCATGACCCGGCACCAGCCAGAACGTGTGATCGACCGCGCGGCCCTGCTCGCCCGCGCGCGCCTGCGCGAACGCCGGCGGCCGCGCCGCTTCCTTCCAGGTGCGGCCGAGATCGGTCGAACGGAAGACCGTCGGGCCGAGGTGACCGGTCTTCGCCGCCGCCAGCAGCGTGCGGCCGTCGCGCGGGTCGAGCACGAGCTGGCTGATGATGTGGCCGAGGAAGTGCGGGCCGTCGACCCGCCACGTCTTTCGCGCCGCATCGCCGTGATACAGCCACGCACCCTTGCGAGTGGCGACGAGGACCAGGATCCGACGCGCGGGCCGCCGGGCGCGCGGGGTCGAGCCCTGCTTACGAGCCGATGCTTTTCTCGTGCTGCGCGCCATCGAGCACCTCCCTGCGAGATGTCACCTGAGTCTTACCGGGTCCGCCGCTGCGCTTCGGCCTGCGCGACCATCTCCCGGATCGGTCGGATCGGCCGGACCTCGATGCTGCCGACGCGCGCCGGCGGGATCTTCGCGGCCAGCTGGATCGCCTCGTCCAGGTCCGCGGCCTCGACGAGATAGAACCCCGCGAGCTGCTCCTTGGTCTCGGCGAAGGGGCCGTCGGTGACGGACGCCTTGCCGTCCCGGACCCGCACCGTGGTCGCGGTGTGAACCGGCTGGAGCGCCTCGGAACCGACGCATTGGCCGCTCTCCCGGAGCGCCTCGTCGTACGCGACGCACTCGGTGTCGGGCACGGCCTCGAGGAGCCGCTCCTCGGCGTAGACCAGACACAGGTACTTCATGGCTCGCTCCCGGTTGAGATGGACAAGCGCCTACGACGGCCCGGCGGGCCGACATCGGCGGCCCCCATAGTCGTTCGGCCGGACCCGAAATCGACAATCGTCGAACGGGCATCTTCCCGGGCCCGCTGCTTTCCCGGGCACGCCGGTCCCCCTCGGGCGCTCATGGGCGCCGGGGCGCGGGCGGGGGTGCCTTCAGCACCTCGGCCTGCGGCGCAAGCCGCTCGACGACCTCGAGAAACCGCAGCGGCTCGTCGGGCGTGACGACGACCGTGCGCTCGGCGGTCTGCAGGACCACCGCGCGCCGGGGGTCGGTCGCGAACGCCCGGTAGCGGCCGAGCTTGCGGTTGGTAAACAGGCCCGCGATGCACATGAACCCGCTGTTGCCGAAGAGCCGCAGGGACTTCGACATGGCCTCGGGATCCGGCCAGGCGCGCCGCAGCACCGCAAGCTCCACGCGGTTCGCCCAGACCAGCCGCTCGACGTGCAAGCCGCCATCGTCGAGGCGGTAGCCGCGGATGACGAACAGCGACCCGAGACCGATCACGGCGATGTCGACGATCGCGACGATGACGGCGACGAGCGGCGAGGCCTCGCCCTTCGGCGGGACGAGGGCCATCGCGACCGGCATGCCGAGCAGCACGACGATCCCGATCGGCGTCCCGATGGAAAGCATCCTGCCCCAGGGGGCCGCGAAGCGCTCGGCGGTCACGCCGCGATGATACCGGCGCCGGGGCAGCGGGCCCGCCCTTGCGCCATCCCGGAGATGGCGGGACCATTGGCCGCCCGAGAATGCGGGGTTTGGAGTCGGCAACGACGGGGGAGCACCGATGCTACAGCTGCGACCGAATTGCGAGTGCTGCGATCGGGATCTGCCTCCCGATTCGGGCGACGCCATGATCTGCTCGTTCGAGTGCACGTTCTGCCGTCCGTGCGCGGAAGGGGTGCTGCGCGGCCGCTGCCCGAACTGCGGCGGCGAGCGCGTCGCCCGGCCCCGGCGGCCGGCGGAAAAGCTCGTGAAGTATCCCGCCTCCACCGAGCGGCTCGTCAAAGCCGAAGGGTGCGCCGGGCGCGCCTAGGCGCCGATCAGACCAGGAAGCGCTCCGCCGCGTCGGCAGGCGGCAGAACGCACGCGTCGCGCCGCCCGAACCAGCGATAGCGGTTCCGCGCGACGAGCCGGTACAGCGGATCGCGCACGAATGCGGGCGCGAGGCGCGCCAGCCGGGCGAGCCGCCACGCACCGCCGAACGCCGACAGCACGCGGATGATCGCCTCACTGTCGGTGTAGGCGGCCTCCCCGTCGATCAGCAGCAGCGACAGGGGATCCTCGGGATCGAGTCCGTGGAGCGCGAGCAGTCGGCGGCCCGGCTCCGACTGCATGGCCGCGAAGCGGAAGCGGGCCGCACGGTCGTGTGCGAGCACGAGCCCCACCCAGCGGCTGCAGAGATTGCAGACGCCGTCGAAGACGATGATCGGCGCCTCCGGCATCGTCCGGATGGTAGGCCAGGCCGGGCGCTCGGTCTCTCAGTCGCTCTGAATTGCCGTACCTCCTCGAGAGTCGAGCCGTCAGCTTCCGGCCTCGGCGAGCTGCCGGCGCCGGTACAGGTAGAGGGACAGCGCGACCAGCGTGCCGCCGGGCAGCACGATCTCGGCGACGAGGTACGGGCCGATCCTCGGCAACCAGCGCCGCAAGATCTCCAAACCGACCATGACGATTCCCATCTGCGGCTCCTGATGTCCTCGGACGCCCGCACTGGGGGCCTTCACCGCATGGTCGAACGGGGAGGATCGATTTCTACAGGCCGGCCGCGCCGCCGTTGCGTCAGCGGGCTCCCGCCTTTGGGAACGGGGTCGAGGTAGGTGACGGATCGAAGCGCGCGATCGAAAGCGCCCTCCGACAGCGGGTACGTCTTGGCGTGGGCGATGTACCAACACCTGGCGTCCGGCGGTGCCGGTGATTCGCCCGACTGCGCACCTAGCCCGCTTTTCTCACGGCCCCCACGTGGCGAGGACCGGTCGGGGTGGTTGAACCGTTCGACATGTTGTTTGGGCGAGTTTTCGGTGTGACGGCTGCGACGAGCGGCTGCGCGTGGGAGC
>Ga0187892_10004258_pt1 | contig 24306 bp, 20 predicted proteins | sample MA1701073metaG_FD_139345 | JGI IMG/M metagenome (GOLD analysis project Ga0187892, IMG submission 139345) | Bio-ooze microbial communities from a basaltic lava cave in the Kipuka Kanohina Cave System on the Island of Hawaii, USA - MA170107-3 metaG ... | reverse complement strand
CGAGCACATGCGCCGGAAAACCGCTTCCGTCGTCGGCGATGACGATCTTCACCGCGTCGTTCGACCAGCGCGCCTCGACGTCGACTTTGCTGGCGGCGAAATCGACCGCGTTCTCCACGAGATTGCCAAGTCCATAGAGAACGCCCGGCTGGCGCTCGGTCACCGGCTCCTGGAGCAAAGCGCCGCGGGAGGTTCCGTCCTGCGTAGGGCCGGTCCGAACCTCGATCGGCACGGCCATCGGACGGTGCGGCGCCACCACCTCCTCGATCAGGTGACTCAAGGTGAGCCGCGACACCATAAGGTCGCGCTGCTCGCCGCCGCCTGCGATCTCGGCAAGGATGTCGCGACAGCGTTCGGCCTGTGCCCTGAGCAGGGCGACGTCGTCGTAATGCGGATCGTCCGGCTTTGCGCCCCGCATCAGCTCCTTGGTGACCACGGCGATGGTCGCGAGCGGCGTGCCAAGCCCATGCGCCGCCGCCGCCGCGAGCCCGTCAAGCGCCGAAAGCTTCTGCTCGCGGGCGAGAACCATCTCGGCCGCGGCCAGCGCCCTTGCCATGCGCCGCGCCTCCTCTGCCGTGCGCCAGGAATAGAACCCGATGAACAGGATGCCGGAAACGACCGCGGCCCAGACGCCCATCACATAAGGGAGGGGGAGCAGGAGATTGGTGTGATGAAACCACGGCAGCGGGTAGTGAAAACTGGTGAGGACCGTGGCTGCGGCAATGGCGAGCGTGCCGAGCGCCGCAGTAACCCCGAGCGGCAAGGTCGATGCCGACACCGTGACCGGCGCGATGAGCAAGAAGGCGAATGGGTTTTGCAAACCTCCCGTGAGATACAGAAGTGCAGCCAACTGGAGAATGTCATAGCCGAGCATGACGAAAGCAAAACCGCTCCTCAGCCGCTTGCTCGCCGGGTAGCGCAGGCGTAGCGCCACGTTGATCCAAGCCGACAGCGCGATGACGGTCAGGCAGCCGGCGACGGGGAGGTCGATCCCGAGCACCCAATAGGCGCCGACCACGGTCAAGCTCTGGCCGAACACGGCGAGCCAGCGCAAGCGCACAATGGTCTGTAGCCGCAGCCTGGTCTCGCCCTGCCTCAGCCACGCGGGCACGGCAAGGCGGCGCAAGGTTTGACTATTGTCCAAGGCAGCCATAGCTCAAGTCTATCATGGTGCAGCAGTCATAATTCCGACAAAGCGAACGCGCAGCGCACAGTCCATGAACGAGAGAGTAAACGAAGCGAGCCGGGAAGGCGGCGCCCCCACGGGAGCGGCCGAATCCGTCCCTGCCGGGGCCGAAATCCCGGCCAAGGTGCGCGACCTCACCAAGGTCTACGGGACCGTCGTCGCGGTCGACCGCATCAGCTTCACGCTCGCCCAAGGCACGACCGTCGCGCTGCTCGGCGGCAACGGCGCCGGCAAGACCACGACCATCGCCATGCTACTCGGCCTCGTCGTGCCGAGCGCGGGCGAAGTCAGGGTGTTCGGCGCCGACGTGAGCCGCAACCGCGGCACGGTCGCCCATCGGATGAATTTTCAGAGCCCCTATGTCGATCTTCCGGCGCGGCTGACCGTGCGGCAGAACCTCACCGTCTATTCCGGTCTTTATGGCATCGCCAACGCCGCCGAGCGCATCGCCTTTATTGCCGAGGACTTGCAGATCGGCCCTCTGCTCGAGCGCCCGACGGGCAAGCTCTCGGCCGGACAGAAGACGCGGGTCGGGCTCGCCAAGGCGCTTCTCAACGCTCCCGACCTCCTTCTGCTCGACGAGCCCACAGCATCGCTCGACCCCGACACCGCAGACTGGATCCGGCACAAGCTCAAAGACTATGCCGAGACGCGCGGCGCCACGCTTCTGCTTGCCTCGCACAACATGGCGGAGGTCGAGCGACTCGCCGATCGCGTCATCTTGCTCGATCAGGGACGCATCATCGAGGACGAGACGCCTGCCGCTTTGATTGCGACTTATGGACGGGAGACTCTGGAGGAGGTGTTTCTCGACGTCGTCCGCGGCCGCGCCAAGCAGGCATCGGATCAGGCCGAGCCTGCGGCCGCACCGGAACGGAAAGCGTCATGAGCGCGGCAAGCACAAAAGCGCGGGGTGCGGATCCCATCATCCTCGAGCCGACCGGCGTCGGCGCTTCGCTGCGCCGTATCGGCGCGCTCCTCAAACGCTACATCTATCTGCTGCGGAGCTCGGGCATCCGTCTCGTCGAGCTGATCTACTGGCCGTTTCTCCAGATGCTCACCTGGGGCTTCCTGCAACAATACTTGGCCGCGACCACGAGTCCGTTGGCGCAAGCCGCCGGCGTCTTGATCGGCTCGGTCCTGCTGTGGGACATTCTGTTCCGTTCCAAGATCGGCTTCTCCACCACCTTCATCGAGGAGATGTGGGCGCGCAATCTCGGCAATCTCTTGATTAGCCCGTTGCGCGCTTCCGAACTCGTGGCGGCCTTGAGCCTTTGGAGCGTGATCCGCCTCTCCGTGAGCATGATTCCAGTCGCTTTCGCCGCCTATCTTATCTTCGGCTTCAACCTTCTCGATCTCGGATTGGCGCTGGCTGCCTTCTTCGCCGTCCTCGTTCTCACGAGCTGGTCGCTAGGGCTGATCTCGGCCGGCGTCATCTTGCGCTACGGGCTCGGCGCCGAGGAGCTTGCCTGGTCGCTCGCCTTCCTGCTGCTTCCGATCTGTTGCGTGTATTATCCGGTCTCGGTGTTGCCGGATTGGCTCCAGCCGGTCGCGCTTGCGCTTCCTCCTACCCATGTGTTCGAAGGCATGCGCGCGATCCTCCTCGAGCATAGATTCGACGCGAGCGAGCTGTGGTGGGCTCTTGGATTGAACGCCGTCTACCTGTTCGTCGGCTACCTCACCTTCAGCCGGTTCCTCGCGAGCGCGCGGGTCAACGGCTCGCTGCTGCAATTGGGCGAGTAGATGCGCACGCGCCTCCTCATCGTCATCGTCGCGGGGCTCTTGATCGGGGCCATCGCCGGGGCGGCCGTGCTGGCGCTGATCGAGAACCGCTCAGGCCGGGCGGTCGCGACTTCGGGCAAGGCTCTCATCGGCGGTCCCTTCACCTTGATCGATCAGCAAGGGAAGACGGTCACCGACCGGGATTTCCGCGGCCGCTTCATGCTCGTCTTCTTCGGCTTCACGCATTGTCCCGACATCTGCCCGGCCGAGCTTCAGGTCATGTCGCAGAGCCTCGATGCCCTCGGGGCCGAAGCGAAGGACATTGTCCCGATCTTCATTACGCTCGATCCCGAGCGCGACACGCAAGCGGTCATGGCGGAGTACGTCAAGAATTTCGGGCCGCGTTTCGTCGCCCTCACAGGCTCGCCTGAGGCCGTCGCCGCGGCGGCGAAGGCCTATCGCATCGCCTATGCGAAATTCCAGGAGGACGCGGCGTCGAGCGACTACAGCATCGACCATTCCGCGCTCGTTTATTTGATGGGCAAGGACGGCGAATACGTCACCCATTTCGCCTATGGCACGCCGGCCGACAAAATCACTGAGACGCTACGCCGCTACCTTTAGCCGCGCGACCGATCAGCCCCCGCGACATCCTGTCATTGCAATGCAGCAAAGAATCACCATTTGATTCCGCACTGCAGCATTGTATCCTCAGAGGGAGGGACAATCCGTGTTGTATCATCTCTATGAACTCAACCGTGCGGCGTTGAGCCCCGCGCGGGCTGCGGCGGACGCCTACCGTCTGCTGTTCCGCAACCCGCTCAATCCGGCCTACCACACGCCTCTTGGCAAGGGCGCTGCGGCGGCGCTCGAGCTCTTCGAGCGCACCACGCGCCGCTACCGGAAGCCTGCTTGGGGCATCGGCGAGACCGAGGTGAGGGGCCGCAAGGCCGCCGTCAGAGAGCGCGTCGTCATCTCAAAGCCGTTCTGCAATGTTGTCCATTTCGAGCGGCAAGTCTCGGGCTGGCGCCGGCACAGCGATCCAAAGATCCTGCTCGTCGCGCCGATGGCCGGCCATTTCGCCACGCTACTTCGCGGGACCGCTCGCGACCTGCTCCCCCACTACGAAGTTTATGTCACCGACTGGCAGGATGCGCGCTTCGTGCCGCGCGCGGCGGGTCCCTTCGACCTTGATGTCTATATCGACTATATCATTGAATTTCTTCGGTTTTTCCGAGGAAACGTGCATGTCATGGCGGTCTGCCAGCCGGCCGTCCCGGTCCTTGCCGCCGTGGCCCTGCTCGAGGCCATGGGCGACCGCTCGAGCCCCCGCTCGATGATCCTCATGGCCGGCCCGATCGACGCGCGGCAAAACCCGACCGCCGTCAATCGCTTCGCCGAGGCCCGGAGCCTTTCCTGGTTTCGCCGCAACGTCATCACGCAAGTCCCGTGGCCTTATCCCGGCGTCATGCGGCTGGTCTATCCAGGATTCCTTCAGCTCAGCGGCTTCATGGGGATGAATTTCGGGCGCCATGTCACGGCGCATCGCGAGCTTTTTCAAAACCTGATCAAGGGCGACGGCGATTCGGCCGACAAGCATCGCGAGTTCTACGATGAGTTTCTCGCCGTCATGGACCTTGCGGCCGAGTATTACTTGCAAACCATCGAGACCGTCTTTCTTGAACATAAGCTTCCCAAGGGCGAGATGGTTCATCGCGACCGCCCCGTCGATCCAAGCAAGATCCGGAACGTGGCGCTGATGACGGTCGAAGGCGAAAAGGACGATATCACCGGGATAGGCCAGACCTTCGCTGCCCAAAATTTGTGCACCAGCCTTCCCGAGACGCTCCGGACGCACCATCTTCAGTCCGGTGTCGGCCACTACGGAGTGTTCAACGGCTCCCGCTTCCGCGCTGAAATTGTTCCGAAAATTCGCAATTTCATCGCCTCCCACCAGCGCCGGAGAGGGGTGCTGGCGCGGGTCTTCCGCCGTTCTGCCTAAAGCAAGGGCGAGCGCTCCCCCAACAGCCTGTGCTACTGTACCTGCCGCCGATTCGGGGGACCGTCGGCAGTAGGGAGCGTAACGATGTTAAAGCGGCTCAATCTCGCGCGCGGCGAGACCATCGAGGTCAAGATCCGCGGCCTCGACATCCCCATGGTTCTCAGGCGGAGCGCGCGAGCACGAAAGTTCAGTTTGCAAGTGAACGAGGCGCGCCGCGGCGCCGCGCTCACGATGCCGCTCTATTCGAGCTTCGCCGATGCCGACGAATTTCTCTCGCGCCATCTCGATTGGCTGAAAGAGCGAGTCGCCGGACTGTCGGCGCCAGTGCCCTTCACGCACGGCGCGATCGTGCCGTTGCACGGCTACGCCCACGTGCTTCGCTTCGCAGGCGCCGTGCGCCGACGCGGCGTGGTGTGGATCGAAGACGCCGCGGAAGACGTCAAGGCCGCTCCGGCTTGGCCCGAGGGCGCGCGGGTGGGGATCAGGCGGCTGCCGCGTCTCTACGTGGCGGGCGCGGAGGCGCACGCGCCGCGCCGGTTGCTCGACTGGCTGAAGCGTCAGGCCCATCTCGATCTAAACTCCCGCGTCGAGCATCACGCGCGGCGCCTCAATCTCGCGCCGCAGCGAATCTTCGTGCGCGATCAGACGACGCGCTGGGGATCGTGCTCGACCTCGGGCGCACTGTCGTTCTCCTGGCGGCTCGTGCTCGCGCCGCCCTTCGTGCTCGACTATCTCGCCGCGCACGAGGTCGCTCATCTCGCCCACATGAATCACGGGCCCCGCTTCTGGGCTCTCGTCGAACGCACCATGCCCCGCCATCTGGAGGCGCGGACTTGGCTCAGGAAGCATGGCGCGAGCCTGCATCGCTATGGCGCCGAGGGGATGCAGCCCTCCTCGCGCACTTCGCCCAAGCGCACGATCGAATAGTGGATTGCCGGAGCCTGTCCCCGGACTCGATCCGGGGATCAAGCCTGGCAATGACGGAGTAGCGGGTCTAATTCTTCTCTTGTCATCGCCCGTTCCCTCTTGTCATCGTCCGGCTTGACCGGGCGATCCAGTAATCACCAATTTCAATCGCGAATGTCAGGGGTTACTGGATGCCCGCTTTCGCGGGCATGACGATCGGGCAGCGTCATGCCCGGGCATCCGTGCCGTTGCGTCTCAGTGCGTCGAAGCGCCAGTGGAATGGAAGGGCTGTGAGCCCTCTTCTACCGGCCCGAGAAGAATCCGAAGACCCGCCGTAGGAGCGGCGCATCGCCGTCGCTTGTTGAGCCCTGCCACGGCAGCGCCGCCATCGCTTCGGGGAGAAGCGGACCGCGCATTCCGGGCAGCGGCGCCGGCGTCTTGTCCTCGTGGGCGTAAAGCATGATTGCGTGCCAGAGCTTGGCTGGAAGCGTCCCGCCCGTGACCTTCTTCATCCGCCTGCCGTTATCGTTGCCGACCCACACGCCGCCCACGTAGTGAGCGGTGTAGCCGACGAACCAGGCGTCGCGGAAACTCTGCGTCGTGCCGGTCTTGCCGCCAGCCTCATGCCCGTCGATGGCGGCCTGCTTTCCCGTGCCGAACGCGATCGTGGCGCCTAGCATGTCGTTCATCGCGCCGACGTCGTTGAGCGCCACGACCTGGCCCGTAGTCGAGCGCCGGCGGTGATAGAGCACTTTGCCGTTCCCGTCACGCACGCGTGCGATGATATGCGGCAGCACGCCACTGCCGCCATTGGCGAAGGGGGCGTAGGCGCCGGTGAGCTCGAGCAGCGTGACCTCGGAGGTGCCGAGCGCGATCGAGGGCCTGTCATGCAGTTCGGAATGAATGCCGAGCCGCATCGCCGTGCGCGCCACCCGCGAAGGCCCGACCTTTGCGGTAATCCTCACGGCCACGGTATTGACCGAATGTGCGAGGCTGTCACGGAGACTGATCTCGCCCCGATAGTTGCCCGTGTAATTGCGCGGCGACCAGCCGGCGACCGTGATCGGCCCGTCATAGGCAAGCGAGTCGGGCGAATAGCCGGCCTCGAGAGCGGCAAGATAAACGAAGGGCTTGAAGGCGGAGCCCGGCTGGCGGCGCGCCTTCACGGCCCGGTCGAAAGGGCTTGTCGAATAGGCTCGTCCCCCGACCAGCGCCTTCACGCCGCCTGAAGGATCGAGCACCACCACGGCCCCCTCACCGGCGGCAAGCTCCGCGCCCTCGCTATCGAGAATCCGCCTCAGCGCGGCTTGCGAGGCACGCTGGAGGCCCGCATCGATCGTGGTCTCGACGAAGAGGTCGCCGTGCTGCTCGCCGATCAACTCGGGAAGCAGCTCTGCCACCCAGTCGACCGTGTAGGCATAGCCGGTGTCGTCGTCCTTGGCCGAGAGCCTGAGCGGCTGCTCGTTCGCGGCCTTGGCCTGTTCGGGCGTGAGATAGCCCGCCTCGACCATGTTATCGAGCACCTCATCGACGCGGGCATCTGCCCGCTTCACGCTCCGTGTCGGCGCGTAGCGCGAGGGCGCTTTGAGCAATCCGGCCAGCAGCGCCGCCTGCGGCAGCGTGACGTAGCGCGACGACTTGCCGAAATAGCGGCGCGACGCGGCCTCGACCCCGTAAGTGCCGCCGCCGAAATAGACGCGGTTGAGATAGAGCTCGAGGATCTCGTCCTTGGTGAAGCGCTGCTCGAGCCACAGCGCATAGACCGCCTCTTCGAGCTTACGCGTGATGGTGCGCTCGGGCCTGAGAAACAGGTTCTTGGCAAGCTGCTGGGTGATTGTCGAGCCGCCTTCGACCACCGCGCCGGACGACGCGTTGCGAAACGAGGCGCGGATCAGACCGAGCGGATCGACGCCGAAATGGGCGTAGAAGCGTCGATCCTCTGTCGCGAGCACGGCCTCGACCAGGTAAGGGGGGAGCGCATCGAGCGGCATATGCCCGCGGCGCAGGCCCCGCTCGGCGAGGATGGTGCCGTCCTGGGCAAGCACGGTGACGTTGGGGGGCCTGTCGTCGAGCGCGGCGCTCGTGGGATCGGGCATCCGCGCGATGAAAAAGATCGTTATCAGCGCAACGATGGCCGCGCCGCAGAGCGTCATGAAGGCCGAATAGCGGATCAAGCGGACGCGCCAGGGATGGCGGCGCGCCCATCGCTTCAGGCGCGAGGGCCTGCGCCGCGGGCGCTTGCCGGCGGGCCTACTTTTGGCTCCAAAACGCGGCTCGATCCGGCGCTGAATCTTCGCGCTCGCCTTCCCGCTCTGCCGCGCGCCACGCATTGGCTCTGCCCCCCGACCGGACATGCGAAGGAGAGCGCAAGGCGAGCCTTCGCCCGCGCGCCCCCTCGATGCGACGAGCCTAGGCGTTCCGCCTTGCTACGACGTTAAAGGAGTGGGGCATTCCTCGTCATGCCCGGGCTCGACCCGGGCATCCATGATTTGCGAAACTCGCAACTTGCTAAGGTGGATGGACTTAAGCCTTGAGCCACCGCGTAGGCCCGGTGTGCAGCGCCAGTCGGCTAACACTCTTGAGAAGCAAACTCCGTCATGGCCGGGCTTGGCCCGGCCATCCACGATTCCAGTCGGCCTAATCCATCAACAAGCGAACTCCGTCATGGCCGGGCTTGGCCCGGCCATCCACGATTTTTCACCTGGGCACTCCGACGACTCACTGATTGATCGTCTCGTAGAGATCGTCCCAATCGGGGTTCGCCGCGTGGATCAGTCGCACCTTCCACGCTCGCGACCAGTGCTTGAGGGTCTTCTCGCGCTGAATAGCGCCCAGGATGGTGTCATGGTATTCGCACCAAACGAGTCGCTTTAGTCCATAGCGTCGTGTGAAGCTTCCGCCGAGACCTTCCCGATGTTGCCAGATGCGACGGGCAAGATCGCGCGCAACGCCGGTGTAGAGAATGCCGTTTCGCCGGTTTGTTACGATGTAGACCCATCCGCCTCGCATGCGGTGAGTTTCGCAAATCGTGGATGGCCGGGCCAAGCCCGGCCATGACGGGAACTTGTTTTTAGGCGGGACAAACGCCGGGCAGGCCCAACTGGCTAGACATCGAGGTTGGCGACCGGAAGCACATCGGCCTTAACGTCACCAGCCATTCCTCGTCATGCCCGGGCTTGACCCGGGCATCCACGATTTGGAATTGTGGGACGATCTCTACCAGACGATCAATCAATGAGTCATGGAGCGGCCCGAAATGAAAAATCGTGGATGGCCGGGCCAAGCCCGGCCATGACCGGAACTTGTTCTTAGGACGACAAAGATCGGGCAGGCCGAACGCGATCTCCCGGTTGCCCTAAGTCCTCATACCAATGGACAAGCTGAACATGGGCAAGGCCCGTGTCCCACAGAAGCTGCGCAATTTCAGCAACAACATTGTCAGCCTCTTTCTCGTCCACATTAGCATTCTTGATTCGAAAACCCTTAGGGTGAGGCCTCATTCTGTTCCTGAAGACGGGCGCCCCAATCTTCACAAAATCAAACACGTGCAACGAATGCACGATCCCATTTCGTCGTGCCCCTTCCGCCTGCCACTGGTTCACGAGGCGCCCAAATGCCTTGATCCACTCTTTCTGGGTTTCGTCGCCTTGAGCGATTTTGGAGGTGTGTACGATGCCAGAGAGTGCATCAACCTTTTGCCTATAGCCCATCGCGGCCAAAAAAGAATTGCCAACATGGCGCCGCTCAAGATCGGCTCCAAGTAGTAGCATCTGGTCAATCTTGTCTTCGATGTACTGGAAGATGAGGAGATAGCGACCGATGAAAAGCGCAACTTTGTCGAACTCCTGCTCCTCCGTCATGCTCGATCAAACGTCGAGGTTGGCGACCTGCAGCGCGTTGGCCTGGATGAACTCGCGCCGCGGCTCGACCACGTCGCCCATCAGGCGCGAGAAGATGTCGTCGGCGTCCTCGCCTTCCTTGATCTTCACCTGGAGGATGGTCCGGGTGTCGAGATCGAGCGTGGTGTCCCAGAGCTGATCCGGGTTCATCTCGCCGAGACCCTTGTAGCGCTGAAGCGTGAGGCCTTTGCGACCCGCCGTCATCACAGAATCGAGCAGCTCGCTCGGTCCGTGCACAACGAGGTTCGTGTCCTTGCGCTTGAGCGTCGCGGGTCTGGCATAGACTTCCTGCAGATGCTCGGCGAAGCCGTCGAGCTTGAGCGCGTCGGCCGAGGCGATGAACGGCCCGTCGATCACATGGGATTCCATGACCCCGCGCAATTCCCGCCAGAAGCGCAAGCCGCCCTCCGGCAACGCTTCGCCGTGCCAGCCGCGCTCGGTCTCCTCCGACAAGGCGTCGAGCCGCTTGGCGATATAGGCGGCGGCTTGTTGCGCCTGCTTGAGATCTTTCAGCACCTTGGGATTGAGCGCGCCCGCGATCGCCGCCTGCTCGACGATGAAACGCGGATAGCGGCTGTGCAGCCCTTTGAGGATCACCCCGATGCGCCGCGCGGTCTCAACGATATCGCGCAAATCGGCGCTCGCCCGCGTCGCGCTCGCGCCGGTGACGAGCACGGCGTCCTCCAGCCCCTCGCCGATGAGATAATCCTCGAGCGCCTTCTCGTCCTTGAGGTAGCGCTCGGACTGCCCGCGCTTCACTTTGTAGAGCGGCGGCTGGGCGATGAACAGGTGCCCGGCCTCGACCAGCTTCAGCATCTGCCGGTAGAAGAAGGTGAGCAGCAGCGTGCGGATATGGGCGCCGTCGACATCGGCGTCGGTCATGATGATGACCTTGTGGTAGCGGAGCTTGCCGAGGTCGAACTCGTCATGACCGATGCCCGTGCCGAGTGCGGTGATGAGCGTGCCGATCTCGGCGCTCGACAGCATCTTGTCGAAGCGCGCCCGTTCCACGTTCAGGATCTTGCCGCGCAACGGCAGCACGGCTTGGAAGGCGCGGTCGCGCGCCTGCTTGGCGCTGCCGCCGGCCGAGTCGCCCTCGACCAGGAACAGCTCCGACTTGGCGGGATCGCGCTCCTGGCAGTCGGCGAGCTTGCCGGGAAGCGAAGCGACGTCGAGCGCGCCCTTGCGCCGCGTGAGCTCGCGGGCTTTGCGCGCGGCCTCGCGCGCCGCCGCGGCCTCTACGATCTTCTGCACGATGTTGCGGGCCTCGCCGGGATTCTCCTCGAACCACCCCGACAGCGCGGCGGCCATGACGCTCTCGACCACGGGACGCACCTCGGAGGACACGAGCTTGTCCTTGGTCTGGCTCGAGAATTTAGGGTCGGGGACTTTGACCGAGAGCACGCAAGTCAGCCCCTCGCGGGCATCGTCGCCGGTCAGCGCCACCTTCTCCTTCTTGGCGATGCCCGACTCGGCGGCGTAGGTGTTGACGGTACGGGTCAGCGCCGCGCGGAAGCCCGCGAGATGCGTGCCGCCGTCGCGCTGCGGGATGTTGTTGGTGAAGCAGAGCACGTTCTCGTGGTAGCTGTCGTTCCACCACAAGGCGGCTTCGACCGTGATCTTCTGCTGCTCCTTCGCCACCATGATCGGTTCTTGGATCAGCGGGTGCTTGGTGCGATCGAGGAAGCGGACGAAGGCGCGCAAGCCGCCCTCATAGCGCATCTCCTCGACTTTGGGCTCGACCCCGCGATTGTCCGACAGTACGAGGCGCACGCCCGAATTCAGAAAGGCAAGCTCGCGCAGGCGATGCTCGAGCGTCGAATAATCGAACTCGACCATGGTGAAGGTCTTGCCGCTCGGCACGAAGGTGATGCGTGTTCCCCTCTTTGCGCCGGCATCGCCGACGGGCTTGAGCGGCGCTTCCGCCACGCCGTCGGCGAAGCGCATGAAATGCTCCTTGCCGTCGCGCCAGATAGTGAGGTCGAGCCGTGAGGACAGTGCATTGACGACAGAGACGCCGACGCCGTGCAGTCCGCCCGAGACCTTGTACGAGTTCTGGTCGAACTTCCCGCCGGCGTGGAGCTGGGTCATGATCACTTCCGCAGCCGAAACGCCCTCGCCCTTGTGAATCTCGGTCGGGATGCCCCGTCCGTTGTCCTCGACGGTAACCGAGCCGTCGGCATTCAAGGTCACGGTGATCTCGTCGCAGAAGCCGGCGAGCGCCTCGTCGATGGCGTTGTCCACCACCTCGTAGACCATGTGGTGCAGGCCAGAGCCGTCGTCGGTATCGCCGATATACATGCCCGGCCGCTTGCGCACGGCATCGAGGCCCTTCAGCACTTTGATCGATTCCGCGCCGTACTCGGAGGCGGCGGCTTCTTTGCGTTTTGAAGCTGGCGTCATGGTTTCCTGGAAGCGGTTGTCGGCGTCTTTGACGGGGTTCGCGCAGGTCCTGAATCAGGTCCCGATCATACCCCGATTCACAGCAAGAATTTGCGCCTCTTCGGTAATCGAGGCGAACAAATCGCGGTCGGTTCCGGTGATCCAGGCCTGCGACTTGAGGGCCAAAATCTGGTCAAAAAGGGCCTCGCGGCGGGCCTCGTCGAGATGGGCCGCCACCTCGTCCAAGAGGACGAGAGGCGCCACCCCTTCGAGCTCCTTGATGAGCTCGGCCTTGGCGAGAATAAGCCCGATCAGAAGCGCCTTCTGCTCGCCCGAGGAGCAGTGCGCCGCCGGCGCCTCTTTAGGGCCATGAGTAACAATAAGGTCACTCAGATGCGGTCCTTCAAGGGCGCGGGCGGCGGCCCTGTCGCGCTCGCGGCCGCCTTCGAGCAAGCCACGAAATTCGTCCTCGACTTCGGTGGCGGAGCGTGTGGCAAGGTCCGTTTCGAGCCGCCCCTCGAGCGCGACGGAAGCCCAAGGGAAGGGGCCTTCGCCGCGCTCAGTGCGCATGCGCTCGATCAGGGCTGCGAGCCGCCCCGTGGCGTCGAGCCGGGCCGCGGCTATCGCCACGCCGGCTTCAGCCATCTGCTCCTCGAGCCCCTCGAACAGGGCGCGCGAGCCCTCGCGCATCTGGAACAGCCTGTTCCTCTGCCGCATCGCCCGGTCGTAGCGGCCAAGAGGGCTCCGCATCTTGGGATCGACGGCAAGCACGAGACGGTCGAGAAAGCGCCGCCGCTCTGACGCGGAGCCCGTGAAGAGACCGTCCATGGCCGGGATGAGCCAGACGAGATTGACATATTCGGCAAGAGCGCCCGCGCTTTGCTCCTTGCCCGCGATGCGCACCATTCGTCCGGCCGTCTCCTCGCGCGGGCCCGCGGCAACACCCGTGCCGATCTCGACCTCGTCTTCGCGCGACACGACCCTTGCCGCGACCGCAAAGCCGCCTTCTCCCTCCTTCCGGCAAAGCTCGCTATAGGGGCGTCCGCGAAGACCGTGCCCTGGACCGAGCAGCGACACGGCCTCGAGCAGATTGGTCTTGCCCGCGCCATTTTCGCCGAAGAGCACCACGGGCCGCGCATCGAGTGCAAGCTCGGCCCGCGCATAGTTGCGGAAATCGGTGAGCTTGAGCGAGCGAACGAACAACAGTGTCTTGGCAGGGTCGCCCGCGATCGCCTCAACCGCGCCCTGTCCCTTGCGATCTGCCCTCATACCCGCATCGGCATGAGCACATAGAGCGCCGACGCATCCTTGCCGTCGCGCACCATGGTGGGGGAACCGGGATCGGCAAGCGCGAACTCGGCCGTGCCGCTCTCGAGCTGCGCCGAGATGTCGAGCAGATAGCGGGCGTTGAAGCCGATCTCGAGCGGATCGAAGCGATATTCGACCGCAAGCTCCTCGGTGGCGCTGCCGCTATCGGGATTGTTGACCGAAAGCGTGAGCTTGCCGTCGTTGATCGTGAGTTTTACCGCGCGGCCCTTGTCGCTCGACAAGGTCGAGACGCGATCGACGGCCTGGGCGAAAGCGGTGTTATCGACCTCCATCTTCTTGTCGTTGGATTGCGGGATGACCCGCTCGTAATCGGGGAAGGTGCCGTCGATCAGTTTGGACGTCAGCACCACGCGCGCCGTGGACACCCTGATCTTGGAGGGCGACAACTCGATGCGAACCTCGCCCTCGCCGTCTTCGACGAGCTTGGCGAGTTCCGCCACGGTCTTGCGCGGCACAATCACGCCCGGCATGTCCTTGGCGCCGGGCGGCAGCGGAAGCTCGATCTGGGCGAGCCTGTGCCCGTCAGTGGCAACCGCGCGCAAGACCGCCTTGCCGCCGCTCTGCGCCGCGTGGAGATAGATGCCGTTCAAATAATAGCGGGTCTCCTCGGTCGAGATGGCGAAACGCGTCTTGTCGATCAGGCGCTTCAACTCGACCGCCGGCAGGCTGAAATTGTGGCCGAGATCGTCGACGCTAAGCGCGGGGAAATCGTCGGCCGGCAGCGTCTGCAGCGAGAATTGCGCAGGCCCGCTTACGATCGAGAGGCGTCCCTGTTCGCCGTCTTTGGCGAGTTCGATGTCGGCGCCCTCGGGAAGCTTGCGCACGATGTCGTAGAACATATGGGCGGGCACGGTGGTGGCGCCTTCGCCCTTGGCCCTGACCGGCACGGTCTCGACCAGCTCCATGTCGAGGTCCGTGGCCGTGAGCTTGAGCTCGTTCCTGGCCCCCGAGAGCAGGACATTGGAGAGGATGGGGATGGTGTTGCGGCGCTCGACCACGCTCGCCACATGGGCCAACGCCTTGGCAAGTCCGGGTTTGTCGATGGTCAGCCGCATGTGCCCGATATCCCGAAAAATGACTATTTCCCGCCGCTAAGCTCGGCCCCGGCCGAAGCGCTTTTGCTCCAGTCCGTCGCTACCGAAAGCGTGGGTGATGTCCCCTAAGGGCTCGACCTTGACGCGAGAGCGGGCAATTTGCAAGAGCGGGTGGGGGGACGCCTTGGCTTGGGATCCAAGCCCCCCTACCGCCTTCCCCCTATTCGCGCAGCAGTCGCTTCAGAAGCTCGATCTCCTCACGGAGCTGGGTGTCGTCGTTCATCAACTGCTCGATCTTGCGGATCGCGTGCAGCACGGTGGTGTGGTCGCGGTTGCCGAAACGCCGGCCGATCTCCGGCAGCGAGCGCGAGGTGAGCAGCTTCGCCAGATACATGCCGATCTGGCGCGGCCGCACGATCGAGCGGTTGCGGCGTCCCGACAGAAGATCGCCCCGGTTGACCCCGTAATGCTTGGACACTGTGCGCAGGATGTCGTCGATGCGCACGCGTCGAGGCTCGGCCCCGCGCATCAGGTCGCGCACGATCTGCTCGGCGGTCTCGATCGTGACTGGCTGGTCGGTGAGCTGGAAGCTCGCGCGCAAGCGATGGACCGCCCCCTCGAGCTCGCGCCCGCTCTCGGTCAAGCGTTCGGCGAGAAAGGCAAGCACGGTCTCGGAAATGGAAAGCCCTCTGGTTTCGGCACAAGCCTCCGCCGCCCGTTTTTGCAGGATCTTGTGGCGCAGGTCGTAATCCATGGAGCCGATCTCGGCGACCAGGCCACCCCCCAGCCGCGAGCGCATGCGCATGTCGAGCTTGTCGAGCTGGGTCGGCGCCCGGTCGGCGGCGACAACCACCTGACGCCCGCCGTCGATCAGCGAGTTCAAGGTGTGACAGAACTCTTGCTGGATGGTCGGACCTTGCAGGAATTCCATGTCGTCGATCAGGAGGATATCGATCTTGCGCAGCTTCTCCTTGAAGGCGAGAGCGTCGCGTGCGCGCAAGGCTTGAACAAAGCCCGACATGAAGCGCTCGGCGGTCAGGTAGAGCACCTGCGCCTCGGGCTTGCGCTGCTTCACGTCCCAGGCGATGGCGTGCAGCAGGTGGGTCTTGCCGAGGCCCACATTGCCGTACGCGAACAAGGGATTGAACAGAGGCTGAGGCGCCGAGAACGCCCCCGCCACCTCCTGCGCCGCGGCGTAGGCGAGGCGGTTGGATGTTCCGACCATGAAGCTCGCGAAGCTCAGTCTCGGATCAAGCGGCGAGCCTTCGAACCCGCCATAGCCGGTGCGCAACGGAAGCGGCAGCGGCGCCGCCTCGGGCGCCTGCAACTCGGGGCTTCGCTTGAGGCGCGGCGGTTCCTTGGGGATATCGGCGCCGAAATGCGGCTGCCTCACCCTGAATTCGATGCGCTCGACTTCCGGCCACTCGGCGCGCGAGAGCCTTAGAACGAAGTCGTAATAGTGCGAGCGGAGCCAGTTGCGGAGGAAGCGAGTCGCCACGGTGAGATGGACGACCTCGCCGTCCACCTGCTCGACCTCGACCCCCCTGAACCAACTGGCAAAAACATCCTCTCCCAGCTCAGCGCGTAACCGGCTCTTGACCCTCGCCCAAGCATCGCTTGGGGCGGCGTGCTCCTGCTGTGCCACGGTTCCTGCTCTTTCCCATTCTTTTCGTTCGCGCCGTTACGCACCGCACGCCTCATACATGAGCAGTCAACAAAGTCGACGCGGACAGTCATGACCGTCCCTATGACTTAACCCGAACCCTAGCTCTGCTGCCAGGGCAAGCCAGCTGCTTTCCACCCCGCACTCGCGCCACGATGTCTCCCGTCATCGAGCGGCCCCTCAAAGCCGCAAGCGACGTTGTGACAGGCACGGTATCCTATTGCCGCCATTGCCTTGGCCGCGGCCAAGCTCCGGCTTCCCGAACGGCAAATGAAGAAGAGGTCGTCACCCAAGCCTACACCAAGCGCCTTGAGTTCGCCTGCCAAACGTTCCGCGAAGCGCGGGTCGATCGCCTGATCGGGAAAAGTCTGCCACTCGACGAGGACAGGCCGTTTGCCGGCAGGCCCGAGGTCTGGGATTCCCACATAGGTCCACTCGGCGCGCGTTCGCACATCGACGAGTTGGGACCGAGGGTCCGATTGGAGGGTCCCCCAGACCTGCTCCACATCGACCTCGTCGACCGCCTTCTCGCCGTTTTGTGCACCCAAAGGAACGCCCTCTCCTGGAAGACACGAGTATCTCGTGAGAACAAGTTGCGCGTTGGCTACAATTGGTAGTGGCTACTCGGCAACAACCCCACGACCATCCACAGATTACGCATCAACGTTCCACAAGATTTCCACTCTCCTTGAACCAAAGACAAGCAAAACCTTTCCCAGCGACCGCCAGGTGAAGGTACTCAATTGTAAGGAGGGGAACGCCCCGTTCGGATGAATTGGACTATACACATGCCCAATCCGCCGATCAAGCGAGCGCCCCCGGTGCTGGGCGCAACGCGCTCCCAGTAGCGGACCGGCAGCCCTACGTCACAAGTCTCTGTCTCGCCAGCGTGATTCATCGAAGCAGGAAAATGTAGCCGGTAACCGAAGGCGGCCCTTATCGAGAGCAGGTTTGCACGATTTTTGTTTGCTGGCCAGTCGCGGAAACGGCGCGTCGCGCCTCACGTACTTGGCCGTCATGAGCAAGCGTTTGAAATCTTCGTTGAATCGACAAGACGAAACGGCGCGTACGGACACCGTCTGTTGCCACGAGGCAACAGCAGCGGCTTTTTTGTTAGGACGCTCCCATGGCGCCGACGCGCTTGGCCAGACGCGACACTTTGCGCGACGCCGCCTTGCGATGGACGACACCCTTCTGCGCCGCGCGCGCAACGACTGGCTCCGCCTCCTTCAAGGCAGCCCTGGCTGCTTCCTTGTTGCCGGAAGCGATCGCCTCCTCCACCTTGCGCATTGAGCTTCTGAGGCGAGTCCGCCTTGCCTTGTTGGCGGCGGTGCGGCGCGTCGTCTGGCGGGCCGCTTTCTTCGCCGATTGCGTATTGGCCATGAGATTTGGTCCTCGAAGCGCGCTTCGACGTCAATGGAAAAAGCGCGACCTAAAGCTTGGGCTGATCGGGTGCTCTATAACGAGCGCTCGAAGGAGCGTCAACCACGCCGCGAGCCGTCCCTCCCGCGGCGCCGAGGCGATTGACAGCGGGAAGCCTCGGTGGCTCTCCTGTCGCGGCTCTCGGGAGAGGGGCTCCCGCTTAAGAAAGCACCCGATGCGTGTTTTGGTTACCGGCGCTGCCGGTTTCATCGGCTATCACACCGCGGCGCGGCTGCTCGACCGCGGGCATGAAGTGATCGGCTTCGACAACCTCAGCCCCTATTACGACGTATCGTTGAAAGAGGCCCGGCTTCAATGCCTTAAGGAGCATGAGCGTTTTCGCTTCCTCAAGGGCGATCTCGCCGACCAAACCATCGTCGAGGCGACCTTCGCCGAGGAGCGGCCGGAGCGGGTCATCCATCTCGCCGCACAGGCCGGTGTCCGCTATTCGCTCGATCACCCGGAGGCCTATATCGGCTCGAACGTCACCGGGTTTCTCCACGTGCTCGAAGGCTGCCGGCACCACGGGGTCAAGCATCTCCTCTATGCCTCGACCAGCGCCGTCTATGGCGCCAACCGCAAGCTTCCCTTCGCCGTAAGCGACAATGTCGATCATCCGGTCAGCCTTTACGGGGCGACCAAGAAGGCGAACGAGTTGATGGCGCATTGTTATGCCCATCTCTTCAACCTTCCCATGACCGGGCTCAGATTCTTCACCGTGTACGGGCCCTGGGGCCGGCCCGACATGTCGCTGTTCCTGTTCACCCGCAAAATCCTCGCCGGCGAGCCGATTCAGGTGTTCAACTACGGTCAGCATTCACGCGACTTCACCTATATCGACGATGCTGTCGAAGGGGTGATGCGCGTGTTCGATGTGGTCGCCACGCCCGATCCCGATTGGCGGCCCGAGACCCCGGACCCCGCCACCTCCTCGGCGCCCTACCGGCTTTACAATGTCGGCAATCACGGCCCGGTCGCCTTGCTCGATTACATTGCGACGATCGAGAAGGTGCTCGGGCGCAAGGCCAAGATCGAGCTTCTCCCCCAACAGCCGGGCGACGTCGAAGCGACCTATGCCGATATCGAGACGCTTGAGGAGGCGACGGGATTTCAGCCCTCGACTCCCCTCGAAGAGGGCATCAAGCGTTTCGTCGCCTGGTACCGCGACTATTACAAGGTGTGAGGGCGGCAGCTTCGAGAGGCGGCGAAGGCAGGCGCCAGTCGGAGCGGCAAGTCCCCTAGCGTTGGCAGGTTGGGCAATAGAACGTCGAGCGTCCGCCTTGGACGATGCGGCGCACGGTTCCGCCGCAGCCTCGTCTGGGGCATGGCTTGCCTTCGCGGTCGTACGTCCTGAAGCGATGCTGGAAGCGGCCGAGCCTCCCATCCGCGCGCTTATAGTCGCGCAGCGACGAGCCGCCGGCGGCAATCGCAGCTTCGAGCACGGCCCTGACGGAAGCGACCAGCGCTTCGGTCCTTTTCGTGGGCGATCCCGATTTCGTGGCGAGAGAGCCGGCTTTGCGCAAAGGGGAGACGCCCGCGCGGTGAAGCGCCTCGCAGGCATAGATATTGCCGAGCCCGGCGACGAGCCTCTGGTCGACGAGCGCGGCCTTGATCGAGGTCGACTTGCCCTTGAGGCGGCTCGCCAGCCATTCAGCTGTAAAGGCTGGGCTCAACGGCTCGACGCCGAGGCCCTTGAACAGCGCATGGCCCTCGAGCGCGCCGGCAGGTACGAGGTCCATGAACCCGAAGCGCCGCGCATCGTGATAGCGCAGCGCCGTTCCATCGCCGAGATGAAACACGACATGCTCGTGCTTCGGCAGACTTTCCTGCGCATAGACGAACTCGCCGAACACGAGCGACGCGTCATCGAAGCCTTGAGACCTCTCGGCCCGCCGGCGAGAAGGTCGTTTCTTCCGGTCGATGCTGAACCGTCCCGTCATGCCGAGATGCATCACCAAGACCTCGCCGTTGTCGAGCCGGGCGAGCAGATATTTGGCGCGCCGATTGAGCGCTTCGACTTTCCGCCCCGTGAGCCGCTCGGCGAAGTTCTCGGGAAGCGGGAAGCGCAAATCGGGACGCCTTTGCTCGACGCGCGCGAACGCTTTGCCGACGAGGAAGGGCGCGAGGCCCCGGCGCACGGTTTCGACCTCGGGGAGTTCAGGCATGGCGATCGGCTTTGAACCGCGGAGCGGTGGCGGCGAGTTGTGCCGCGACGATAGCCTGGGCTAACGCCTTGCGCTATTGTCCGCGTCAAATGCCAGAAGACCTGAACGGTCCCGGCCCCGCCAAATCCAAGACGAGCTTCGGCTTCGCCCGCGTCGGCGAAGACGCGAAGCAGGGCCTTGTGAATGAGGTCTTTGCCAGGGTCGCGCCGCGTTACGACTTGATGAATGACTTGATGTCCGCCGGCCTTCACCGGCTGTGGAAGGACGACCTCGTGTCGTGGCTTTCGCCGCCGAAGGGCTCTGTCCCTTACGCCATCCTCGATGTTGCCGGCGGCACCGGCGACGTGGCCTTGCGGGCGCTGCAAGCCTCAGGCTCCGGGGCCTCGGCCGTGATTTGCGACATCAGCGCCGAGATGATCGACATCGGACGGGCGCGGGGAGGGGGCGCGCGCCTCAGTTTCGTGCGCGGCAATGCCGAAGCCTTGCCCTTCGCCAAAGCGCGCTTCGATGCCTACACGATCGCCTTCGGCATGCGGAATCTCACGCATCGCGAGGCGGCGCTCGCCGAGGCGTTCCGGGTGCTGAGGCCCGGCGGCCGGTTTCTCTGCCTCGAATTCTCCGCCGTCGAGGTGCCCCTTCTCGACAGGCTCTATGACGCCTATTCCTTCAATGCCATCCCGGCGCTCGGCGGCCTGGTCGCCGGCGATAGCGCCGCTTACCGCTATCTCGTCGAGAGCATCCGCCGCTTCCCCGATCAGGAAAACTTCACGCTCATGATCGAGAATGCGGGCTTCGAGCGGGTGCGCTATCGCAATCTGAGCGGCGGGATCGCGGCGCTCCACTCGGGCTGGCGGCTTTAATGAGGCTTTAGCCATGAGCGCGATCGCCAATATGGCACGGTTGACCAAGGCGGGTGCGGTTCTCGCCTGGTCGGGCGCGCGCGTGTTACCCGAGCAGGCGAACCTGCCCGGGCCGCTTGCGCTCTTCGCCCGCGTCACGGCGCCGCTTCGCAAGAACGGAGCGGCCGAGCGCGGGAACGAGACCAAGCTCTCCGAAGCGTTGACCTCGCTCGGACCCTCCTACATCAAGCTCGGTCAGTTCCTCGCCACCCGCGACGACATCATCGGCCGCGAGCTCGCCCGCGATCTGTCCACCCTCCAGGACCGGTTGCCGCCCTTCTCGCAAGCCGAGGCGAGAGCGGCTGTGGAGGAGGCGCTCGGCGCGCCGATCGACAAGCTCTATGCCGAGTTCGGACCGTCCGTGGCCGCCGCCTCGATCGCGCAGGTGCACAAAGCGAGAGTTCGCGAACCCGGCGGCGCACTGACGCCGGTCGCCGTCAAGGTGCTCAGGCCCGGCATCGAACCGCGCTTCCAGAAGGACCTCGACAGCTATGTCTTCGCCGCGCGCATGATCGAGCGTTTCCATCCGCCTTCGCGCCGCTTGCGCCCGATCGCCGTGGTCGACACGCTCGCAAAGTCGGTCGCCATCGAGATGGACCTCCGCATGGAGGCCGCGGCCATCTCAGAGATGGCCCAGAACACCAAGGATGACGAGGGCTTTCGCGTGCCGAGCGTCGATTGGGCACGAAGCGCGCGGCGCGTGCTCACGCTCGAATGGATCGAGGGCACGCCGATTGCGGATCACGAAACGCTTGCCGCCGCCGGTCACGACGTCAAGGCACTCGGCGCGCGCCTGATGCAGACCTTCCTGCGCCACGCCATGCGCGACGGCTTCTTCCACGCCGACATGCATCCGGGAAATCTATTTATCGACGCCGAGGGCCGCATTGTCGCCGTCGATTTCGGCATCATGGGACGGCTCGGGCTGAAGGAGCGGCGCTTCCTCGCCGAAATTCTCTATGGCTTCCTGACCCGCAATTACATCCGCATCGCCGAGGTCCATTTCGAGGCGGGCTATGTGCCGCGCAAGCACTCGGTGGCCCAGTTCGCGCAAGCGCTCCGAGCCATCGGCGAGCCGATCATGGACCGTCCGGCCAGCGAGATCTCGATGGCCCAGCTGCTCGGCCAGTTGTTCCAATATACCGAAGTGTTCGACATGCAGACGCGGCCCGAGCTCCTGCTCCTGCAAAAGACCATGGTCGTGGTCGAGGGCGTCGGCCGCAGCCTCGATCCCGAGCTCAACATGTGGGTCGTTTCGGAGCCGGTGGTGAAGGCGTGGATGGAGAAGGAATTCGGCACGGGCGCCCAGCTCGAGGCTGCGGCGCAAGGCGCGGCCTCCGTGGGGCGCCTCATGAGCGACATCCCGAGGCTGCTCGGCCAGGCCGAGCGCACCGCGGAGGCTCTGTCGGCGATGGCCGAGGAGGGCTTGCGGCTCGACGACCATACCGTCGAGCGGCTGGCCGAGGCGCAAGCCCGCGAGAACCGGACAAGCCGCATCGGCATCTGGATCGGCGCGCTCGCGCTCGCCGCCATCGCCCTTGCCCTGCTCTTTTGAACATTGACCGCTAACCCTATTTCATTGCCATTGCCTGGAGGCCGAGGTTCTATTGCTTAGGTCGCGCCTCGGGCGTCATACGGGTTCTCGTCATACCGGCGAAAGCCGGTATCCAGTGCCGCAGCACTCCGGTATTGACCCACTGGATTCCGGCTTACGCCGGAATGACGCAAGGCGGCTTGAGCCGGAATGACGAGACTGCGGAAGGAACAGGAAACAGCACGTGCAAGGAAAGCGCATCCTGTTGATCGTCGGCGGCGGCATCGCCGCCTATAAGAGCCTCGATCTCGTGCGCCGCCTGAAGGAGCGGGGCGCTGTCGTGCGCGCCGTCCTCACGCGCGGCGGCGCCGAGTTCGTAACCCCGCTTTCGCTCTCGGTGCTCACCGAGGAGAGGACGTTCACCGAACTCTTCGACCTCAAGGACGAGGCCGAGATAGGCCACATCCGTCTCTCGCGCGAGGCCGATCTCATTGTCGTGGCGCCCGCGACCGCCGATCTTCTTGCCAAGATGGCGCATGGCCTGGCGGACGATCTCGCCTCGACCGTTCTGCTTGCCGCCGACAAGGAGGTGTTGGCCGCTCCGGCCATGAATGTTCGCATGTGGCAGCATCCGGCCACGCAGCGGAACCTCGCCACGCTTCGCCAAGACGGAGTGAGTTTTGTCGGACCCGATGAGGGCGAGATGGCTTGCGGCGAATACGGGCCTGGCCGCATGGCCGAACCGCAAGCGATCCTTGCCGCCATCGACAAGCTGCTCGGCGCTGATGTGCTTTCACCCCGCGCGGGCGCCACACCCTTGAGGTCGCTCGCGGGGCGCCGCGTGCTCATCACTTCGGGTCCCACGCACGAGCCTCTCGATCCGGTGCGCTATATCGCCAACCGCTCGTCAGGGAAGCAGGGCCATGCCTTGGCGCGCGCCGCAGCCGCGCTTGGCGCCGAGGTCACGCTCGTGAGCGGGCCGGTTGCGCTCCCAGATCCTCAAGGCGTGCGCGTGGTGAAAGTGGAAACCGCGCAGGAGATGCTTGCCGCAACGCTCGAAGGCCTTCCTGCCGACATCGCCATCTGCGCGGCCGCCGTCGCCGATTGGCGCGCGGCCGACGAAGCGCCGCAGAAGCTGAAGAAGCAAGGTGAGGCGACATCGCTTCATCTTGCGCACAATCCCGACATTCTTGCGACGATCGCCAGGCCCGGACCGAGACGCCCGCGCCTCGTCATCGGCTTTGCCGCGGAGACCGAGAACCTGATCGCGAACGCTGCGGAAAAGCGCCGCGCCAAGAACGCCGACTGGATCGTTGCCAACGACGTCTCGCCTGGCACCGGGGCGATGGGCAGCGATTTCACGCAAATCCATCTCGTCACTGCCTCGGGCGTCGAGGATTGGCCGCCTCTCAGCAAGGACGAGACCGCCGCACGGCTTCTTGCCCGCGCCGCCGACGCTCTTTCCGCCATGCGCCCGGCGGCCGAATGAGCGTGACCGTTCGCGTCAAGCGGCTCCCGCATGGCACGGGGCTGCCGCTCCCGGCCTATCAATCAAGAGATGCCGCGGGGCTCGATGTGGTGGCCGGTGTGCCGGAAGGGTCGCCGGTCGAGCTTCTGCCGGGCGCCCGCGCCGTCATTCCCACGGGCTTCGCGCTCGAATTGCCGCAAGGCTACGAGGCGCAAGTCCGTCCCCGGTCGGGGCTCGCGGCGAAGAGCGGGGTGACGCTTCTCAACAGTCCCGGCACCATCGATTGCGACTATCGCGGCGAAGTGATGGTGATCCTCATCAATCACGGTGCTGAGCCGTTCGTCGTCCGCCGTGGCGATAGGATCGCCCAGCTCGTGATTGCGCCGGTCGCTCACGTCGAGATTGCCGCCGCCGATTGGCTTGGGGCAACAGCGCGCGGAGAGGGCGGCTTCGGCTCGACCGGCTGAAGAAGGGGAGAGGGGAAGTGGGCGGCTTCGGCGCGACCGGCTGATGAATTGTGACTTGCACCGCTTCAGTTTTCCCGCTCTCCCCTTGGGACCGCTTGAGTTTTTCCCGCTCTCCCCTTGGGGGACTGTTGCACAATTGGCTGGTTGGTGATTCCTTGTTTGCGAGAGGCGGGGGGTCACGGCGATGGCGATCAAGCAGACGGGACAGCTAGGCTTTGTGGATGCGAT